>Ga0247727_10001339_pt1 | contig 59015 bp, 47 predicted proteins | sample WisWelCaveWW1625_FD_202498 | JGI IMG/M metagenome (GOLD analysis project Ga0247727, IMG submission 202498) | Biofilm microbial communities from Wishing Well Cave, Virginia, United States - WW16-25 | ecosystem: Environmental > Aquatic > Deep subsurface > Groundwater > Cave microbial mat | place...
TAGAGCGAATCTTGTCTATGCCCGCTCCGCTTGTAACTGTCCCCAGTTTTCTGATAAAGACCCGATTGGCGATAGATTCCAATGCCAGTGCTTGCAGGGTCTTGACATCTTTATATAATGCTGAATCCCCCTTTGCCAGTATCCAGTTGTCTTGATTCTGTAAAGTGTCCAGTGAAGCAAAAATACTATCTCGAAGGGTAATATATTTTTCATCAAGTAACTGGAGAGAATCCAGCGCCCCCTGTAAGGAATCCGTTGTAACTTTGGTAAATCTTTGGAGTGAGTCAATAATAGCAAATGAGGTGTCCCGCAATATCACATATTTTTCGTCGAGTAACTGCAATGAGTCAATCGTTGCTTGGATTGAATCAGTAGCAGGTTTAGTGAATCGCTGGAGTGAATCAATGATGGCAAATGAAGTATCCCGTAGAATCACATACTTCTCATCAAGCAGTTGCAGTGAATCCAGCGCCGCCTGCAGGGAGTCGGTCGTAACTTTAGTGAATCTCTGTAAGCTGTCTAAAACGGCCTGCACCGAATCCGTTGTCGGCTTTGTAAATCTTTGCAAAGTGTCTATGGTCGCCTGAAGTGAATCGGTGCTGGCTTTGGTAAATCGTTGAAGAGTATCAATCGTTGCCTGTAGGGAATCAGTCGTTACTTTGGTAAACCTTTGCAATGAGTCAATAATCCCCTGTGTGGAGTCTTGTAATCTTGTCGCCCAGACATTGAAATCGCTGTTCTGGTAAATCTGGAAAAACCCCGTCTGTTCATTATCCAGACCCAGCGAAACATCCCGACAGTTAATCTTGTAACTAAAAACGGCATCCGCCCCCGCTCCGTCAATATCCGCTATGGCCACCCTGAAAGTATACGCCCCCCTGGTGTTGTTAATAGAGTCCTTGACTATGCGGGTGTTCGAGGCAATGACCGAGTCTTTCCAAATGGCCGCCGTAGCCCCCGGTCGAAAGACCCAGATGAAGATACTATCTGAATTGGTCAGCATCAGCGATTTATAGCAACCGGAATCACAGAGCTTGAACGGAATGGCAATCGAGTCGGCTGCCAAAGACCCGGCGTTGTTGACCACTTGTCCTTGCGCTCCCATGCCCGCCAAGAGCAGTCCTAAACATATTACTATCTTCTTCATTTTACCTCTCCAGTCCGGTTATTAAACAATGAAAGAAATCGTGTTGTACGGTTCTTAAACCCGAATTACCATTGGATACGAGTATAAACGGAATTAAGCGGCGAGTCGGGATGTTGGCGGTCGCCGTTACTTCGGTTGTATTGTTTATTTGAAATCCAATGGTCGTGGAGTTCACTCGGCGTAACCGAAGTCGCACCCACGCGGCCGCAAATGCCTGATTAGTATTCGTTCTCGTTTCTGTCCCGCCCGCCCTTGTAATCCCAAACCAATTAACATCTCCCAATATCTTTTCAAAATATATTCCATCAGCTGGCTGTAAGAGCGCCGCCGAGCTATCAATCCCAGCCCTTATGATGATGGTATCGGCAGCTGTACTTGGTAGAATCACCCAAGTAATGTCAAAATTATCAACAGGATTGATGCCGCCCAATGTGGTAGTTGGCCCTAAAGAGTGTATTCTCGTATGACCAGAATTTGTCCCTGTACTAATTTGGATAATGCCCGGATGGTTAGGCACGCCCGTCACAATAGTTGACGCTGGGCCACCACCGCCACCACCAAGATTGGTTATCGTAAAACCTAAATTCCCTGCCGTACTTCCTGTAAAAAATTCATCATAAATGCAAAAAGCCGTATCGGGTCTGGCTTTCAAATAATCGTCCCAATGAGACGGCTTAATCAGGTTAGCCGCCGATGTGTCAGACTGGGGACTGTCAAATACGTGTTTTGGAACTTGGGCGTTGATATGAGTCGCCAGAATCAATATGAATAGAATCATTTTTTTCATCGAGCTATATCCGTCAGATATATGTGAAAATAGTCAAGATAAATCTGATTGGCCGAGCCGCCAGAATTGCTTACGACCAGATAGGGTATCATCGGGTCTGAATTGGGGATATTAGTAACGACTGCCATAACTTCTGTGCCATCATCAACAGTAAAACCTACACTATCCGTAGCTGAATCGTTATAGCGGAATTTGAGTCGAATCCAATTTACGTTACGGGCATCAGCCAGCGCTGCTGTTCTATCTTCGGCATCGTCATTTCTGGTCACTCCAAACCAACTATTATCATCGGGTAGTCTTTCAATGTAAATACCATTATTTGGTCTAATGGTATCGGCCTTGACTGAATCTACCAGCCCGATACGATAATGGGCGTCCGTGTCGGTAGAATCCTGATTAAGTTTGACAATCCAAACCATTTCAAAATCAAAAGGTGTTACAAACGGAGCAATGTTGCCATTGCTGGTTAAATGCAGAGCGATATAATTAGTAGCGATAGTACCACAACCTAAAGAATCTATACCATTGTGGTTGGCAACCGCCAGAATGTTAGCAATCCCACCGGTAGAAGCGGTGAATGACCAGCCCAGGCCGATATTGGCGGTAGTATTCAATGCCCCAATAAAATCATCCCAATAGAAAGCACTTGTTGCAGGGCTTTGAACGTGAACGGTGTTCCAATCTGAAATCTGGACTCGTGTAATGTCGCCATCATTGGTGAGCGTACTGCGCTTCTGATGAACCAGCCCCGAAGCCGCCTGTCCCCAAGCTGTATTACATAAACAAAACAATATGAGAAACATTCTTATCACTGCGGCCACCTTGTAATCGGATAGATACCCAAACTAAAATAGTCGATATATAAATTTTTAGCAGCCGCAGTATTGTTGTTGCCGATTTGCAAAGCCACCAAAAGCGTATCAGCCGTTATCCCTACTCCCAATCTTTGTTCTGTCCCACCATTGATTGAAAAGCCAATGCTGTCAGTTGCGGGTGTAGTATAATCATATTTTTTCATTCGTAATCGAAACCAATTAGCCGTAGCTAAAGTCATTGCGCTTGTTCTAAAAATCGTGCCACCAGCAGACCTTGTTGTACCAAACCAATTATCATCCGCCTGCAACCGTTGAAAAGCTATCATATCCGCTGGATCCGAGGTAATAGCAGCATTATCTACCAATCCAACTCTTACTCTGTAATTATTCTCTGATGTGTCGTGTGCTAATTTAACAATAAAAGTGATATCAAAAAATTCAGCTCCATATACTATCTTTGTTGTGGAGGTACTGCTTAATAGAATGCCAGCACTGGCATTGGCCGTTGTTCCGGTGCTTAATGTACATATACCTGGGTGATTAGCTTGTCCCGGTATTAGACCAAGTACGCCACTTCCCCCCATTACGGTTGACCAATTTAATTCGCCTATTACGGTACTGGTCTGATTACCAACTAAAAAATCATCTGATATAAAGACCGAGCTTTCTGGGAATGGTTTGAGTGAAGCGTTCCAATCAGAGGGCCTGATAAAGCTGGCGTCAGAAGTGTCCGCTTTAAGGCTTTTGTAATTGTGCCACCAGTATTGACTATAAACCGGAGACGCTATGCCCATCATCAAAAATATGTATATCAGCCGGTTAATCATCTCTCCCCCATATTGGCACTGTCAAAACGGGCTGTTCTTGAGTAATGACAAAATCACCATGGGGCGGCTTGACAGAAAGAAGTAATCGCCGCCGGCGTTTAGGAGCCGGAGCACCACCAGCCGCCACATAACAAACATAAGCGTCAAACTGCCCGACATAAATAGTATCATTAGCCAGTACCGAATCGGCCATAAAGACGACATTGATAGAATCTAAAGCCAGACTGTCAAGGCTGCCCCCACAACTCCCCGCCGCAGTCGGCGTTCCGGTAAATTGAAAAGTGTAAAGAGCATAAGCGCTGGTTAAACTGAAATCGCCGCTTTCACAGTAATTGGTATTATTGCCGTCCATCATCAACCGCATTCTTAAAAAGGCCACACCGCCGTTGTTGTTTTTCCGTCTGACACGAGCATAAAAATTCAGTGATTGAAAAGTGCTGCTGGCCGGTATCATAGTGTTTTCCAGTGTAAATCTCTGGCTGTCGGCCTGCGTCTGTTCAAAGATGGCCGTCCCGCTTATTTTGTCTTGCAGTGATAAGAGTTTGGCGGTTGCCCCAGTGCCGTATGATTCCTGAAAAGCGGTTATCTGAAAGGTGTCTTTCTGAAAACCATAAGCATTGTAGCGTCCCCAATTCTGCATATTGGCGGTAGTATCGGCCACCCGCATAGTATCTTCCGAGCCGCCGCAGGCAACACCCATCCCCCCGAGACAAGACAGAAGGGAGGAAAATTCATAATCTAATCGGCTTTCATTCATTCCTACCGTAAACCAAAGAGAATCTTCTGCGGCCGCCACTGGGTTTGTCCACTCAAATTCTAATCTCATATCGTCCTCCACCAGACCGTTGCTCCAGTCGTAAGCGGGGATATTGATTATTTTTTCTCCAATACCGGAAAGACTTGTTTTGGCTGTATAAGGAGTAGATTCTTGAACTACACAATTATCATTCATACGGCTGACTCGCACCCTCACACTATCCGGATTGACCTGTTTAATAAGATTCAGGTGAACACTGAATCCTCCAGTTGACCAAGAAGCCGAACCCATCTGACAATCGGCATTGAGTGTGAAATAATCATTTTCGGTTGTATTGGCTGGTACGACTACCTTGACGGTATCTATAATTACAGGCTTTCGATGTGTAAATTCTTTACCAAAATTAGAACCCGCCTGACAACCCGTAACATTGGTAAAATACAATCGTGATGGAACGGCCAGTGTGGTATAGACAAATACCGAACAGGCCGTTACAGCTACGGTATCGGTGGGAATGGTCACTGGATTAAAAAGAACTTGGGAACTGTCAAGTTCTACTTTATCCCAACTCCCACGAGAGCCGGGTGGAGTCACAAAAGACCTCTCGACCGACTCCCATCCAGACCCCGACAACCCGCCAATGGTAGTCGCCCAGGTGATATCTGTGCCAATGCGTAAGCCAGTCCTGAAATTAGCGACTCCACTAAAATTTCGCACCCGCAAGTGATAAACGACTGAATCAACAATATCCAAATGTTCATAGTCATAGGTGGGGAGTCCACCTATGAGATAGATAATTGTATCGGCCGCACTGGTGCTTTGGATATAATTGGCATCCACACCATCATTCAAGACTTGTATATGATTACCTGTGCCTACCAAAGCCCATTGACTAAATTGGTCAACAGTATCAACCACAAAAACATATTGCAATTTTGCTTGTGCGGGAACCGCCAGAAGAATGAAAGTCACCAGAACTAACTTTTTCATAGTTCAACGTTGGAAGTATAGAATAAAAGTTTTTCCATCTTTAATACACGCAGTTGCATTTGATTACCAACTGGTTGGTGTTGCAGGGCCGCCCGCACTCCGGCTTTGATTATTTGGATGCTACCCAAGCCCTGCACCAATGCTTTGTAACTCTCCACCTTGACAAAAGTATTGTCAGCCACCCCTATTTCATAATCCTTGAATTGTTGCATAGTCCAGCCTACTTGACCCGGTGCGTTGTAGGAAAGAAAATCATATATATTGTAAAGGGGAAACTGCTCTGACCTGTATCCCTGACTGCTAATAACCTGACTATTCAAAGACAGAATAAATTTGGCAATGAAAAACTCTTCGGGAATAGGTACTTCCGGCAAAAAACTGTTGGAAAGATAGATATGCTTACCATCTCCAAGAACTTGCACATCGGTAATCTTGTTGCCCGATGAAGATAGCCATTCATCCCCGCCGCCGCCTAATGCGGTTACGGGGAATGTCGCTTCTAATGGTATTTGTGTCATTATGGTGTACCCCTCATTAGTTTGCTCATTTCTTTTTGCTTCTGGTTGAATCTTCGACATCGTGTTTAAGTAGCATCAAAACACTATCTTCGCTTACCGGCCTCGGCTTCAGCCGGTTGTCGTATAAATACCGCCCGACAATCTCCCCGTCAGCATTTATCCGAAACACGCACGCCCATTCTGCCCGCTTCGGGTCGTAAGTCCGCCAAGTTGAGGTCAGGCCATCGTGAATCTTCGGCTCCGCCCCGCTGACATCAACAATCGGATGCGTAGGATATGACATAATCCAACTCGCCCAATTAGAGCCATACTTTTTGGTTATCTCATCGTGGAACACCCGTTCAAGGTCAATGACCATTTCTCCAGCCAAAGCTGGAATCGCCCAAATTAAGAGAACGGCTGAATATAACTTCTTCATTTTCTTAACTCCCTGATCTCCTCATCGTGTCTTTTGTCGGTTTCCTTCAAATCGCTAATTTCTCCGGCCGTGCTGGTGTTTTGAATTTGAAGGGTTGTTGCCGCATCGGTTAATTTTAATTCAATCAAGTTCGCCTTATCGACTAAAATATCTATCTTGTTGGCATAGGACTTAAACAGAAAGACGCATAAAGCCAGAAGCAGGGTGAACATTGTCGTCATCACCCACGCCACTATTTTTGTCCAGTTCAATTTGATGCCGCCAATTTCGCCGTTGCTATTCGCTTTGTCAGTGTCTGGCATTTAGTTTCCTCAATATAGTTCTATAGCTTTAATTTGTGTACCATTTAGATTTTGTGTCAATTCTACAACTAAAAACTTCTTCCCTGACCAGCTTACGCCAAAACAAAGAAACTGCGGGTCAGCAGCAAACGCATCAATGGCTATCCAGTCTCCCAATTCTAAATCGGAATTGGTCAACCCGATCGTTTCAAAGTCAATCTGATTATGGGTATTAGCCCAGATAGCGTTGGCATTGCCGACTAAATGATTAGCCACATGAGTCGCCGATGTCCCGGCAATGTTTCGCCATTGTGCATTATAGCGCCGCGTTCCAAAATTCGTGATTGATATAGAATTGGTTAAATTTGTGTTGTTCGCGAAATAAGCCCTTTCCTGAATCCAGCGGCTTTCATAAGTTATTTCATTTATAATTTTGGTTGTTTTACCGATATTGACAGTCCCATTTTTGATATGGCTGAACGGAATAGTCCGGTTTGTGGTCGGTGAAGCATTGTCCAGTTCAATCAATCTCGATTTGCCGGCGGCGGTGAAGGCGTAAGCAAAGGTGGATTGTTCAGATAGTTGCCTGATAGCATCATGGGAATATAAATAGTTTTCAGTATGGAGATTGATGCGGGCTTTAACATTGGTATTCTCCGCACTTATGAAACTTGGCAAATCAATATCGGCGCTGGCCACGGACAATTCATCCCGGAGTAAACTCTCTATTATTCCTGAAGGGTCTTCGATCAATTGTGTACTGGCATAACTACTCGACCGACCATCAATCCAAGTACCATATTTGCGCCCCTTACAGGCCGCCCAAAGCTCCATCAGGGGATGCAAAATCTCACCATTCAATTTTTGAATAAATTTAAGTCGGGCTGTATAAATTCTTAAAAGAACCTGATTGCCCACTACACCATCCGTATTGTGGGGCATATTTTGATTCTGTTCGGTCTTACCATATAGAACAAAAAGCTGTGTATGGTCGACATTAGTCGTGTCAGACCTACCACTTCGGACATGCCAACCTATAGTATTAGTCCACGATGTTACCCCGGCGGCGGGCCGGGCGGTTGGATCAATATCAAATGATTTTAATGTTCCCCCCGCGACATCTAATTCAGCTTGAGTGAAAGCTCCCAAAACTATGGGCGTTCCACTCAAATTAAACCATCTTACTTCAGGGTCAATGGCATCAACGTCAGCCCATTCAACGCCGGAAATGGTTGCCACTTTTATTTCAAACCAAAGCGATTCAATAATTCCATTCGCCAAGGTTAAGACACGGCCGGGCAAAGAGGGAGGATTATTCAAATCCCCCGTCCCATAATCATCAAAACAAAAATAAGCAATGGCTTCAGCTTGACTTGTTGCCAAAGACCCAGTATCGATGAAATCAGTAATTTCAGCAAAGGTTGCTTTATCTCTATCGCGAGCTTTTATATGATTGGTGGTGAATTGTTGATTTCCGCTGACGGCATATCCACCCCCAAAATCATCTATGGCATACAGATAAACGGTTATACGCCGATTTGTCCACTGTGATGTCCCGCGACCGCCATCATTAGTATTGAGTGTTGCTATATTAAATAAAAAGGGCTCTGGAAAGATTTCTGTATCGTAGCCATAAAGAGCTGAATTAGTATGCAACTGATGGTCTGAAAAAACAAACTTACGATTGTTGACACCGATGAATTCAATATAGTAACCCTTAGCCAAACCTAAATCAAGATTATGGTCATCAAAATCAAAATTCCATTCTCCATAACAAAGGGGGATATGGCGATTCAGATTATCAAGGGCAAGATTAGAATAGACACTGGACAATTTATTGCTTGGTAACAGACGGTTATACAATATCGACTTGTCTTGAATTGTGAGGGTCAAATTATATTCATCGTATTCTGGGGCATCAAGAACTATCCCTTCAAAATATCTTAAGCAATCGGCCAGTGCCACAGCGTTCCCCCCACAAAGCAAATATATTTTAGCAGTTCTATTTTGCAATCCTGTCAGCTCATCGGACAAACGAACCCAGGTGCCTACGCTGTTTTGTTTGTAAGGGATATTGCTCAAAGTAATAACAGCATTTCCAACAGACCATTGCTTGCTGAAAATATCCACCTTTTGTGTTATATCAGCAAAATTTTGGATTAAAGGATAGACGTGGCCGTCCGTTAATTGGGCTTCTCCATTAGACAGATACCAAGTAGAAGTGCCATCAGTAACTTCCAGGATTAGGAGATTGGTAGTCCCGAATTGATTCTGGAAAGCTGAAAAGGCCGCCGGAGGAGTTTGCATTTAGAATGTTTCTCCGGCGGGAATGTACGGGGCTGTCAAAAATTGTACAGTCGGTCGATAAAGCTGATAATCAATCTGATTCTCATTCAGTTCATTCTGTGCAAACCGCACCAACCGCGCTTCAGAGGCCAATGCCCCCTCTTGAAGAATTAGTGGAAATCTTGAACCCTTACTATCATTAAAAACATTTTGCAGGATAGTCATTTTAGTTTGATCAAGTTGATAAGTTCTCGGAAACTGTTCGACCTTGTTGGAATTGATGGCCTGAACGAAAGTCCGGCCACCGGCGGAACTGAACGCCCGATTGTGATAAATCTCGGCATCGGTCTCCGGCCATTCGTTGCCTTGTGCAATTGTGAATTTCTGGCAGATAAATATGCCGCTGACATTGGCTACCGCTCCCATAAAGCTGAAAGTAATGCGCCAATATCTGAAAGAAAATGTGCCGGTTTCAACTGGGAATATCAGGGGCGTATTCGGAGTCCCAATGGCTTTACTGAACCGTCCGGTATAGGTGATGTCATCTGGAGAAGAAGCGGCCGTATATGACCCCGATCCGAAAGCGGTCGTATAATTTTGAATCCAAAGAATCACGGCATCGACCGATTTAGCGGACTTCAAGTCAATATCAATAACCTGGTCGCCCGTGGTGGTTGCTTTCCAATAGACATCGGGATTAAAGTCCATCAGATTCTCTTTGGGGAATCCGGCTGCTGCCGAAGTAACTGAATCGACCACAGCTTTATTCATATTCCCTAAAGTGTAGAGTGTGATTGAGGAAGCCATTAAAACGCCACCACTGCTTTGCCGGTCAGATTAGATTGTGCAATAACGATATTTGATTGACGATAGCCAACAGCCCGTTCTATTTCCGGCACAATCTCATTTCGCACAAATTCCCTGCTGGTGATGGGGGAATAAAAATTCAAATTGATAGTGTTAAAACCTCTGGACATGGCCGGAGAAAAACTGGAACGTCCTGTCCCCGATGAGCCAACGGCCATTGCCATATTGCGACCTAAATTGGCATCCGTTATACCACCAAGAACGCCTTGAGTAAAGTATTTGGCAAAATCCCGTCCCTGTTGCACCGCCATCATATCATTGGCGCGAGTATCGAAAATCCCAGCCAAAAGCTTTAGTAATTTTACAACAAGAACTTTAGCGACCATTCTCAAGACTTCCTCGATAAAGTATTTCATAAAGTCGGCCGCCATGTTCTTGAAGATGCCATTTGATTCGGTCTGCAAGAATTTTAAGGAACCAACAATCCGATTAGCGGCATTTCCCATAGCGCCGGACATAGCATTGCCAGCCGCAGCAGATATATCAATTTGTGATTTGAAGCTCACTTTAGCCACGCGCGCTACCATCCTCCATTCACCCTCAACTAAAGTCAAATCATAAATGGTCTCATCTGCCCATTCTTGAGTAGCTGCCGTAGCAGATTCAATCTGTCCCTGATACAAATTGACGCCTTCCTCTACTATTCGCCAATGTTGATATTCTGGTTCTGTGCTTTCTGTTATTTGATTAGATAAATCAAGAAAAGTTTCTTTCACCTCCACCAGCTTGTCATCAATGGTTTGCCATCCAGTAATATATTCAGATAATTTCTGGCGGCTTGTTTCAATGGCCTTTGTTAACTTATTAGAGGCGTTGGTAGTGTCCTGCATTCCTTCGGCTTCACTATCGAAGGCGATGATTATATCTCTTTGATTTTTGAGCCATAATAAACGCTGAAGCATCGTATTTTCGATTTGATTACCAAGAGAATCGTAACGTGTTCCAATGGATTTTAGGGCTTCACCGAATGTTATTGTCCCCTGTAATAGAGCATTCAGGACATTTATGTCATTGGTAAATGTTACAACTAATCCCTGCCAAAAGCTCATCTGCTTGTTTTGTTTAGTCGCTATCCCGCCAAGCGTTTCTCCTAATTCCTTAAGAGCCCCAACAAATAAATTAAGTTTGGACGCACTCGTGTCCATAGCATCAGCGGCGGCGCCACCAAACTTTTCATTTAGCGCCTTAAATGCGGCATCGGCTTTTTCAGCCGCCGTGCCGCTTTCATCCAATTTGATATTTACTTGAGTCAGGCCTCTGGTAATCCCGACAGATGCCTTTGCCACTAAATCAATGGCCGAGTTCAGGTCTATGTGCGCACCTGCCGCCACATCAGTAGCCAGCCGCATAGCATCCATTGCTTTGGCGGTGTTCATACCGGCATCGATTAACTTCTGCAATCCTTGCGCTACAACTTCATCCGATACCCCGATTGTTCGGCGAAGTTCGTCAGCAAAGAATCGTATTCGACTCTCTACTTTTTTCCATTCTCCGCCATGCCTTTCAACCGCATCAGACAAAGCGTCATAAACTTTCTCTGATTCAATCGCCGCCCCGATTGTCCCTTCAAGTAGCTTCTTCGCTCCCTGCCAAGATAAATACGCCACTCCAATGCCGATGATTGAGTTTTTCAGATTAGATAAAATTTTCGAGGCCTGGTCTTTTGCCCCGATGATGATGTCAATTCTTTCCTGATTCGCCATACGCCCTTATCCTGTTAAGTTCTGATTGAATGACCGCACATCCCTCGACATACAGAGCCGACAGCTCATAATAGTCAGCCGGTTGTGATAGCCTTGAAACTCCGCCGCAAGCGTTAAAAAGATTAAAAAGCTGAAAAGACAAATCGCTGATAATCCCGAAAGGACAACAGCTGTAAAGTCGGAAACAATGATGAAGAGGAATGTTTTTATCGACCTGATTGTGGACAGAGTCGATGATGCGAGTCCAATCGTCTTTTGAGACAACCAGGTGCGGAAGCCCAGGCCCTTTGAGTTCGAGTGTGTCTGCATAATTGAAACATTTGCCATCTTTGCACTTTTCGCCGCACTCTGCCCCGCCGGTGGCTATCCAGCCGACGAGGATGGTGAGTTTTTTATTTCGTCCTCCGTCAAACTCGATTCCCCGATGACGGCCTGTAATATCTTCCCCTGAATGCTGGCATCACTTATCCGAATCAGGGTATCAACCACCGGCCCATCGTAGCCCTCAATGCGGACGATGTGCTGTGCGAGGGCAATCATTACTTCGTCAATCCCCGAAGCATCATCGGAAACGCCTTTAATTGATTTAGCCAGTTTCATTTTCTGGCCGTTAGTCAGGGGCTTAATCCAAACCTTGACTCCCGAAATTTCTTTGCAGAAAGGTTCCGTCCCGATTAATTGCCACGTCTTATCTGACATTAAATCCTCGCTTCTTTCAAGGGTTCCCTACCATGTCCTATCGATAGCATTCGCCATAATTATTGTTAGCGGCGCAGTGGTGGCGTCCGGCGCTATAATTCGCCCTGCTATAGTCGTCCCTAAAATATCTTCATTGGTATCTTCAACCGTTTCGATTTTCCCTGTAAAAGTAATATCCAAATCCCCATCAACCGTCCCCGGCGAGGCATTCCCCCAACCTATATTACAAGTAATCGCCGTACCTGCCCCCCAGTTAGTCTTGGCTGATCCGGCTTGGGCGTCTCGATTAAACGTCAGTGAAAATGTTAATGCTCGATTAAAGAGGGCATGCAGTGCCTGCGCATTGCCAGCGCCGTCCTGCCCAACACCTACGACATCACAGCCGAGGGTAATTTCTATTGGCCCCACCGGTACCAGCGTCTGCGCACCCGCGCCCCAGTTGATTGTGAAGCGGTCTAAATCTTCCCAGTGCCAGTATTCGGCGGCGGCGCGCGTCCAAGTCCCCGAAGGATTGGAATTAAAAGTTGTGATTCCTCTGCCTACTAATTCCGAAGTAAACTTCAAACGTTCCCCCGGCGCACAGCTTAAAGTAATTGAATTGCTGATAACATCTTTAATCATTTTAGAAGTCGAAGCGGCGGGGAATCTCTCAATTAAAGTAAGCAATTGACCGGCGGCGGCAATTGTGGCTATGGCGGTTAAATCCGGCTGTGTTGAGGGAAGCGTGAATGTTTTGGAGAAGGGAGTTATAGCCCCCTCTACCACATTTTGAAAGAAGGCGTGCATAAAATAATCCACCTCATCAAATTTAGCTTCGCCGCTGATTGAAAGTTTCGGCAAAGCCCCCTTTTGGTCGGCGCCAATATCACCATAAGTCATATTGCGTGTGGCGTGGGCACCCGGAGTTTCCCGATATTTTACGTCGGCCTTTATCTCGCTGGCTTCACAATCAATTTCCTGAAAGGCGCCGGCGTCGGCAACTGCCGTCCCCCAAATTGGTTGTTCAGCAAAGCCGTAGCGTTTATCTTTTTGACTATACGTGACTATGGGCACTGTTCACCTCCGGCATATATTTCCAACGTTGATTTGTTACGATAAGCTGTATCGCCGAACAACTAACCCCGAATTGTTTAGCAAGCATATCAATAGTATATTTTCTTGGAATGTATTTTGCCCTGATTTCCCTAACCTGCTGGGCAGTTAACTTGGCCAAACCACTTCTTTCACCACGATTATCTGTCCCATGTCTTATGCGGTCATGGATATTTGACTTGTGAGTATCCCAACGGAGATTATCAAGACGATCATTTTTATGGTTGCCGTCATTATGACAACACTCCATCCCGTTGGGACGTTTACCGATAAAGGATTCAAGAACAAGCCGAGCAACTCTTTTAGTATGACAAATACCGTCTTTGCAAAGTGCAACAATCATAGATAAACCATGAGAATCTCCCGGCCTGAGAATGCCCCCACTTTTCTTTCCTCGATACCGACTTTTAACTCTGCCCAAATTACTAACCTGATAATCGGGAAATTCAGCAATTGGACGCCATAATTCGATTGGCATTTACTTGCTCTCCTCATCAATTGGTTCTGCGCCCAGTTCTTCTGGTACGGCGGCCAATCCATTTGCAATCAGGCCTTTGGCCACATCGTCTTCAACCTCGATTATCTGACCATCAAGGAATTGTTGTAATAGACCCGGGGGAACGCCGTTCCCTTCGAGGGTTATTGGCGCACATTCATTTTGGGCTTTTGCGGTTGCAAAGATTTTCATATATGACTCCTTATTCTTGAATATGGTCGATTGTTTTACTTACTAAACAGGTTAATTGTCCGCCCATCGTATCGGATTCAGTGAAATCCTGTCGCCCAAGAATTTCTCGAACGTCTTCGATTCTGAAACCACCAATTAAATCGAGATTGGCTTTTAATTTATTTATCACGCTGTTCAATAACCTCGCATTGGTTTGTCCGTCTTGAATCCCATCTGAATATCCGGTGTGAACGCGGATGGTAAAGAGCATAAGCCAGCGAACGAAATAATCATTGGCGCCAACAAGGGTCGGTTCGGCTGATTCCAAATCGACAGACACCGCATTAAGCTGGAGCTTGGCCACATTATGACGCTCATATACGAAGCTGAAAGTCGGGGAATATCCGGTGGACATGGTTGTTTTGAGGGCATTGAGTTCGATAATGATTTTATCACGGGCGGCCTCGAAAATATCTGTCCCAAAGATTTCAGGCATTTAGAAACTCCCATTGGCACACCAATAACTGATTCGGGTGTTTATCACACAGTCCGCCAGTCCCTTATCTTGGTCATAGCGGTGTTGTTCATTATTCATAAATCTAAAGTCCAGCACATTTGAGCCAAGAGCCACTCCGGCGTTGATAAATTTCCTGATAGTCGAAACCAGCTTATTGAGCTCTGTCTGGCATTGTATTTGATTCCCCGCCTTAACAAACCCCCGCAAAACCACAGTCATGCGGAAACGGTAATCAGTTATATCCTGCACACGCTTTTCATCATCACCGACATCGACAATCATAACTAAAGGATTGCTGAAATTCTCAGTCATCAACACATTCTCGTCATAGCGGCTCACCTCTTTTATCAGCGACTCATAGTCCGGCGACAACTTGATGCCGTTCAGGGCAGTTTCCAGATTGAGCAGAATATCTTCACGCACACTCATTTAAGCGGCTCCGCAATAGATTTTTGGATTGTTTCAATCACTTTATCTTTCTTCTTTTCCCAAGCGGTTCGCACATAGGGGCGCGGGGGGATGTCAATGTTCAACTGCGAACCTATTTTAACAAAAATGCTTTTGGCCGCCGCCAAAAATTTCTGCTGTCTGGCGGTAACCGTCTGAATAATCCGTCCGCCAAACTCTTGAATTGCGGCATAAACCGTATTGGGGCCGACCCGAAGAACCGGCGCTTGCGAAACATGATATTTGACTGAACCTCGCAATCGACCCGTTATCGCGCCCGGAGTTGTCCGGCCTTTATCAATAGTTGCACTTGGCCCGGTCAGATGGTCTTGAATCTGTCTTTGCAAAATCACTCCGGATCGCTTAAATCCCCGCACCAGATTCGGCTTAAAATCCTTTGTAAAATTATGGATTTTAATCGAGCCAACGCCCTGATTGCGTCCCAGATTGATAGAAAATTCAACCATTGGCATAATCCCAGCTATTACAAGGTTCTGACCAGCTTATATAAAACTGCGTCTGTATCGGTTCAGAGTAGTTAATTGCGTTTCTCCTATCAAATTAGGCAGATTATAAGTATTCGTGGAGTCGGCGAATGATTCGGTGGTAATCCCCTCCTTACCGCCGGCCAACATCAAAAGACGCTTCACAGTTGCACAACAAACACCTTTTAAGTCCTGCGGTACCGCCGTAATCAACCAACCTGGTCTATATTTTAATTTCCAATTGCGGCGTCCCTTAAGGAAATCATAGCCCTTGTTGAACCAAATCAGACCGCGTTCGGCGTCAACTTCTTTATCATAGGTTCTGGCCGTCCAATTATTGCCGTCAAATTCCTCGATGACGATATTTGAGACGGGGCTGTCGGCAATACGACCATGCTTAGTCCAATATTCATTGGTGCCGTCACCAGAAAAGATTTCCTCAATTTGAATCGATGGGCTAATGAATATCCTATCATCACAGAACTTCTTGATTTCAGCCGACGCCCAGTTAATAAATGAGAGTCGTTGTTCGTTATTAATCTGAACTTCGGCCTCTGTCGAACCCAGATAATTAAGGTATTCAAATTCGTCAATCAGGGCGATAGTGCTGTCTAATGTCACAGGCATTTATTTTGGGAGCCTTGCATTTGTTTATTATTCTGCACTTCGGCCAACTTAAAGTATTGGGGAAACCTTCTTAATAGTTTCCGTGCCTTTTCTTCTGGTACTTCGGCATCTTGACCATTCAGGAATTTGATTCCTTCCTCGCACCACGCATTTATACACCCGACCGCACAAAACCTGATTCTCATTTTGTGACCGCCATAAGCAATTCCAAGACCTTGCCATAAACTTTGTTGAGCGCCGCCTGTGGCACTTTAGGATTCTTGTGCCGTAAGCGTGCCCGCATATAGCCACCGCGCAAACTATCCGCCGAAAGAATATCATTCCCCGTCCATCCAGAATCGGTTGTTACAAAAGTATCCAATTCAAAAGTTTTTGTAACAAATTTCTCGTCTATGGATAATTGCAAATCCACCCAAAAAGAATCATTGGTGAAATTCGTATCAATGACGCCCGTATATGGCAGAAGCTTGGCGTAGATATGAATTCTTATGGCTTCATCGGATATTCTCTGCCATCCGGAATATACGGTATCAGTGTATGGCGTGGTAGCCGTTGTGGTATCGGCAGCACTGATGGAATCTCGATAGGCAATATCACGCCCGACCTGACCAAAACCTTCTATTGCTAAAAAAAGAACGCACAGAACAAAAAGAATTCTTTTCATAATCTCCAATCAGCAAGGGACTGGCTTTTATGCCAGCCCCTGCAAATTACTATTAGAGAACGTAATCATAAATCTGATGAACGCATTTCTCGGTAGTGGCCGGCCACATAGTTGTAAAGGCCTGACGCTTGAATGCGAACACATTGAACACATCGTGCGGCACCAGCTTTTCGACCGAAATCTGCACTTGACGCTTGGTGCCATACATAAAGGAGGGACGATGCACGATAATCATTACCGAACGAGTAGTAGTGACACCGTCATGAACACCGGAAGCATTTAAGTCCTCACGAATGAATTCAGAGACCACCACAGGAACCGCCGCAAAATTCATTACTTGGCCGGTTAAGAGAATCGCTTGCGGACCAATCTTGTCGAGCGTCTGCAGGTCGCCCCATTCTGAGGAAACACCGCCAATCACTGTTTTCAAATAAGTCTGGATGCCCCAAATCCAAGCCAACTCGGCGGGGTTCACGCCATATTTCCCCATAGTGGCGCGACCAGTATGAAGATGAGCCTTAGTAAGGGCGGCACCGGCCAAATCGCTCGACGAAGTTTTGTCAAAGGCCGTTTCGCGCAAACCTTCCCACGCTTTACGGAAATCAGTTCCGGCGGTGGTATCCGAATCTTGATGTGTGGCGGTGGTGTCACCATTGATTGTGCCGGTCTCAACAGCATTGACAATACCGATGCCGGCCTGTTTGGTTGCCCAAGGCGTTATAGCGAAAGCGGCATCTTCCGTCAACTCAGCGGCAATCTGCAACCGACTTCTGGCCTTTTTAGCGGTGAATGTCACCTTACCGGTATTCGGGGTTTCTTCGTTGGCATCCGCATAGGCGGTTTGCACAGCCGTTGTTTCACCAATCAATTTGGCGGTTGAATCGGACTCCTGAATCGGCCAGTCAAAAGAACCGGCGCCGGCTGGCATAGTAAATTCCTCAAACAGTCCGGCAACTTTGCGATTGAGGCGATAAAATTCCTGCAAGTTACTCCCCATATCGGTCGGCACCCATTCTAAGCCTTCGTCTGCCGTTCCCGTATCGAGGGCTTTACGAAACTCATTGGCCTCTTCATAAGTCCGCAAGGTTTTGATGCGTTCTTTACGGCTCCGCTCATGATATTTGCCATCAGCATTACGTGAACTGCATTCGAGGATAGCATCGACCATTATCAACTCGTCATTAAGCCGCTTAAACTCAATCGCGTGACCGGCGTCAACTGCGCCGAGGATGTTTTTGAGCTCGGCATCCGAACGTTGTAAAGCATCTTTGTGATTCTTAATTGGCATGGCGCCGGATACGCCAAATGTCTTCCGCGATTTCAAAACTTGGAGTTCGCTTCGGATATCCCCAATGCTTTTGATTACATCCGCGCTGACCTTGTCTATGGTTTGCCGGATTTCCGCCTCCGATTTGGTCTTATCGGAATTGGTCTCCTGAATTTGTTTCATCAGCCGTTCGTGCGCATCAACTTTTGATTGCACCTCGCTGACAGTGACTTCAACCTCTTTGACCTTTGCCCCCTGATTAGCCAGGGAGTCCTCAATTTTCTTAAGGTCTGACATGATAATGACTCCTTTGCCTATCCCTTCCGGGGACAAGGCCTTTATGGTTATTCCTTTGGCTTGCGCCTGTTCAATGACTGCTTCGGTATTGGCGGGTGAACTAACGACAGAAATTTCAATCAACTCCAAATCGGTAATTTTCGAGGGAGCGCCGTTGGCTCCCCATTCGATATTTTTTATGTTAAAACCGATTGAAAAGCCCCGCAGAATGTCAAGTTCTATTAGTTTTTTTACTTCCTGTCCTTTGTCCGTATTTGCAATGACGGCTTCGATTAACAATCCCCGCTCATCAATCAAATAATCGGTAACCTTGCCAATCGGCAATCCACTCCAGCGCATATCATGATTGACATGAAGAACTGGAAAGTCCTTAAAGAATGATTCCGAACTTAGGAATGCTTTCGGCTCCACAATTTCGTTGACCCTGTCAACATCGATAGTGGAAGCGTAGCCGGAGATAGTCATAATGAAATCTTTATTCTCCGGCACATTTTTATTTTCAAAAGGAATTAATTTCGTATAACGTGGTAACATTTAATCTCCTATGACTGCCGCCGGAATACAACGACAGTTGATTACATTGGCGGCGGAGCCGTTGACATCCCCCGGATACATCAACAATTCCCCATCCACCAAAAAATGTTCATTCAAATTCACAATCTGTCCATCAGCGTCGACGTGTCCGTCACGGACATTGCCGTCCTGAACTGACAACCATTCTTTTTTCTCAACACCGGCTTGCCTGTAACCCTCCATTGAAGAAGCGTTTGATATGCCGTTCGTTTCGGTACGCGCAATAGTACGCGCCCGCCCCTTGTTGGCTAAAATAAAGTCATACTTCTCGGTAATTTTGTCTGCCAACGTCGCTATCGAATCACCATTATCGATAGAGTCGCCAATGGTCTTTCGCAACTGTTCCCATGTAGTTGTATTGATGCGCTTAATTCTGTTCTGGAATGTGCCAATAACATTCTGTACGCGGGGGTCGCGCACATTGAACTCCAAATCTATATTGAAAGCATTCAGCGAGTCCTGCCCCGCCTGTTCTGCTAACGACTCCAATACTGAACCGAGTTCTTTAGCGAGGATTTCATTTTCGGCGTCAATGACAAATAACCGTTCGAGGAGATTGTCAGGTATGTCCTCTTTGAGATATAACAAAAGCCGATTCATCATTAAACCTTTGCCGGTAATTTTCTCGACTCGCTCAACGACTCTGTCCCTTTGCTCCGCCAGATAATTTTTGATTTTTCCAAAAAGTATGCGTTCTCGCTGCCGATTGCGGGAGTCCAGAGACTTCCAAATTAAAGAACGAGGGGAGCTTACATCTTTGCGAAGAAGAAGGGGTCTAATCCCTTCTCCGCCACCATCCGAGTTCGCTTCCCCCTCGCCTTGCAAGTCGAAGGAGATTTGTTCTTGAAACTCTTCACCCTTACCATCATCCTCTTCAAGCGGGTCATAGCCGAGCTTAAGCCGCGCCTCATTCCGCTTAATCAGTCCGGCATTCCATTGGCTGACCACCCTGACCGACACGGCTGTTCTGTCTTCCTGTAAGGCATCAATGCCGGAGCGATCATAAATGACCCGCCATTCATCAGAGAATCTGGGAATAATAAAATTATTGGTCAAAGTGTTTTCAATTAAAACTCGGCGCGGTTCGACCGTCCCCTGCTGATAAATCTGTTCCTGTTGGTCAGCATTGGCATAAGTTGCCCCATCGAGAATGCCAATCTTGACCGGCGGGACTTTATAGGCGGCGAGAATCTCTTCACGCACCATGTCATTTAATTCTTTAGGCATTAAATCTTTTACCGAATGGGCAATTTTCTCGGCTTTCACGCCAAGTTGCAGAATCGCCACACGAAAAGCATTATGGACGCCGCCGTGTTCAGCATTGAACTGCTTTTTCATTTTTTCAATTTGGTCGGGTTGCAATGCCCTATCCGTGCTCAAGATTGTACCGAGGACTCCGGCGTTTCTGAAGAACGCCCGAAAGTGGTCGTTCATACTAATCTTAGTCATTATCGATTTTTCTATCGACTTACTCGGCGGGCGCCCATACCATTCCCCCGTAGGATTGGCTAATTTGAAATGAATTATATTTTCAAGTTCATAGCGTTGGCGTGCACCGGAGTTCGATATTTGGTAGCCACTTAATCTCCCATCGGTCGTAACGACAACCTTGACCCAAGCCGGATTGATAAAGTAAAGCTCCCCACCTTCGTCCTCAGTAAACACCAAATAGCCGTTGCCGGTCGAATCAATGGCCATCGAAAGCCGCTCGGACAAATGGGGCCAGGATTCTTGGAGATTAGGCCGGGAAAATAAGTCAAAGATTTCTTTAGATGATTTATCGGTGCCGTCCTGCGTAACCCATTCGGTTTGCCCCTCGATGCGTTTTTTCCTTTGAAGCAAAAGAGGCGTGGCGGCGATGTCTTGAGCAATTGCCCGGATTGAAGCATAAGCGAAAACATTGACAAGAAATACTGCGCCATGCGCGGCCAAGTCATCTTGAGGGTGTTGTGTCCCCTCCTCTGACCATTTATCCTGAACGAGCAAAGAGCCGAGTGGATTTGATTTAAAAAATTCCGACAATAATGCAGGATTAGCCGAAATCCGTTTCAGCAATCTTTGAATGCGCCAGTTGCTAAAGGACTGTAATAGACTCAAGTCGTATAAGTCCAAGACCCCAATTGTGATATTGTTATAAAGTTTTATTCACATTGTCAATAATTAAATTATGGTAATCAAAGAATCCGGGTCAACGTAGAGACTGGCGGCGATTCGTTCATAGTTGTCGGCGTGTTGGTGGTGGTCGGGTTTCCCCTTTTCGTCCCAAACATACCTTTTCTGGCCTGAGCCGGACTCCTGTATCTGCCGAACGGCGGCGGTCATCTGGGCCACAAAATCCCCCGAATCGGCAGTTATGTAGTTGCGGGGGAGATGCACCAGCTGATTGACATACTCCGCATAGGAAGCGTCCAGCGATTCTGTCCGGTTAACTCGAATAACCTGTTCGGCGTGGGAAATGTTTTCGCCATCCTTGACATTTTCCCTGCCTAAGTTGTAATAGCACATATACCATCCCGGTCTGGCCGCGCACCATTCGCGCTGGGCGTGGATTTCCCCGCCAGCGTCAACTACCCCATAAATAACACCATAAAGCCGACAAACCCTATCGGCCTCCGCCCAGCTTCCCACATTCCCTATAAAGACTTTCTGCCGTACCCTGCGGCCGTCCTTGTCCTTGATTAGCTTCGAGATATGCAGGTGGTGGACTCCGCCGACATCCATTCCGGCAACTGTCCCGCTATCGCCATTGGGCATATCGTATTCCCGCGCACAGGCCGCCAGCAGAGATAATGAGATATGTGAACCCTCTGCTGTAAACGGCAATCCAAGTTGTTGATTATAAAAGACTTCCAGAGCGGTTTGATTGGATTGGGCTTTTATCCAGTCCTCGAACATTTCCCTGATTATCGGGCGTTCGACAACAGTGTCATTGCCCGGTCGTCCGAATAGTTTGGTACAGGCATAGCCGTGAATTGGATGGCCTTGATGGGTTTCGACCCATTCCCCCGGCATCAGCCGGTTAATCGGCTTAAAACAAAACTGGCAGAGAGCACAAGCATCTCTGCCAATTGAAGGAGATACAAATGAACACCTCAAAAAATAAGAGCCATTGTCTTTTCTGTCAATAAAATTCTTCCACCAATCTAACACCTGATGCCCGTTGCAATGTGGGCATTTAATCATCCACACGGCCTTAGTCGAATCTTCATAGGCCGCATCAATCCCAAAACCGGGGGTGGTGGGATTGCCTATCTTGAGCCAAATTTCCCTTTCGGCGGCGCCGGTGCGCTGTTTGGCTATCAATAGATTGGCTTGGTCGCATTGGTCATATTCGTCATAAATTAAGACATCGGCGTCAAATTCAAAGAAAGTGTTGGCCGAGTTTGAGCCGACATAATTCCACTTCCCCTTGAAGATTGATTTAAGCGAAGTGGAGTCAATATCCTTTTTCGCGGCGCCGACATTGTCCCGATAGAGTTTAGTATATTTTACAATGGGGTCAATTCGTGAGCCAACCACCCTGTTTCGGATCGGCTCGGTGGGCAGAATGTACATTCCGTTCTTTCCGAGCATCCCCCAATAGAAGTTATTAACTAATGCCCATTCAGTTATGCCTATGCGCGATGCTTTGCAGACAACAATACGGTCTGACGTGTCCTCGTAAAGTCGCCAAAGCCAAGGGCGGTTGTAAAAGTTAAGAGTTTGATTCTTGGCTGTCCGGTGGTGGAATAGCGCCAAGTTTAACTTCGGTGACTCCACCCTCGTCAATAACTCCGCTTCGGCCATTCGGTCGGCGTATTCCGTTTCCAAAATAGGCGCGGAGATTGCGGTCGAGCTGGTCACGTTCGGTTGTATCAAGTCCATTGATTATTTGAACAATAAAGTTATTAGTTTGGTTGCCGCCGGCATCAGCCGGAAAGGCGCCAATGAGCTTGTCCTCATATTCCATCAATTTGATTAGCTCTGATATTGTTCCTTCAAGTTGGGTTCTGCCCAGAATAGTGAGTAAAAGTTTGCGCTTAACCGCCCGCACATATTCCAGATTCCCCTTAATGACATTGACGACATCAGTTGCGGTGAATTTTTGGATGCGGCCTTTGATTTTATCATACCGCTCCTGCCATTTTTCCCTTACCGCAATTTTTTGAAGTGTTGGCCGCGAAATATGAAAAGTTTCAGCCGTATCAACAAAGCTCTCGGTGCTACACCAAAACTGAAACATTCTCTCACATTCATCGAGAAGCGTTTTATCGTTATCAGCTCCCATAAATTTATCAAAAATAAGGGCTTTGCAATGAGTTTGTCAAGAAGCAACTCTTTTTTTCTTTTCTAATTCAAAATGATGTTTTTTACAAACCCAAGTTACATTCAAGGGCTTATAATAATCGTCATGGTGCATTTCTGATTTTGGATTTCCACAAATAAAACAAGGCCTTTTTTGAATTTTGCCACGTCTCAAATAAACTCCCGCATAGCTGCGGCAACGGTCTTTTTCTTTTTGTGATTTTGTCAGTTCGCCATATTTAGGCCGATTCTCTCTCATCCAAAGCCGGATATAGGTTCGCGTGCATATTAAACAATAGCTTTTACCGACAAGTCGTTCTCGTTCTTTACATTTAGGGCAGGGTTTCACGGAAAACAATTACAATTAAAAGCCGAAGATGTCAATAAAAAAGTCCTTGGGGGTACCATACCCTATTCCATTTGTTTTTTTCTTTCAAATGGCCGCTCAAGAATCTCACTAATCTGCCGACCTACTGAATAAACCTAAAACCAAAGGAGATTCAGTATGGATGAAAAGTTGCAAGATTGCGTAGGCCGGGACTGGATGGCCGAAGCCAACCTATATTGGCGTTGTTGGCTAAAATCAATCAAAATGAACCGGATTTTAAGGTTCCAGAATAGAATGTTGCGGAAAGCTCTGTTTTCACTGCTGGCGAAAGGGGATAAAAGAAAGTGAAATTGACCTGCAAAATAAATGAACTTTTCTATTGACAACCATTAAACTCCAATATATAATGGACGGTATGAAAACACAATCTGATAAATTAACAATGGCTGTCTATGTATCGCGGGACTCAAAGGTTCAACTAACAAAAGAAGCGTTACAGCGCCGCCGGAGCGTTTCCGACTTGGTTGATTTGATTATTGAACAATGGTTGAGTGGCAAAAGAAATCTGAATGTTGAAAATAAAAACACTTAATGCTCAACAAAAATCTGAACACAAAAAGAAATCACGGGCGCATAGCTTGGTAGCAAGGGCTATTAAACAGGGCTTGCTGACAAGGCAAAAATGTGAAGCCCCAAAATGTCAGAAGCAGGGACACGCCCACCACGATGATTACAACAAGCCACTCGAAGTCCGGTGGTTGTGCCGCAGTCACCACATGAGATTTCATAAAAATGGAAATTATGAACTCAAGAGGCCACGCTTAATCAAAGTCAAACAGGGGACATTGCCCAGCTTTTCACATAAACGACTCACCCTCTTAATGGACAAAGCAAAGCTAACTGTCGCTGGACTTCTATTAGAAATGCATCGTCTTATTTTTCAATCTAATCGGGATTTGAGGCCGAGCCGCCCTTTGATTGATAACTGGATTCTTGGCCGGAGCGAACCATCGGACGCCTATATGGTACTGCTGACCAGGGCCTTGAAATGCAGAGAACGGGATTTGAGAGAATAACGGCTGGCAATTAAGCCAGCCAAACGAAAGGAAAAGTGACGACTTACAAATCCTGCCCCTATACTGGATTACCGGTAAGTGAAACTCCCTGCAAGACCTGCGGGAAACCTATTACCTATTTCGTATTCAAGCATGCCGACCGAAAAGAACTGCGATGCGTCCCCCGTTTTCACAACGGGCATTGCCGAGAAATCGGACGGCTCAAAAACGCTGAAAAGATTGTGGCAAAATATAACCGAAAACAATTAATCAAAAGGAGTATGTAAATGAATTTTCAAGTAGAAGAATTCAAATTGGAAGAGATGTTGGTTGGTGAGGCCACATCTGACGTAGAACAATTAGAGAAGCGAAAAAAATTGTTGGAATCTCTCAATCTGCCCCAACAAAAAGCAATGTTTCTTGAAAGCGGGGTAGTACCGTATCAGCGTTTAAGCATAGTTGGAGAACACGTTTGGGGGGCTTTCTGTCCGCACAAAGTAGAATTATCTGCCCATTATGGCTACATCCCAACACGTATATTGGAGATTATTGAAACGGCCACCCCACAATTCCATCGTATAGAAGTTTGGTCGGAGGAGCAAACAACCCCCGACCCAGTTCTGGTTGGTATTCTGACCAAAGAATACAATTCCCCAAAATTTCTAATTGCCCGTTGGGGCGAATCGTTGTTGGCCTATGCCGAGGTATTCAAAATTGCACGAGACAAATGGGTGACGACTCGTAGAAACAAACTGCAAGCCAAACTAAAAGAATGTGAACTCGACCTTGTGTCTATCGAGGAGGACGCCGATAAACATCTAACAACCACTACCTATGTAAAGGAAATTTTCTAATGGCAACTAAAACACATTGCAGTTGTGGCCAGCCCTTGTTCATCGGCCAGGGATTCAAGGTCCCGTTTTGTGCCTTATGTGATTTGAAACCCGCCACACCGGAAATTGATTTAGACAAGGTGTTTGAAGGATTCAGGGCCTGGCTGAAAATGGCCAAAGACGACCTGCGTCAAATCGCCGAAATGCACGCCGGACAGATTGAAATTCAAAGGCCCTGCGAATTAGGTTGCGGCAGAATGGTAACGCCCCCAACTGTGCGCTGTGGAGTATGTGCGGAAATTACTTACGGCGACAGATTGTAAAATTAAAAAAAGAAAGGGAACGAATGAACCATCCTAAACCACTTGAAATTGACCAAACAACTGGAGAAATAAAAACAATGCCGACTGCCGCGACTCAAGTAACACCGAAACAAATGCGTCCACCCGACTTGGCCCTGGGAGGGGGGCTTGTTGTAATGAGTCCCGAACAAGCTAAAAAGGCCGTTGCATATTTGCAGGAAGTTAAACAATCTATAATGACTGAAGGGGCAGATTATGGAACGATACCGGGATGTAAGAGACCGTCCCTTTGGAAGCCGGGCGCACAAAAACTTTGTGCCCTATTCAATCTTGCCCCAAGTTATGAATTGGAATCCTGCGTTGAAGATCCAAATCTTCGATGGGAATACGATTTTTATAACACCTACAAAAAGCAGAAAGAGACCCGGGCAGTAAGAGGATTCTATTCCTACCGCGTTAAATGTTCCCTACATCACCGTGAAACGAATGTCCTTTGGGGAACAGGAATTGGAAATTGTGTTCAATCCGAGAAAGGGAAACAACAGGCAGAGCCAAACACTCTTTTGAAAATGGCACAGAAGCGGGCGTTTGTTCAAGTAGTATTGGATTCAACTTTTAGCTCTGAATTATTTACTCAAGATGAGGATAGTTATACTCGTCCAGAGTTTTTGCCGGAAACTTCAAGAATAGATGATAGTCCCGTTCCCAAACCGGCCACACCCAAAACTCGCGAAGCTACAAAGGCACAATTACATATTATCCGTGAGTTAATGGCCGGAAAGATTCTATCTGACAAGCTCACCGTTTCAGTTAAAAACTTTCTCGGTGATAAAAACCTGCAAATTGCTGACAATGCTGATATGCTTATTAAAAAGTTGAATGTCTGTGCTCCTAAAAAACCTAAAGAAGAAGTCAATACTGAATTGACCATATTGCTCGAATGGGATAAAGACAAATTGATAAATGAGATTGGCTCACTCGCCACTAAAATATGCAACACTGTAACCGAAGAGTCCAATCTATATAAGAAATTGACAAAGGACAAAATTCTAACTACACCGGCAATCGCTGAAAACAATAAAGGCGCATTGGCTCGCTGTATTATAGCCCTGCGCAAAAGTACGAAGGAGAAAAAATAATGTTACCACAATCACAGCCCTTTTATGATGAACTTGAACAGGAATTGATTACTTCCAATTTTGTCGAAGGCAGTAAAGACCTAAATGATTTAGCTTGGATGGCACGGGGAATCCGGTCATTGACTCACCAAATAGACATGGTCAATGCCTACGAAAAAAACGAAATTGATCGCATAACCGCCTGTTGCCAACAGAAACGATTTGGATTACAGGAGAAAATTGATAAGCTCCGCTTTATGGCTCGTAATCTTTTGAAGTCAAACGATTATGGTTATGATGGAAAGGCCAAGAAGTTTGAAATGCCCGGTCTGGGCGTGTTCAAATTCAGCATTAGCCGTGAAAGTATTGACGATTCTGGATACAAAGCCCTACCAAGTGAAAAACAGAAGGAGTTGCAGGCAGAACTCCCACACCTTTTCAAAGAGAAGATTACTACGACCATTGCTCCGAACAGGACCATAATCAAGGAGAAAATTCTTGAGGGTGGCGAAATTGACGGTTTTATCCTGCGACAAAAAGAGGAAACCTTTGATTTCGAGAGCCGGGACTGATGCTCGACAAATTCAAGCATACGACCAACCGCCAGTTCAGGAAAAATCAGTTGATTAAGTACCGGATTCTCCAGGAAGTGCTTTGCCGGGAACTCGATGGCAATAAGTGCCAAAACCGCAACTGCAACTGTCAGGCCGTTTATTCTTGGCACATAGACGTTCATCACGGACTGGGCCGGTCGCCGGAGTTTCTGGAAGTTCGGTTTCTAATACTTTTGTGTAGGGTATGTCATTGTCTTGTCGAATCAGATAATGAGATTATGATTGAGATACTTGAAGCACACATAGACGACCCTGCTTTTCGATGGACTGAATTGTTGTCAAGATTAAAGAACAAAAGACGCCAACCTATTAAGGAGAATTGAATGGTGAAGCCCCTATTTGTAAAAATAAGAGTCGACTTATACAGGATTGACCTGCCCAATGGTGATTCTCTGCATGTCTATAACGAACAGATAGATAACTTGTGGCGGGCCGGACTCTTTCAGAAACATGGTGAAGGATATATCCCGATGATTAAAAAAGGCGTGCGTTCTTTAATCGCCGCCAAGAGAACCGCGCTTCAAAACGCCAGGCGGTTTTATTACGAAGTTATCAATGCTTTGGACGGGGACGGGTCGTGATACTCCTGGATTATCTTGAACAAAATCCCGAACAGTGGATTAGGGGAAAAGACCTGGCCGAAACTGTTGGTGTTTCAAAAAGAGAATTGCGCGACAAGGTTAAATCCTTGAATTTGTCGCTGATTCAAATTGGCGCCAGGGAGTTGGTCGTGTCCTCAAATGGTTCACCGGCGGGCTACCGGCTGACACACGATCCGAATCTAATTGAACGCTATCGCAATCAGCAACGGGCATTGGCAACACATATAAACGACAATGTTATTATGGCTGAAGCAATGCTAAAGCGGTTAGGCACAGAGGCGGAAAGGCCGCCGCGAAAACCTATTGAACAGATTTCAATGTACTTTAACCCATAAGGAGATGCACGATGGCGAATGAACAAAAGTATTTTTTGACAGTTGATTGGTGTAATAAAGGAGACAGGGGAGTTTTTTGTGATAGAGAGGGACGACCGTTTTCAAAAGATAATCCTCATACATTGGAAGAAATGGAAAAAATTCTTGGCGTTTTTGCGCTAATTCTTTCTCCAATGAGCCAAATGTTTGACGAAACAGAACTAAAGAAATTCAGTAAATGGCGACCCCTTGCTGAATATACGAATCAATATGGGATTGCTTTAACAGCGTAGCCCCACCTATGTGTAGAGATAAAGTGATTGTTGGCGATGCGCTCAAAAAGGCAAGGAGATTTCAGTAGGGCGATGGATAAGATTATCATTGGGGACGCACTGGTGGAGCTAAAAAAATTGCCAGACAATATCGTCCAGATGATTTGCACTTCCCCGCCGTACTGGGGGCTTCGAGATTACGGTACGGCTACTTGGGAGGGTGGGGTCGCATCCTGCGACCATAAGACGGGTTTCGTGGCGAGCGCATCAACGCTCGAAGGCGGAAAATCCACTATTGAAAACGCTGGGAGCTTCTACCGAGATACTTGTCGCAAATGCGGCGCAATCCGCATTGACCAGCAACTCGGACTCGAAAAAACGCCAGAAATTTATGTTGAAAAGATGGTAGAAATCTTTAGAGAAGTCCGCAGAATCCTAAAACCTGATGGGGTAATTTTTCTTAATTTAGGGGACTCTTATGCCGGTAGCGGTTCACCGGGGGGCGACTTTAGGAATGGTAAGGGTGGCGATACCTATCTTCGTCCGTACAATCGAAAAGGTTTTGGCCTCAAGCCCAAAGACCGTTGTATGATACCCGCCAGAGTGGCGTTGGGGCTTCAAGCGGATGGTTATTGGTTAAGGGACGAAATTATTTGGTGTTTGTCTGGCGGGACATATATTTACGCCAAGACAGCGACAACTGTCGCCCCTATGATGATAAGAGATATTGCCCGGTTGAAACCGGGAACTGTTCAATTATGGAACGGTCATCAATGGACACAACTATTGGGCATCTCTAAATCAAAACGCAAAGGAAACGAACTGGAAATCGTTCTACGGAGCGGCGAAAGAATATCCTGTACGCCTACCCATAAATTCCCAACTGATAGGGGATTGATGGAATCGGGCAATCTGCGGGTCGGCGATATTCTACAATCATCCCGATTACCCGATACACAATTTGAAAATCATTCAATTATCGACAATGATGCCGCCTGGCTGGCGGGGCTTTACATTGCCGAAGGTTCACGCTCTACTGGTGGTGGACATAATTGTATCCAAATTGCTGGGCATAGCAAGGAGTCGGAGCGATGGTCAAGATTACAGCGTATTGCGGCGAAATTCGGCGGTTCAGCTACCCGTACTGTGGATGGTAATAATATGAGCATCCGCTTGTATGGCAAAATCCTTAATGCCCTGATTGATGAATTGGTGTCTGGCCGGGTAGCCAAAGACAAGGGGTTTTCGCCAAAGGTCTGGCGATACGGGAATTTATTCATTCAATCAATGCTTGAGGGCTATCTGTCCGGTGATGGGTATTGGGACAAAAACAATCAGCGATGGCGGTTAGGTTTCACAAGAAATTACAATCTCGAAAGAGACATAAGAACGGCCTGTGCCAGACTTGGTTATCGGCTTGTTCTAAAATTAGCATCGCAAGAATATGAAGGAAGGCAAGTCCCGACATTCCGGGGTGAAATCAGGACGGTTGAATCCGGGCATTTGAATCGCAAACACCCGAACGAGATAGTTGAAATCCGTAAGGCCAGATGCCGGGAACTATACGATATTGGCGTTGCCGATGAGCCGCACCTATTTGCTTTAGCGTCTGGTATATTGACGCATAATTCAAAACCCAATCCAATGCCAGAATCCGTAACCGACCGTTGCACGAAATCACACGAAATGATTTATATGCTTTCCAAATCCAGTCGATACTATTATGACAATATAGCGATTGCGGAAACATCAGTTGACCCCGAGTCCACCACTACGGGTCGCAGAAAGCGTAACCCAGACGCTATTAACAAATCTACAAGTGCTCCAATGGCATACCGCAACTTTCATTCCATTGAAAAAAATAAATTGTACCCAACGAAGAATCGTAGGTCGGTCTGGACTATAAATACTGAAAGTTACTCTGAAGCCCATTTCGCCGTTTTTCCCCTTGATATACCAATGCTCTGCATACAGGCAGGTAGTCGCAAGGGGGATTTGGTATGTGACCCGTTCTTGGGAAGTGGAACCGTAGCACAAGCCGCTAAACAACTTGGGCGACATTATTTAGGCATCGAGTTGCAAGAAAAATTCCTGCCACTCATTAACAGGCGTCTTTCACAAGGAGCGTTGGGACTTTAGGAGCATAGGAGCGCAAAGGGAAGGAATGTATGAGCAATCAAATTATTTGTGGAGAGTGTGGTGCGCCGATGGTCTTACGACAGACGAAAAGGTTTCTGCACAAAAACGGCCAGCCCCGCAAATTCTATGGTTGCAGTCGTTGGCCGGAGTGTAACGGTATTCACGGCGCACATCCAAACGGAGAACCATTGGGAATCCCTGCTAACAAGGAAACCAAGCGGTGGCGGATTAAGGCCCACAATGTTTTCGATGAATGGTGGAAGTCCGGCAGTGTTCATCGTAAGCGGGCATACCAAGAATTGAATAAACATTTTGACCGTGAAATTCATATCGGAGCGGCGGACATCCCGCTTTGTCGGGAGATAATAGATTTTTGTTTGGCACAAAAAGTATTACACGCTTCATATATAGTAGGCGGTCAAAAACATAGACAACTGGTTGCCGCTACGAAGCGGTGGCCCCAAGTGAGCCGCAGGTGTAAGAACCGCCAAAAGAAAATGCTGAAACACATATCTGACATATTCCACGCTAACAAGCTCAACATAGTTGACGAAACAGAGTCGGGGATACTTGTGTGCGGGGATTGCTTGGAAGTTCTGCCGTTGATTCCCGATGGGGCGGTGGATGCGGTAATAACTGACCCGCCCTATGGAATTAATTATAACAATACAAGATTGAATAGGCAGTCGGGTTCGCATTTTGCAGATATTGAGAATGATGGCGGGGATTGCGATTTGAGGATTGTCTTGAAGCGTCCAGAATTAAGAATCATTTTTGGAGCGTTGAATTTTTTAGAGCAACTTCCGCATAAGGGTCGTTGGATTTGTTGGGATAAGAGAACCGTGGAGGCCGCCGATGGCGTTTTAGGAAGTCCATTTGAATTGGCTTGGTCAAGCAATAAGATGGGATATGACAAAATTTACCGGGTGATGCATGGCGGTGTCGTCAATGACGATGGCGGCAAAAGAGTCCATCCGACTCAAAAGCCCGTCAGATTATTTAGGAAAATTCTCAATGATTTCACAAAGCCCAACGACCTAATTCTTGACGCCTATGTCGGCAGTGGCTCAACCCTTGTAGCCGCTAAACAACTGGGACGCCATTACATAGGAATAGAAATTTCAGAGAAGTATTGTGAAATTGCCAAGCAACGGTTGGCGCGGGAGCAACTGAAAATATGAAACAGATAGAAGAATATAATTGACAACAACCAATGTTTGATTATATTGCCACCGGATATTCTGCGGGATTCAATCCCGACAAAACTAAAGCCCCAATAGTGGCGGTTTCTACTTTACCCGTAGAATATCCAGCCGTCACTGGCGGGGCAGATTTTGGATTCAATATGAAACAGATTCCATTGACACAGGGGAAGTTTGCGCTTGTGGACGATGAAGACTTTGAAAGAGTTAATCAGTTTAAGTGGCAGGCACATTGCGAACGTAGTATTTGGTATACATTGAGATCATTGCCGAGACGAGAAGGTAAGCGATTAGTAATGCGACTGCACCGACTTATTCTGAATGCCCCCCCCAATATGCAAGTTGACCATATTAACGGAAATGGGCTTGATAATCGAAAAGAGAATTTGCGACTTTGTACCCATTCTCAAAATAATTGGAATCGGATAAAGAAAAGAGGTTCGTCTAAATTTAAGGGAGTTCATTGGCATAAGGTCGGCAAACAATGGTCATCACAGATTTGTTATAATAGAAAAAAAATATATTTGGGACTTTTCCAAGACCCAGCAACGGCCGCCAAAGTATATGATGATGCGGCCAAAAAATACTTTGGAGTATTCGCCAAGACCAATAGAAAGTTAGGATTGTTATGGCTCGAACAGTAGAAGAACGAAACGCCTACCAACGGGCATACCAGCGCAAATACTATCTGGCGCATAAAGAAAAGGCGCGGGCCTACGCCCAAAAGTACAAAGACCGCCACAAATCAACCCAGACAAAAAGGTGGCTATCCTTTCCAAAGTGGCGGAATGTGCCAAAACAAACCCTGTCAGCAGGCGATCTTCAAAAACTTGCCCCGGACAAATTCGGTCAAGTGATTGGGAAAATACTTAACGGGGATTTGGGGTTGGCGGCAACGAAGTGAAAGTGAGGTCTCTATGAAAGGTTTCCTGTTTGGAGTCTTTATTGTAGGGGGGATAGTTGAGGTTTTTTTCAACGCTACGGCGGGTCTGCTTTGTTTTGTTGTGGCCGCCCTTATCGACATAAGCGAGAAACTGGATAAGTTGATAAAAAAGGATTGAAGTTTTTTATTGACACCTTTTTAGAAAAGTAGTAAAATGGCAAACTATGGAGTTGAAATTCCGCATTTTCAATCAAACAATAACCGGATTTTCGATACTGGCCGGGTAGCCAAAAGCTACGGGGTTTCTTTGCGGATGCCCCAACTCCAACGGCCAGTATCGAGATTCTTTTTGGAGCCACTGGATGGCTGGTTATGTTAAAATCTGGACTACAATCAAAAGCAACGAGGCATTCTTGTCTTTGTCATTAACACAAAAAGGGGCGTGGTATGAAATCTTGGTAGATGCCAAGACGCAACGGGACGATGGCTGGGTATTTTACCGGAATTTTACCGCGATGGGGCAATCTTGGGGCTGTGAAGGGAAAACTGGCGGGAAGATTCTGGGAATTTTGCAGGAAAATTCCCTCCTAACATACACCCAAAATGATAGTGGTGTAGTAGCCATAAATATACCTAACTATAAACACTGGCAAGAGTTAGACGTAAAAACACTTATGGAAAATTCAAGGAAAAATCCAAGAAAAATCCCGCCTCTTAGACCAGACCAGACCAGACCAGACCAAATTAAGAAATCTTCTAAAGAAGATGTGGGTAAGCCCACCTCACCTGTTGAAAACTTAAATAAAGAGTTAATCCTGTACTTCGCCGAAAAATATCAACAAGCCTATAAAACCGAATATCTGCCGACCTGGGGACGGGATGGCAAGGCCATTAAAACCCTGCTCACCCAAAAGAGAACCCCGGCGGAAATTAAAGCCAAAATCGACCTCGCCTTCAAACTCGATGAGCCATGGCTTAAAAACCAATGCAAAACTATTTCTGGGTTTGCCGGCCAATGGAACAGAATCCTAAAACCACAACCGATTGATTATAGTCGGCCCCCGGGAGGTTAACATGCAAAACCCTGAACAGTATTTAATCGGCACAATCCTAAAATTCGGAGCCAACGCCCTGGAGCAAAGTGTGGATAGAATCAAGTCGTCAACTTTCTTTCAGTTGGCACACCACCGGAAAATTTACCAACGGGCGATTGAACTATATAAGCGGGGCGATCCTTGCGACCTGTTCCCGTTAGTTGAAAGCACAGACGAAAAGGAACTGGCCGAAATGGGAGGGCGGGTCTATTTAGTTGAATTGGCCGACGCCACCATCAGTGAGGTACATATCCCGCTTTGTTGTGAGTCCATTACCAATAGTTATTTAAGGAGGCAGTTAGTTTTGATATTCTCAAATATGGCCCAATTCGCTCAAGAAGAAAAGGCGGACGCTTTGGAATTAATCGCCATGGCAGAGAAACGACTCCTTGAATTACAGTCGCAAACCACACTGGGGGGGCTGGTGCCGGTTAAAGACGTCCTCCCGGCCGTCCTCAAGCGCATCGAGGAATACCAGGATGGTTCGATAAAAGACAAACTCATATTCTCCGGGATTCAAGATTTGGACAATTCTATTGGGGGATTTCTGGATGGGCAACTGATAATCATTGCTGGCTACACATCCGGGGGAAAAACCCAGCTGGCCGTCCAACTCTGTGAGCATATAGCATTACATTTAAGAAAAGCGGTCGGGATATTTTCTTTGGAGTTGCCTGCCGAAACGATTACAGAGAGGGCCTTATTCAGCCAGGCCCGACTGGATTATGGCCTGCGCCGGAGAATCAAGGGGCTGGATCAACAGGATTGGATGCGGCTAATCAATGCACAAAACAGAATCGCCGACTCCAATTTGTTAATTGCAGATAGCCCGGCCAATTCAATCTTAGAAATCAGAACACAAACCAAAAGGGCGATGGCTCGCTATGAGCTAAAGGCGATTTTCATTGACTACCTGTCTCTTATCCGCACAGACGAAAAGTTCCAGAGCCGGGAACAAGAGGTGGCTTATGCCACTCGAAATATGAAACGATTGGCGCGAGAATTGAAAATCCCCGTTTTTCTTTTATGTCAACTGTCGCGGGAACATCAAAAAAGAAGCGACACTACTCCACAGCTTTTTGATTTGAGGGAATCCGGGGCGATTGAGCAGGATGCGGACATAGTGATTTTTGCACACCATCACAACAATGAAAGCCGGTTAATAGTGGCAAAAAACCGTGACGGTGAGCGCAAAACTATCCCAATGACTTTCATAAATGGCAGGTGGGAACAACCAATTTACTAACGGAGAAAGAATCTTATGGCGAAACAATCCCGTCCAGTCGTAATCTGGCCTTATGAAGGTGAGAAAACTCAAAAGTGTCGTTCCTGCCCGCAGGTAGTATTCTACAAGAAAATGATTTCAGGCAAGTTCGCTCCAATCTGCTATGACGGTGATTTCAAGGGACAGAATCATTTTATCAATTGTAATAATCCAGACCGATTTAGAAAGCCAAAAATAAAGCAAGAAAAACTTGACTTAAAATGAATATCATTAGATAATATGAAAAAGTACAAGTTCCACTGCCCCCGTTGCGGCTGTTCCAAGATGTTCGAGGAAAAGGATTTAAGGAAAAGTCACGGCGGGATTGGGAAAGTCCGGTGCGTTTTTTGTAGCAAAGGTCGGATGCGGCTTTTACGGATTATCACGGTAACGGGGAAAGACCAGAAATGAAACTGACTTGGCCGGATTCTTTCATCAACAAAGTTATCTGTCGCGACTGCCTCAAGATTCTCCCACTAATACCTGACGGGGCGGTGGATGCGGTAATAACTGACCCGCCGTATAATACAACACAAAACGATTGGGATGCACCCTTGGAGTTTGAGAAGTTCTGGCCTCATATTAAACGCATCACCCATACCGTTATTGCTACAAGCTCCCAACCATTCACGACAGATTTAATAAATAGTAACCGTAGTTGGTTCAAATATGAATGGATATGGTGTAAAACTCGTTGTTCAGATTTTCTCAATAGCAATACTCGGCCACTTAAACAACACGAAAACATTTGTGTTTTTACTGGAATAGGAGCTAAATACAATCCGCAGGGTCTTATTTGTCAAAGATCGGATAATTCACGCCCAGCAAAAAGACAAGTCAGAATAAGTAATTACGGCCAACAAAAAGAACATAAATTTAGTGAATTTACCAATTTCCCCACTACGTTATTAAGTATTCCTAATCCCAAAAATGAAATAGAGGAAACACTTCATCCAACACAAAAACCAGTCGCATTAATGAGTTATTTAATACAAACATATTCTGGTTTCAATAACCTAATTCTTGACCCCTATGCTGGCAGTGGTTCAACTTTAGTGGCGGCGAAACAGCTTGGGCGTAGGTATATAGGGATTGAAATAAGCCCCAAATACTGCAAAATTGCAGAACAACGGCTGGCGCAGGAGCAGTTTGACTTCACGGCTCAACCCCCAAAGGCCGGAAATTCAACGGGAAACCTACCAAATTCAAACGAATTGCCCCTGACCCTATCCGAATGACCCCTCCCCCGCCAACCCCCCCCTTAAATCGCTTCCTATGCGTTTTAGGCCATAACATAACTCCCCGCCTTTTTGAGACGGGGAGTCCACCAAAGAGAGAAAAGTAACGAACAACCTGCCGTATGGCAGAATTTAGATACGATAATATCCCACGACCGCCCAAATCCAACGGTCTTTGAAAGCCGTCCCAGAGGCCAACTGGCTCTTATACTTAACCCATCCGGCCAGGCCTAAATCAATACCGGCAACACCAAAGTTGGCCGCCGCTAAAGCCCCACTGGTACTCGTAATATAGGTTTTCCAACCCGCATTCTGGATATTCGCCCAGTCAATAGTTGTTGACGGCGATAAGGTTAAACCCACACGGAGCCACGGCTTGACCGGTTGTAAATAAGCAATCTCAAGACCCAGTGGAGTCGAAACCGCCGGTTCACCCGCTTCTGCGGTATCATTGCTCGGCGCGGTGTATCCAAAGACCCAAAAGTTCGAGCCGAGAATTGTACCTCCACCCCCGTAGATTGGCGTCCCCGTCCCTTCGTGCTTGTAGCCAGCAAAGAACAGGGATTTGGTTACATCTGGAATGTCCTGCCCAAAGCCCAGATTAAACGGCAGGGCTGTCAAAAGCACGGCTAAAAGTGTTGAAATAATGAGTCGTTTCATTTTACTCTCCTTCTTTGAATTTTCCATAAGGGTTTCGGCTCTTGCGACCGGGCAGGTTTGGATCGGTGTTCTCCGGTGTCAATTTATCTTCAACCGCATTAGCGGCCAACTTGCCAAACAGTCCTGCCTTTTTCAATCGCCAGTGATATAACAAAAGGCCGAAAGCTACGCAAGTTAAATGGCTGAAAAATAGAATTATGAATTGTTTCATAGTTTATGGTGCTGGCTGGTGGCTCGTAGCGCAGGGAATGCAGAAACGGAGCCGGTATCCCAGCCAGCTCCTCCTTTAAGTTGTTGGCGGCGCCGCCGGTTTCTTCGGCATTGCCCAGACCATTGTCCGATGGGCAACCAAGACACTGCCAGTCATTGCAAATCCAGTTTGCACTGCTTGAATTATAGTTGCCGTAGGCGCCAACCAATGCTGTACGATAAAGGTTGCCACCATACAAAGTGCCGCCGCCGAAATAGTCGAGGGAACCTTTTCTCCCCACCAAGCCCATCTCTCTATTGCCGCCAGTAGCGGTATGACAACGAATATGGCTAATTGAGGAAGAAATTGGTCAAAGACCGGAATCCCTGAATCAATGACGATTGTTGTACTATCCATTACTTACCACCTTTTTTCTTGGTCGGTTTCGGTTTCTTTTTCTTTGCCATAAATCCTCCTTGTTAAAGGTTGAGTTCAAAATGAGGGCAATCTATAAAAGTTTCTTCTTTCAAATTAAAATCATTATCCCAATCGGCGCCCCATCGAATCGGGATGCCTACAATTTCCGCTATGCCACGAACATAACCGCCAAGATGATTAAATGCATGGACATCTTTCCAGTTAATCGGCACTTCCTTATGGTTATATGGCGCAATATCGACCGCCAAACTTGGTAAAAGATTATGTTTACTGTCCGGCCATTTCTTTTTTGATCTCTGGGGGTTGGCATTAAAGGCAACCATTTGCTCGGACTCGTTTCTGTGTCCACATATTATTACAATATCATAAGTCAAAACCACTATGTTCATCAGCCGTATCAACTGTGGATGGCAAGTCGCCAATCGTTCCTGTGATATGTTTGAAAACTGCGCCATTCATTTTCCTTATCTGAAATCAACAGTATAAGTTGTAACACGGGGGATTGTCTCTTGCTTTATCACGGGCAATGCGCCGGTAATATAAAACTTAAATACCCAGTCCGTCGCGGGTATCAAATAGCTCGACCAAACGCAGGTGAATTCCACTTTACCAGTGACATCCGTTGTATCTGTTTTAATCATATTGATAACTGCATTACCCGCCGAATCAATCAAATTGCTCTGCCGTAAAAACGCCTCGACTTTAATTCCGGCTTGTGGCAACTGGTCATTATCAAGCACCCAGCAGGTAACGGTCGCCGATTTTCCTGCGGTAGGAGCAGTAGCGACATAATCATAGCCCTTGTTCGTATCAGAAGCATTATTGACTATGCCGAAAACAGTATCATCCGGTGTCCAAATATAACCAAGCGGGCCGTAAACTTGGAAAACGATAGTATCATTCGGATTGAAATTCAATCTGACTTTACCAGTTCCTTTAGTAAGACCACGTCCGACTATTGTCCCAGCTTTATTATAAGCACGCACAGTTGCACCCTCAATTGAAACATCTACCCCACTGGTGTCGGTTGCAAAGTAATTGAATACTGCCGCACCAACCCCCGCACGCACCGAATCAATATATCCACCTGTAGGATTGCCGCCGGCCCCACCGGCAGATACTTCAGATAATATGGAAAACACTACAAGAGAATCACCGACGGCCGGCGCAATCGATAAAGCAGGATCAAGAATAAATGAATCCAGTGTGGCGTCAAAATCGTTAATACGGGCTACTTGATTTACAGCAGTACCATTCAAAAAGAAAACCTGATTATTGTTCCAATAATCATTCGCTTCGGTAAAGGCCGTTGAGCGGAACGAAGTAGTAGAAGCTCCCGCCGTGACGGTTCCGAGCTTTCGAGCAATGACACGGTTGGCAATTTCTTCGCTTGCAGTTGTAGCGATTGATAAACCAGTAATTACATCTGTAGCCAAACCATTGACGGTCGTTACATTTGTGGCCGTCGTAATTGTCCCGGCGGTGATGTTCGTAGTATTAGCGATTGTGCCGGTTGGAAAAGTGGCAGTTAGGAACCCCACAGGTTGCGCATAGGTAGCCATTCGAGAAGTAATTGTGGCATCCAAATTGGGCGCTTCTGATGAAGTAATTGCTGCTGGCTCTATCTGTGCTGCCGATATATCACCATCGGAGCTATCGATATTTATGTAAGCTCGTCCGGTAGTCGTTGTCTGAAGTGTCCGACCTGCGGTTGTTGGTGCCAGCCGACTCGACACAGCCGCATCTAAATTAGTCAAAGAACTTCCATTTAGATTTATTACTTCTGCTAAAATCGCTGAACTTGTATCTCGAAGTTTATCCCATTCTCCATCAGGATTGTCATAAGCGTTGACAGAATCTCGAATAAGCTGAATCGCCCCACCCGTCCCGTCTGTTTTAGTGCCAGTAACGCCCAGGGCATAGCGGATATTCTCTTTTTCGGTCACGCTCCAGTCGGTCGCTCCCGCCGCTCCCGCTTCGGATAGTGAAGCAAAGACTACAAAGGAATCACCGACAGTCGGAGCCACCGATAAGGGCGGGTCAAGCACAAAAGAGTCCAGCACAGCGTCAAAGTCATTCACTCTGGCCACTTGGTATTGAGCCGTGCCGTTCAAAAAGAATATCTGGTTGTTATTCCAGTAATTGTCGGCTTCGGTAAAAGCGGTAGAGCGAATCTTGTCTATGCCCGCTCCGCTTGTAACTGTCCCCAGTTTTCTGATAAAGACCCGATTGGCGATAGATTCCAATGCCAGCGATTGCAGGGTCTTGACATCCTTATATAATGCTGAATCCCCTTTTGCCAGTATCCAGTTGTCCTGATTTTGTAAGGTGTCAAGTGATGCAAAGATACTATCCCGCAGTATGACATACTTCTCATCGAGTAGTTGCAATGAATCCAACGCCCCCTGTAAGGAATCCGTTGTAACTTTTGTAAATCTTTGGAGTGAGTCAATAATGGCAAATGAGGTGTCCCTTAAAATCACATACTTTTCATCGAGTAGCTGGAGCGAATCAATCGTCCCCTGCAATGAATCCCGCAGTAGAACAAATTGTTCGTCCTGTAATTGCAATGAATCAATAATGCCCTGTATCGAATCTTGCAACCTCGTTGCCCAGACATTGAAATCGCTGTTCTGGTAAATCTGGAAAAACCCCGTCTGTTCGTTGTCCAGACCCAGCGACACATCCCGACAGTTGATTTTGTAAGTAAAGACCGCATCCGCCCCCGCCCCGTCTATATCAGCCACCGCCACCCTGAAAGCATACGCCCCTCTGGTGTTGTTAATAGAGTCCTTGACTATGCGGGTGTTCGAGGCGATGACCGAATCTTTCCAGACTGCGGCTGTCCCTCCGGGTCGAAAGACCCAAATAAAGATGCTGTCGCTGTTAGTCAGCATCACGGATTTATAGCAACCGGAATCACAGAGCTTGAACGGAATGGCAATCGAGTCGGCTGCCAAAGACCCGGCGTTGTTGACCACTTGTCCTTGCGCTCCCATGCCCGCCAAGAGCAGTCCTAAACATATTACTATCTTCTTCATTTTACCTCTCCAGTCCGGTTATTAAACAATGAAAGAAATCGTGTTGTACGGTTCTTAAACCCGAATTACCATTGGATACGAGTATAAACGGAATTAAGCGGCGAGTCGGGATGTTGGCGGTCGCCGTTACTTCGGTTGTATTGTTTATTTGAAATCCAATGGTCGTGGAGTTCACTCGGCGTAACCGAAGTCGCACCCACGCGGCCGCAAATGCCTGATTAGTATTCGTTCTCGTTTCTGTCCCGCCCGCCCTTGTAATCCCAAACCAATTAACATCTCCCAATATCTTTTCAAAATATATTCCATCAGCTGGCTGTAAGAGCGCCGCCGAGCTATCAATCCCAGCCCTTATGATGATGGTATCGGCAGCTGTACTTGGTAGAATCACCCAAGTAATGTCAAAATTATCAACAGGATTGATGCCGCCCAATGTGGTAGTTGGCCCTAAAGAGTGTATTCTCGTATGACCAGAATTTGTCCCTGTACTAATTTGGATAATGCCCGGATGGTTAGGCACGCCCGTCACAATAGTTGACGCTGGGCCACCACCGCCACCACCAAGATTGGTTATCGTAAAACCTAAATTCCCTGCCGTACTTCCTGTAAAAAATTCATCATAAATGCAAAAAGCCGTATCGGGTCTGGCTTTCAAATAATCGTCCCAATGAGACGGCTTAATCAGGTTAGCCGCCGATGTGTCAGACTGGGGACTGTCAAATACGTGTTTTGGAACTTGGGCGTTGATATGAGTCGCCAGAATCAATATGAATAGAATCATTTTTTTCATCGAGCTATATCCGTCAGATATATGTGAAAATAGTCAAGATAAATCTGATTGGCCGAGCCGCCAGAATTGCTTACGACCAGATAGGGTATCATCGGGTCTGAATTGGGGATATTAGTAACGACTGCCATAACTTCTGTGCCATCATCAACAGTAAAACCTACACTATCCGTAGCTGAATCGTTATAGCGGAATTTGAGTCGAATCCAATTTACGTTACGGGCATCAGCCAGCGCTGCTGTTCTATCTTCGGCATCGTCATTTCTGGTCACTCCAAACCAACTATTATCATCGGGTAGTCTTTCAATGTAAATACCATTATTTGGTCTAATGGTATCGGCCTTGACTGAATCTACCAGCCCGATACGATAATGGGCGTCCGTGTCGGTAGAATCCTGATTAAGTTTGACAATCCAAACCATTTCAAAATCAAAAGGTGTTACAAACGGAGCAATGTTGCCATTGCTGGTTAAATGCAGAGCGATATAATTAGTAGCGATAGTACCACAACCTAAAGAATCTATACCATTGTGGTTGGCAACCGCCAGAATGTTAGCAATCCCACCGGTAGAAGCGGTGAATGACCAGCCCAGGCCGATATTGGCGGTAGTATTCAATGCCCCAATAAAATCATCCCAATAGAAAGCACTTGTTGCAGGGCTTTGAACGTGAACGGTGTTCCAATCTGAAATCTGGACTCGTGTAATGTCGCCATCATTGGTGAGCGTACTGCGCTTCTGATGAACCAGCCCCGAAGCCGCCTGTCCCCAAGCTGTATTACATAAACAAAACAATATGAGAAACATTCTTATCACTGCGGCCACCTTGTAATCGGATAGATACCCAAACTAAAATAGTCGATATATAAATTTTTAGCAGCCGCAGTATTGTTGTTGCCGATTTGCAAAGCCACCAAAAGCGTATCAGCCGTTATCCCTACTCCCAATCTTTGTTCTGTCCCACCATTGATTGAAAAGCCAATGCTGTCAGTTGCGGGTGTAGTATAATCATATTTTTTCATTCGTAATCGAAACCAATTAGCCGTAGCTAAAGTCATTGCGCTTGTTCTAAAAATCGTGCCACCAGCAGACCTTGTTGTACCAAACCAATTATCATCCGCCTGCAACCGTTGAAAAGCTATCATATCCGCTGGATCCGAGGTAATAGCAGCATTATCTACCAATCCAACTCTTACTCTGTAATTATTCTCTGATGTGTCGTGTGCTAATTTAACAATAAAAGTGATATCAAAAAATTCAGCTCCATATACTATCTTTGTTGTGGAGGTACTGCTTAATAGAATGCCAGCACTGGCATTGGCCGTTGTTCCGGTGCTTAATGTACATATACCTGGGTGATTAGCTTGTCCCGGTATTAGACCAAGTACGCCACTTCCCCCCATTACGGTTGACCAATTTAATTCGCCTATTACGGTACTGGTCTGATTACCAACTAAAAAATCATCTGATATAAAGACCGAGCTTTCTGGGAATGGTTTGAGTGAAGCGTTCCAATCAGAGGGCCTGATAAAGCTGGCGTCAGAAGTGTCCGCTTTAAGGCTTTTGTAATTGTGCCACCAGTATTGACTATAAACCGGAGACGCTATGCCCATCATCAAAAATATGTATATCAGCCGGTTAATCATCTCTCCCCCATATTGGCACTGTCAAAACGGGCTGTTCTTGAGTAATGACAAAATCACCATGGGGCGGCTTGACAGAAAGAAGTAATCGCCGCCGGCGTTTAGGAGCCGGAGCACCACCAGCCGCCACATAACAAACATAAGCGTCAAACTGCCCGACATAAATAGTATCATTAGCCAGTACCGAATCGGCCATAAAGACGACATTGATAGAATCTAAAGCCAGACTGTCAAGGCTGCCCCCACAACTCCCCGCCGCAGTCGGCGTTCCGGTAAATTGAAAAGTGTAAAGAGCATAAGCGCTGGTTAAACTGAAATCGCCGCTTTCACAGTAATTGGTATTATTGCCGTCCATCATCAACCGCATTCTTAAAAAGGCCACACCGCCGTTGTTGTTTTTCCGTCTGACACGAGCATAAAAATTCAGTGATTGAAAAGTGCTGCTGGCCGGTATCATAGTGTTTTCCAGTGTAAATCTCTGGCTGTCGGCCTGCGTCTGTTCAAAGATGGCCGTCCCGCTTATTTTGTCTTGCAGTGATAAGAGTTTGGCGGTTGCCCCAGTGCCGTATGATTCCTGAAAAGCGGTTATCTGAAAGGTGTCTTTCTGAAAACCATAAGCATTGTAGCGTCCCCAATTCTGCATATTGGCGGTAGTATCGGCCACCCGCATAGTATCTTCCGAGCCGCCGCAGGCAACACCCATCCCCCCGAGACAAGACAGAAGGGAGGAAAATTCATAATCTAATCGGCTTTCATTCATTCCTACCGTAAACCAAAGAGAATCTTCTGCGGCCGCCACTGGGTTTGTCCACTCAAATTCTAATCTCATATCGTCCTCCACCAGACCGTTGCTCCAGTCGTAAGCGGGGATATTGATTATTTTTTCTCCAATACCGGAAAGACTTGTTTTGGCTGTATAAGGAGTAGATTCTTGAACTACACAATTATCATTCATACGGCTGACTCGCACCCTCACACTATCCGGATTGACCTGTTTAATAAGATTCAGGTGAACACTGAATCCTCCAGTTGACCAAGAAGCCGAACCCATCTGACAATCGGCATTGAGTGTGAAATAATCATTTTCGGTTGTATTGGCTGGTACGACTACCTTGACGGTATCTATAATTACAGGCTTTCGATGTGTAAATTCTTTACCAAAATTAGAACCCGCCTGACAACCCGTAACATTGGTAAAATACAATCGTGATGGAACGGCCAGTGTGGTATAGACAAATACCGAACAGGCCGTTACAGCTACGGTATCGGTGGGAATGGTCACTGGATTAAAAAGAACTTGGGAACTGTCAAGTTCTACTTTATCCCAACTCCCACGAGAGCCGGGTGGAGTCACAAAAGACCTCTCGACCGACTCCCATCCAGACCCCGACAACCCGCCAATGGTAGTCGCCCAGGTGATATCTGTGCCAATGCGTAAGCCAGTCCTGAAATTAGCGACTCCACTAAAATTTCGCACCCGCAAGTGATAAACGACTGAATCAACAATATCCAAATGTTCATAGTCATAGGTGGGGAGTCCACCTATGAGATAGATAATTGTATCGGCCGCACTGGTGCTTTGGATATAATTGGCATCCACACCATCATTCAAGACTTGTATATGATTACCTGTGCCTACCAAAGCCCATTGACTAAATTGGTCAACAGTATCAACCACAAAAACATATTGCAATTTTGCTTGTGCGGGAACCGCCAGAAGAATGAAAGTCACCAGAACTAACTTTTTCATAGTTCAACGTTGGAAGTATAGAATAAAAGTTTTTCCATCTTTAATACACGCAGTTGCATTTGATTACCAACTGGTTGGTGTTGCAGGGCCGCCCGCACTCCGGCTTTGATTATTTGGATGCTACCCAAGCCCTGCACCAATGCTTTGTAACTCTCCACCTTGACAAAAGTATTGTCAGCCACCCCTATTTCATAATCCTTGAATTGTTGCATAGTCCAGCCTACTTGACCCGGTGCGTTGTAGGAAAGAAAATCATATATATTGTAAAGGGGAAACTGCTCTGACCTGTATCCCTGACTGCTAATAACCTGACTATTCAAAGACAGAATAAATTTGGCAATGAAAAACTCTTCGGGAATAGGTACTTCCGGCAAAAAACTGTTGGAAAGATAGATATGCTTACCATCTCCAAGAACTTGCACATCGGTAATCTTGTTGCCCGATGAAGATAGCCATTCATCCCCGCCGCCGCCTAATGCGGTTACGGGGAATGTCGCTTCTAATGGTATTTGTGTCATTATGGTGTACCCCTCATTAGTTTGCTCATTTCTTTTTGCTTCTGGTTGAATCTTCGACATCGTGTTTAAGTAGCATCAAAACACTATCTTCGCTTACCGGCCTCGGCTTCAGCCGGTTGTCGTATAAATACCGCCCGACAATCTCCCCGTCAGCATTTATCCGAAACACGCACGCCCATTCTGCCCGCTTCGGGTCGTAAGTCCGCCAAGTTGAGGTCAGGCCATCGTGAATCTTCGGCTCCGCCCCGCTGACATCAACAATCGGATGCGTAGGATATGACATAATCCAACTCGCCCAATTAGAGCCATACTTTTTGGTTATCTCATCGTGGAACACCCGTTCAAGGTCAATGACCATTTCTCCAGCCAAAGCTGGAATCGCCCAAATTAAGAGAACGGCTGAATATAACTTCTTCATTTTCTTAACTCCCTGATCTCCTCATCGTGTCTTTTGTCGGTTTCCTTCAAATCGCTAATTTCTCCGGCCGTGCTGGTGTTTTGAATTTGAAGGGTTGTTGCCGCATCGGTTAATTTTAATTCAATCAAGTTCGCCTTATCGACTAAAATATCTATCTTGTTGGCATAGGACTTAAACAGAAAGACGCATAAAGCCAGAAGCAGGGTGAACATTGTCGTCATCACCCACGCCACTATTTTTGTCCAGTTCAATTTGATGCCGCCAATTTCGCCGTTGCTATTCGCTTTGTCAGTGTCTGGCATTTAGTTTCCTCAATATAGTTCTATAGCTTTAATTTGTGTACCATTTAGATTTTGTGTCAATTCTACAACTAAAAACTTCTTCCCTGACCAGCTTACGCCAAAACAAAGAAACTGCGGGTCAGCAGCAAACGCATCAATGGCTATCCAGTCTCCCAATTCTAAATCGGAATTGGTCAACCCGATCGTTTCAAAGTCAATCTGATTATGGGTATTAGCCCAGATAGCGTTGGCATTGCCGACTAAATGATTAGCCACATGAGTCGCCGATGTCCCGGCAATGTTTCGCCATTGTGCATTATAGCGCCGCGTTCCAAAATTCGTGATTGATATAGAATTGGTTAAATTTGTGTTGTTCGCGAAATAAGCCCTTTCCTGAATCCAGCGGCTTTCATAAGTTATTTCATTTATAATTTTGGTTGTTTTACCGATATTGACAGTCCCATTTTTGATATGGCTGAACGGAATAGTCCGGTTTGTGGTCGGTGAAGCATTGTCCAGTTCAATCAATCTCGATTTGCCGGCGGCGGTGAAGGCGTAAGCAAAGGTGGATTGTTCAGATAGTTGCCTGATAGCATCATGGGAATATAAATAGTTTTCAGTATGGAGATTGATGCGGGCTTTAACATTGGTATTCTCCGCACTTATGAAACTTGGCAAATCAATATCGGCGCTGGCCACGGACAATTCATCCCGGAGTAAACTCTCTATTATTCCTGAAGGGTCTTCGATCAATTGTGTACTGGCATAACTACTCGACCGACCATCAATCCAAGTACCATATTTGCGCCCCTTACAGGCCGCCCAAAGCTCCATCAGGGGATGCAAAATCTCACCATTCAATTTTTGAATAAATTTAAGTCGGGCTGTATAAATTCTTAAAAGAACCTGATTGCCCACTACACCATCCGTATTGTGGGGCATATTTTGATTCTGTTCGGTCTTACCATATAGAACAAAAAGCTGTGTATGGTCGACATTAGTCGTGTCAGACCTACCACTTCGGACATGCCAACCTATAGTATTAGTCCACGATGTTACCCCGGCGGCGGGCCGGGCGGTTGGATCAATATCAAATGATTTTAATGTTCCCCCCGCGACATCTAATTCAGCTTGAGTGAAAGCTCCCAAAACTATGGGCGTTCCACTCAAATTAAACCATCTTACTTCAGGGTCAATGGCATCAACGTCAGCCCATTCAACGCCGGAAATGGTTGCCACTTTTATTTCAAACCAAAGCGATTCAATAATTCCATTCGCCAAGGTTAAGACACGGCCGGGCAAAGAGGGAGGATTATTCAAATCCCCCGTCCCATAATCATCAAAACAAAAATAAGCAATGGCTTCAGCTTGACTTGTTGCCAAAGACCCAGTATCGATGAAATCAGTAATTTCAGCAAAGGTTGCTTTATCTCTATCGCGAGCTTTTATATGATTGGTGGTGAATTGTTGATTTCCGCTGACGGCATATCCACCCCCAAAATCATCTATGGCATACAGATAAACGGTTATACGCCGATTTGTCCACTGTGATGTCCCGCGACCGCCATCATTAGTATTGAGTGTTGCTATATTAAATAAAAAGGGCTCTGGAAAGATTTCTGTATCGTAGCCATAAAGAGCTGAATTAGTATGCAACTGATGGTCTGAAAAAACAAACTTACGATTGTTGACACCGATGAATTCAATATAGTAACCCTTAGCCAAACCTAAATCAAGATTATGGTCATCAAAATCAAAATTCCATTCTCCATAACAAAGGGGGATATGGCGATTCAGATTATCAAGGGCAAGATTAGAATAGACACTGGACAATTTATTGCTTGGTAACAGACGGTTATACAATATCGACTTGTCTTGAATTGTGAGGGTCAAATTATATTCATCGTATTCTGGGGCATCAAGAACTATCCCTTCAAAATATCTTAAGCAATCGGCCAGTGCCACAGCGTTCCCCCCACAAAGCAAATATATTTTAGCAGTTCTATTTTGCAATCCTGTCAGCTCATCGGACAAACGAACCCAGGTGCCTACGCTGTTTTGTTTGTAAGGGATATTGCTCAAAGTAATAACAGCATTTCCAACAGACCATTGCTTGCTGAAAATATCCACCTTTTGTGTTATATCAGCAAAATTTTGGATTAAAGGATAGACGTGGCCGTCCGTTAATTGGGCTTCTCCATTAGACAGATACCAAGTAGAAGTGCCATCAGTAACTTCCAGGATTAGGAGATTGGTAGTCCCGAATTGATTCTGGAAAGCTGAAAAGGCCGCCGGAGGAGTTTGCATTTAGAATGTTTCTCCGGCGGGAATGTACGGGGCTGTCAAAAATTGTACAGTCGGTCGATAAAGCTGATAATCAATCTGATTCTCATTCAGTTCATTCTGTGCAAACCGCACCAACCGCGCTTCAGAGGCCAATGCCCCCTCTTGAAGAATTAGTGGAAATCTTGAACCCTTACTATCATTAAAAACATTTTGCAGGATAGTCATTTTAGTTTGATCAAGTTGATAAGTTCTCGGAAACTGTTCGACCTTGTTGGAATTGATGGCCTGAACGAAAGTCCGGCCACCGGCGGAACTGAACGCCCGATTGTGATAAATCTCGGCATCGGTCTCCGGCCATTCGTTGCCTTGTGCAATTGTGAATTTCTGGCAGATAAATATGCCGCTGACATTGGCTACCGCTCCCATAAAGCTGAAAGTAATGCGCCAATATCTGAAAGAAAATGTGCCGGTTTCAACTGGGAATATCAGGGGCGTATTCGGAGTCCCAATGGCTTTACTGAACCGTCCGGTATAGGTGATGTCATCTGGAGAAGAAGCGGCCGTATATGACCCCGATCCGAAAGCGGTCGTATAATTTTGAATCCAAAGAATCACGGCATCGACCGATTTAGCGGACTTCAAGTCAATATCAATAACCTGGTCGCCCGTGGTGGTTGCTTTCCAATAGACATCGGGATTAAAGTCCATCAGATTCTCTTTGGGGAATCCGGCTGCTGCCGAAGTAACTGAATCGACCACAGCTTTATTCATATTCCCTAAAGTGTAGAGTGTGATTGAGGAAGCCATTAAAACGCCACCACTGCTTTGCCGGTCAGATTAGATTGTGCAATAACGATATTTGATTGACGATAGCCAACAGCCCGTTCTATTTCCGGCACAATCTCATTTCGCACAAATTCCCTGCTGGTGATGGGGGAATAAAAATTCAAATTGATAGTGTTAAAACCTCTGGACATGGCCGGAGAAAAACTGGAACGTCCTGTCCCCGATGAGCCAACGGCCATTGCCATATTGCGACCTAAATTGGCATCCGTTATACCACCAAGAACGCCTTGAGTAAAGTATTTGGCAAAATCCCGTCCCTGTTGCACCGCCATCATATCATTGGCGCGAGTATCGAAAATCCCAGCCAAAAGCTTTAGTAATTTTACAACAAGAACTTTAGCGACCATTCTCAAGACTTCCTCGATAAAGTATTTCATAAAGTCGGCCGCCATGTTCTTGAAGATGCCATTTGATTCGGTCTGCAAGAATTTTAAGGAACCAACAATCCGATTAGCGGCATTTCCCATAGCGCCGGACATAGCATTGCCAGCCGCAGCAGATATATCAATTTGTGATTTGAAGCTCACTTTAGCCACGCGCGCTACCATCCTCCATTCACCCTCAACTAAAGTCAAATCATAAATGGTCTCATCTGCCCATTCTTGAGTAGCTGCCGTAGCAGATTCAATCTGTCCCTGATACAAATTGACGCCTTCCTCTACTATTCGCCAATGTTGATATTCTGGTTCTGTGCTTTCTGTTATTTGATTAGATAAATCAAGAAAAGTTTCTTTCACCTCCACCAGCTTGTCATCAATGGTTTGCCATCCAGTAATATATTCAGATAATTTCTGGCGGCTTGTTTCAATGGCCTTTGTTAACTTATTAGAGGCGTTGGTAGTGTCCTGCATTCCTTCGGCTTCACTATCGAAGGCGATGATTATATCTCTTTGATTTTTGAGCCATAATAAACGCTGAAGCATCGTATTTTCGATTTGATTACCAAGAGAATCGTAACGTGTTCCAATGGATTTTAGGGCTTCACCGAATGTTATTGTCCCCTGTAATAGAGCATTCAGGACATTTATGTCATTGGTAAATGTTACAACTAATCCCTGCCAAAAGCTCATCTGCTTGTTTTGTTTAGTCGCTATCCCGCCAAGCGTTTCTCCTAATTCCTTAAGAGCCCCAACAAATAAATTAAGTTTGGACGCACTCGTGTCCATAGCATCAGCGGCGGCGCCACCAAACTTTTCATTTAGCGCCTTAAATGCGGCATCGGCTTTTTCAGCCGCCGTGCCGCTTTCATCCAATTTGATATTTACTTGAGTCAGGCCTCTGGTAATCCCGACAGATGCCTTTGCCACTAAATCAATGGCCGAGTTCAGGTCTATGTGCGCACCTGCCGCCACATCAGTAGCCAGCCGCATAGCATCCATTGCTTTGGCGGTGTTCATACCGGCATCGATTAACTTCTGCAATCCTTGCGCTACAACTTCATCCGATACCCCGATTGTTCGGCGAAGTTCGTCAGCAAAGAATCGTATTCGACTCTCTACTTTTTTCCATTCTCCGCCATGCCTTTCAACCGCATCAGACAAAGCGTCATAAACTTTCTCTGATTCAATCGCCGCCCCGATTGTCCCTTCAAGTAGCTTCTTCGCTCCCTGCCAAGATAAATACGCCACTCCAATGCCGATGATTGAGTTTTTCAGATTAGATAAAATTTTCGAGGCCTGGTCTTTTGCCCCGATGATGATGTCAATTCTTTCCTGATTCGCCATACGCCCTTATCCTGTTAAGTTCTGATTGAATGACCGCACATCCCTCGACATACAGAGCCGACAGCTCATAATAGTCAGCCGGTTGTGATAGCCTTGAAACTCCGCCGCAAGCGTTAAAAAGATTAAAAAGCTGAAAAGACAAATCGCTGATAATCCCGAAAGGACAACAGCTGTAAAGTCGGAAACAATGATGAAGAGGAATGTTTTTATCGACCTGATTGTGGACAGAGTCGATGATGCGAGTCCAATCGTCTTTTGAGACAACCAGGTGCGGAAGCCCAGGCCCTTTGAGTTCGAGTGTGTCTGCATAATTGAAACATTTGCCATCTTTGCACTTTTCGCCGCACTCTGCCCCGCCGGTGGCTATCCAGCCGACGAGGATGGTGAGTTTTTTATTTCGTCCTCCGTCAAACTCGATTCCCCGATGACGGCCTGTAATATCTTCCCCTGAATGCTGGCATCACTTATCCGAATCAGGGTATCAACCACCGGCCCATCGTAGCCCTCAATGCGGACGATGTGCTGTGCGAGGGCAATCATTACTTCGTCAATCCCCGAAGCATCATCGGAAACGCCTTTAATTGATTTAGCCAGTTTCATTTTCTGGCCGTTAGTCAGGGGCTTAATCCAAACCTTGACTCCCGAAATTTCTTTGCAGAAAGGTTCCGTCCCGATTAATTGCCACGTCTTATCTGACATTAAATCCTCGCTTCTTTCAAGGGTTCCCTACCATGTCCTATCGATAGCATTCGCCATAATTATTGTTAGCGGCGCAGTGGTGGCGTCCGGCGCTATAATTCGCCCTGCTATAGTCGTCCCTAAAATATCTTCATTGGTATCTTCAACCGTTTCGATTTTCCCTGTAAAAGTAATATCCAAATCCCCATCAACCGTCCCCGGCGAGGCATTCCCCCAACCTATATTACAAGTAATCGCCGTACCTGCCCCCCAGTTAGTCTTGGCTGATCCGGCTTGGGCGTCTCGATTAAACGTCAGTGAAAATGTTAATGCTCGATTAAAGAGGGCATGCAGTGCCTGCGCATTGCCAGCGCCGTCCTGCCCAACACCTACGACATCACAGCCGAGGGTAATTTCTATTGGCCCCACCGGTACCAGCGTCTGCGCACCCGCGCCCCAGTTGATTGTGAAGCGGTCTAAATCTTCCCAGTGCCAGTATTCGGCGGCGGCGCGCGTCCAAGTCCCCGAAGGATTGGAATTAAAAGTTGTGATTCCTCTGCCTACTAATTCCGAAGTAAACTTCAAACGTTCCCCCGGCGCACAGCTTAAAGTAATTGAATTGCTGATAACATCTTTAATCATTTTAGAAGTCGAAGCGGCGGGGAATCTCTCAATTAAAGTAAGCAATTGACCGGCGGCGGCAATTGTGGCTATGGCGGTTAAATCCGGCTGTGTTGAGGGAAGCGTGAATGTTTTGGAGAAGGGAGTTATAGCCCCCTCTACCACATTTTGAAAGAAGGCGTGCATAAAATAATCCACCTCATCAAATTTAGCTTCGCCGCTGATTGAAAGTTTCGGCAAAGCCCCCTTTTGGTCGGCGCCAATATCACCATAAGTCATATTGCGTGTGGCGTGGGCACCCGGAGTTTCCCGATATTTTACGTCGGCCTTTATCTCGCTGGCTTCACAATCAATTTCCTGAAAGGCGCCGGCGTCGGCAACTGCCGTCCCCCAAATTGGTTGTTCAGCAAAGCCGTAGCGTTTATCTTTTTGACTATACGTGACTATGGGCACTGTTCACCTCCGGCATATATTTCCAACGTTGATTTGTTACGATAAGCTGTATCGCCGAACAACTAACCCCGAATTGTTTAGCAAGCATATCAATAGTATATTTTCTTGGAATGTATTTTGCCCTGATTTCCCTAACCTGCTGGGCAGTTAACTTGGCCAAACCACTTCTTTCACCACGATTATCTGTCCCATGTCTTATGCGGTCATGGATATTTGACTTGTGAGTATCCCAACGGAGATTATCAAGACGATCATTTTTATGGTTGCCGTCATTATGACAACACTCCATCCCGTTGGGACGTTTACCGATAAAGGATTCAAGAACAAGCCGAGCAACTCTTTTAGTATGACAAATACCGTCTTTGCAAAGTGCAACAATCATAGATAAACCATGAGAATCTCCCGGCCTGAGAATGCCCCCACTTTTCTTTCCTCGATACCGACTTTTAACTCTGCCCAAATTACTAACCTGATAATCGGGAAATTCAGCAATTGGACGCCATAATTCGATTGGCATTTACTTGCTCTCCTCATCAATTGGTTCTGCGCCCAGTTCTTCTGGTACGGCGGCCAATCCATTTGCAATCAGGCCTTTGGCCACATCGTCTTCAACCTCGATTATCTGACCATCAAGGAATTGTTGTAATAGACCCGGGGGAACGCCGTTCCCTTCGAGGGTTATTGGCGCACATTCATTTTGGGCTTTTGCGGTTGCAAAGATTTTCATATATGACTCCTTATTCTTGAATATGGTCGATTGTTTTACTTACTAAACAGGTTAATTGTCCGCCCATCGTATCGGATTCAGTGAAATCCTGTCGCCCAAGAATTTCTCGAACGTCTTCGATTCTGAAACCACCAATTAAATCGAGATTGGCTTTTAATTTATTTATCACGCTGTTCAATAACCTCGCATTGGTTTGTCCGTCTTGAATCCCATCTGAATATCCGGTGTGAACGCGGATGGTAAAGAGCATAAGCCAGCGAACGAAATAATCATTGGCGCCAACAAGGGTCGGTTCGGCTGATTCCAAATCGACAGACACCGCATTAAGCTGGAGCTTGGCCACATTATGACGCTCATATACGAAGCTGAAAGTCGGGGAATATCCGGTGGACATGGTTGTTTTGAGGGCATTGAGTTCGATAATGATTTTATCACGGGCGGCCTCGAAAATATCTGTCCCAAAGATTTCAGGCATTTAGAAACTCCCATTGGCACACCAATAACTGATTCGGGTGTTTATCACACAGTCCGCCAGTCCCTTATCTTGGTCATAGCGGTGTTGTTCATTATTCATAAATCTAAAGTCCAGCACATTTGAGCCAAGAGCCACTCCGGCGTTGATAAATTTCCTGATAGTCGAAACCAGCTTATTGAGCTCTGTCTGGCATTGTATTTGATTCCCCGCCTTAACAAACCCCCGCAAAACCACAGTCATGCGGAAACGGTAATCAGTTATATCCTGCACACGCTTTTCATCATCACCGACATCGACAATCATAACTAAAGGATTGCTGAAATTCTCAGTCATCAACACATTCTCGTCATAGCGGCTCACCTCTTTTATCAGCGACTCATAGTCCGGCGACAACTTGATGCCGTTCAGGGCAGTTTCCAGATTGAGCAGAATATCTTCACGCACACTCATTTAAGCGGCTCCGCAATAGATTTTTGGATTGTTTCAATCACTTTATCTTTCTTCTTTTCCCAAGCGGTTCGCACATAGGGGCGCGGGGGGATGTCAATGTTCAACTGCGAACCTATTTTAACAAAAATGCTTTTGGCCGCCGCCAAAAATTTCTGCTGTCTGGCGGTAACCGTCTGAATAATCCGTCCGCCAAACTCTTGAATTGCGGCATAAACCGTATTGGGGCCGACCCGAAGAACCGGCGCTTGCGAAACATGATATTTGACTGAACCTCGCAATCGACCCGTTATCGCGCCCGGAGTTGTCCGGCCTTTATCAATAGTTGCACTTGGCCCGGTCAGATGGTCTTGAATCTGTCTTTGCAAAATCACTCCGGATCGCTTAAATCCCCGCACCAGATTCGGCTTAAAATCCTTTGTAAAATTATGGATTTTAATCGAGCCAACGCCCTGATTGCGTCCCAGATTGATAGAAAATTCAACCATTGGCATAATCCCAGCTATTACAAGGTTCTGACCAGCTTATATAAAACTGCGTCTGTATCGGTTCAGAGTAGTTAATTGCGTTTCTCCTATCAAATTAGGCAGATTATAAGTATTCGTGGAGTCGGCGAATGATTCGGTGGTAATCCCCTCCTTACCGCCGGCCAACATCAAAAGACGCTTCACAGTTGCACAACAAACACCTTTTAAGTCCTGCGGTACCGCCGTAATCAACCAACCTGGTCTATATTTTAATTTCCAATTGCGGCGTCCCTTAAGGAAATCATAGCCCTTGTTGAACCAAATCAGACCGCGTTCGGCGTCAACTTCTTTATCATAGGTTCTGGCCGTCCAATTATTGCCGTCAAATTCCTCGATGACGATATTTGAGACGGGGCTGTCGGCAATACGACCATGCTTAGTCCAATATTCATTGGTGCCGTCACCAGAAAAGATTTCCTCAATTTGAATCGATGGGCTAATGAATATCCTATCATCACAGAACTTCTTGATTTCAGCCGACGCCCAGTTAATAAATGAGAGTCGTTGTTCGTTATTAATCTGAACTTCGGCCTCTGTCGAACCCAGATAATTAAGGTATTCAAATTCGTCAATCAGGGCGATAGTGCTGTCTAATGTCACAGGCATTTATTTTGGGAGCCTTGCATTTGTTTATTATTCTGCACTTCGGCCAACTTAAAGTATTGGGGAAACCTTCTTAATAGTTTCCGTGCCTTTTCTTCTGGTACTTCGGCATCTTGACCATTCAGGAATTTGATTCCTTCCTCGCACCACGCATTTATACACCCGACCGCACAAAACCTGATTCTCATTTTGTGACCGCCATAAGCAATTCCAAGACCTTGCCATAAACTTTGTTGAGCGCCGCCTGTGGCACTTTAGGATTCTTGTGCCGTAAGCGTGCCCGCATATAGCCACCGCGCAAACTATCCGCCGAAAGAATATCATTCCCCGTCCATCCAGAATCGGTTGTTACAAAAGTATCCAATTCAAAAGTTTTTGTAACAAATTTCTCGTCTATGGATAATTGCAAATCCACCCAAAAAGAATCATTGGTGAAATTCGTATCAATGACGCCCGTATATGGCAGAAGCTTGGCGTAGATATGAATTCTTATGGCTTCATCGGATATTCTCTGCCATCCGGAATATACGGTATCAGTGTATGGCGTGGTAGCCGTTGTGGTATCGGCAGCACTGATGGAATCTCGATAGGCAATATCACGCCCGACCTGACCAAAACCTTCTATTGCTAAAAAAAGAACGCACAGAACAAAAAGAATTCTTTTCATAATCTCCAATCAGCAAGGGACTGGCTTTTATGCCAGCCCCTGCAAATTACTATTAGAGAACGTAATCATAAATCTGATGAACGCATTTCTCGGTAGTGGCCGGCCACATAGTTGTAAAGGCCTGACGCTTGAATGCGAACACATTGAACACATCGTGCGGCACCAGCTTTTCGACCGAAATCTGCACTTGACGCTTGGTGCCATACATAAAGGAGGGACGATGCACGATAATCATTACCGAACGAGTAGTAGTGACACCGTCATGAACACCGGAAGCATTTAAGTCCTCACGAATGAATTCAGAGACCACCACAGGAACCGCCGCAAAATTCATTACTTGGCCGGTTAAGAGAATCGCTTGCGGACCAATCTTGTCGAGCGTCTGCAGGTCGCCCCATTCTGAGGAAACACCGCCAATCACTGTTTTCAAATAAGTCTGGATGCCCCAAATCCAAGCCAACTCGGCGGGGTTCACGCCATATTTCCCCATAGTGGCGCGACCAGTATGAAGATGAGCCTTAGTAAGGGCGGCACCGGCCAAATCGCTCGACGAAGTTTTGTCAAAGGCCGTTTCGCGCAAACCTTCCCACGCTTTACGGAAATCAGTTCCGGCGGTGGTATCCGAATCTTGATGTGTGGCGGTGGTGTCACCATTGATTGTGCCGGTCTCAACAGCATTGACAATACCGATGCCGGCCTGTTTGGTTGCCCAAGGCGTTATAGCGAAAGCGGCATCTTCCGTCAACTCAGCGGCAATCTGCAACCGACTTCTGGCCTTTTTAGCGGTGAATGTCACCTTACCGGTATTCGGGGTTTCTTCGTTGGCATCCGCATAGGCGGTTTGCACAGCCGTTGTTTCACCAATCAATTTGGCGGTTGAATCGGACTCCTGAATCGGCCAGTCAAAAGAACCGGCGCCGGCTGGCATAGTAAATTCCTCAAACAGTCCGGCAACTTTGCGATTGAGGCGATAAAATTCCTGCAAGTTACTCCCCATATCGGTCGGCACCCATTCTAAGCCTTCGTCTGCCGTTCCCGTATCGAGGGCTTTACGAAACTCATTGGCCTCTTCATAAGTCCGCAAGGTTTTGATGCGTTCTTTACGGCTCCGCTCATGATATTTGCCATCAGCATTACGTGAACTGCATTCGAGGATAGCATCGACCATTATCAACTCGTCATTAAGCCGCTTAAACTCAATCGCGTGACCGGCGTCAACTGCGCCGAGGATGTTTTTGAGCTCGGCATCCGAACGTTGTAAAGCATCTTTGTGATTCTTAATTGGCATGGCGCCGGATACGCCAAATGTCTTCCGCGATTTCAAAACTTGGAGTTCGCTTCGGATATCCCCAATGCTTTTGATTACATCCGCGCTGACCTTGTCTATGGTTTGCCGGATTTCCGCCTCCGATTTGGTCTTATCGGAATTGGTCTCCTGAATTTGTTTCATCAGCCGTTCGTGCGCATCAACTTTTGATTGCACCTCGCTGACAGTGACTTCAACCTCTTTGACCTTTGCCCCCTGATTAGCCAGGGAGTCCTCAATTTTCTTAAGGTCTGACATGATAATGACTCCTTTGCCTATCCCTTCCGGGGACAAGGCCTTTATGGTTATTCCTTTGGCTTGCGCCTGTTCAATGACTGCTTCGGTATTGGCGGGTGAACTAACGACAGAAATTTCAATCAACTCCAAATCGGTAATTTTCGAGGGAGCGCCGTTGGCTCCCCATTCGATATTTTTTATGTTAAAACCGATTGAAAAGCCCCGCAGAATGTCAAGTTCTATTAGTTTTTTTACTTCCTGTCCTTTGTCCGTATTTGCAATGACGGCTTCGATTAACAATCCCCGCTCATCAATCAAATAATCGGTAACCTTGCCAATCGGCAATCCACTCCAGCGCATATCATGATTGACATGAAGAACTGGAAAGTCCTTAAAGAATGATTCCGAACTTAGGAATGCTTTCGGCTCCACAATTTCGTTGACCCTGTCAACATCGATAGTGGAAGCGTAGCCGGAGATAGTCATAATGAAATCTTTATTCTCCGGCACATTTTTATTTTCAAAAGGAATTAATTTCGTATAACGTGGTAACATTTAATCTCCTATGACTGCCGCCGGAATACAACGACAGTTGATTACATTGGCGGCGGAGCCGTTGACATCCCCCGGATACATCAACAATTCCCCATCCACCAAAAAATGTTCATTCAAATTCACAATCTGTCCATCAGCGTCGACGTGTCCGTCACGGACATTGCCGTCCTGAACTGACAACCATTCTTTTTTCTCAACACCGGCTTGCCTGTAACCCTCCATTGAAGAAGCGTTTGATATGCCGTTCGTTTCGGTACGCGCAATAGTACGCGCCCGCCCCTTGTTGGCTAAAATAAAGTCATACTTCTCGGTAATTTTGTCTGCCAACGTCGCTATCGAATCACCATTATCGATAGAGTCGCCAATGGTCTTTCGCAACTGTTCCCATGTAGTTGTATTGATGCGCTTAATTCTGTTCTGGAATGTGCCAATAACATTCTGTACGCGGGGGTCGCGCACATTGAACTCCAAATCTATATTGAAAGCATTCAGCGAGTCCTGCCCCGCCTGTTCTGCTAACGACTCCAATACTGAACCGAGTTCTTTAGCGAGGATTTCATTTTCGGCGTCAATGACAAATAACCGTTCGAGGAGATTGTCAGGTATGTCCTCTTTGAGATATAACAAAAGCCGATTCATCATTAAACCTTTGCCGGTAATTTTCTCGACTCGCTCAACGACTCTGTCCCTTTGCTCCGCCAGATAATTTTTGATTTTTCCAAAAAGTATGCGTTCTCGCTGCCGATTGCGGGAGTCCAGAGACTTCCAAATTAAAGAACGAGGGGAGCTTACATCTTTGTGAAGAAGAGGGGGTCTAATCCCTTCTCCGCCACCATCCGAGTTCGCTTCCCCCTCGCCTTGCAAGTCG
>Ga0247727_10001340_pt1 | contig 58991 bp, 49 predicted proteins | sample WisWelCaveWW1625_FD_202498 | JGI IMG/M metagenome (GOLD analysis project Ga0247727, IMG submission 202498) | Biofilm microbial communities from Wishing Well Cave, Virginia, United States - WW16-25 | ecosystem: Environmental > Aquatic > Deep subsurface > Groundwater > Cave microbial mat | place...
CGGCGAAGCCGATTGGGTACGTCTGCGCCTGCGGCCATCATCTGCAGCGGGATTATCCGCTCGCCGGCTCAAGCTTGCATCAATTCGTGTGCGAGTTCTGCAAGCGCGCTTATGAGCTGCCGTTGCTCGACGAAACTCCGGAGCCTGTGACCCGCACCGGCGTTGACGGCATTCGCTTCATTCATCATAGTTTCAACGACGAGACGCTCAACGCGATTGCCGGCGTCTTGCGTTCCGGTTGGGTCGCCGGTTGCGGCAGCGAGGCCGCGCGCTTTGAAAAAGCGCTGGCGGAAATTTCGCATTGCGCTTACGCCGTGGCAACGAGCAATTGCACCGCGGCGTTGTTTGCCGCCTTGCACGCTTTGGAGATTGGCGCCGGCGATGAGGTGATCGTCGCCGATTTTTCATTTCCGGCCTCCGGCATGGCGGTGTTGCACGCAGGCGCCGCGCCGCGTTTCGCCGACGTCCGGCTTGACACCTACAATCTCGATCTCGCACAATTTGATCGCTGCGTCACCAGGAAAACTCGCGCCGTCATGGTGGTGCACACGTTTGGCCAGATGGCGCCGATGCAGGAATTGGTCGCGTGGTGCAAAACCCGCGGTCTCGCCGTGATTGAAGACGCCGCTTGCGCGCTCGGCTCCACTTACGACCAGGTCGCCCCCGGCGAAATTTCGGATGTCGCGTGCTACTCGTTTCACGCGCGCAAAGTGATTACCACCGGCGAAGGCGGCGCCGTCGTCACCAACCGGCCGGAATTGTATCAAAAAGTGCGCGCTTTTGTCGCCTTCGGCGTTGACGCTTACAACCAGCAGCATCAAGGCCCGAGCCGGCACGAGTTCCATCAGCTCGGCTACAATTTCAAATTGAGTGATATAAATTGCAGCATCGGTTTGCAGCAGTTTCGGCATTTGCCGGCTTTGCTCGAGCGCCGCGCGGAAGCTGCCGCGAGATACCGCCGGGCCCTGCGTGAGCTGCCCGGGCTGGAGCTGCCTTTTGTCGAGCCAAAAGCTTTTTCGACTTATCAAGCTTTTGTCTGCCGCGCGGCCAATGAAGCGCTGCGCGACCGGTTGATCGAGCAATTGCGCCAACACGAAATTCACGCCACGATTGGCACCTACGCGCAGCATCTGCAGCCGGTGTTCGCTTCCACCGATCACTGCGCCAACTCCAGGCAGCTCTACGAAACCACCATCGCGCTGCCGTTTCATCCATTTCTCAGCCAGCCGCAAATCGACTACATCGCGGCGCAGTTAAAAACGGCGCAGCTTTGACGCCTGGCCGCGGCGGATTTTTCGGAAAATCATTATAATAATTCCCAGCGCTTTGTTGCTGAAGAATCGCAGAAAAAATTTTGCTATGCCCACGAAACTGACTTTGGTTTTATTTGCTCTTGTATTTGTCGCGCCCATAACGGCGCATCCCCAAAACTCCGCCGCGCCCGCCTTGCAACTGAGCGCGGTTATAACCCAATATGATCGTTTTGTCGCGCAGAAGCTCGAGGAATTGAACGCGCCCGGTGCCGCGATCGCTATCGTACAGGGCGATTCGATCGTGTACGTGAGATGCTTCGGCGTGCGCGAATTGGACCGCGCCGAACCCATCACCCCGCACACGACATTTCGCGTGGCTTCGCTTTCCAAAGGCTTTGCCGCCGTTCTCGCGGGGCTTGTGGTTCAAGACGGCGTTTTAAATTGGGATGACAAAATCATCAAATACTTGCCGGCGTTTGCGCTGAAAAATGAAACGCACGCGCAAAATCTCACGATCCGCCACATTTTGAGCCATACTTCCGGTTTGCCCTCGCATTCGTACGATAATCTTGTTGAAGCCAATGTTCCCTTTCCAATGATTATCGATCAGCTCAAGAACGTCCCGTGCGTTTGGCCGGTGGGGCAGAATTACAATTATCAAAATGTGCTTTATAGTTTGATCGGCGACGTCATCAAATCGGCGACGGGTTTGGATTATCAGCAAGCGATGCAAACGCGCCTGTTGACGCCTTTGAAAATGACGGATGCGTCATTGACGCGCGACGCGTTGCTCACCAATGGCAATCATGCTTCGCCGCACATTCGTCGCCGCGGCAAATGGACGCTCACCGAAGTGACGGGAGGCTATTATAGCGTTGCTCCCGCGGCCGGCGTCAATGCGAGCATTTTAGACATGGCGAAATGGCTGCAGGCGTTGCTCGGCGGCAGGCCGGACATTGTCTCGCCGAAAGTTATTGCAGACGTGACCGCGCCCGAGATCAAAACGCGGCGCGAGCTGCGGCGCTATCACTGGAATGGCCGCGCCCGTCACGCTTATTACGGCCTCGGCTGGCGCATCTTCGATTATTCCAACACGAAACTGGTTTTTCACAGCGGCGGCCTGCGCGGCTATGTTTCGCAAATCGCTTTGCTGCCGGAGCACGATCTGGGCATCGTGGTTTTGTTGAATTCCAATATCGAAAATATTTTTGTGTCGACATTTCTCGATATTTATTTTTCTCCGGAGAAGTATCTTTCGAATCTGTAGTTTGGCGGGCAGCCTTGCCGGAATTTCTGCTTGCTTTTGAAATCTGTAAATCGTAACTTTCTAAAGTTGCAGTTAGTTATTATTTATTGATGAACTAAAGCGCGAGGAGGGAATATGGTCGATCCGTCAACATGGGAACTTGAAGCTTGGAAGGCGCAAGTTGGTTTACTTGATCGTTTCATATTGATTTTGTTTGGAGCACTTTTTTTCCCTGCGTTATCTGGAAAAGAAGTTTACCCGCCGATCATTTTGTATATCTTCGGCTTTATATTTCTTGGGTGTGTTTTTGTCTGGGTTAAATTAATTCGCGACGCAACTGCTCAGAAAGGAGAAAAATAAAATGAACTGGTGGACACATTATTATATTGTGCTTGTCATAGTCCTTGTCAGCATCTTGGTGATGGTAGGCATGGCCTATCGAGATTTCACGAGGAAACTAAAAGAAAAGTGACATTGAGAAAACTGAAATGAGCGTGGTCATTTCCGACGACATCCTGCATACAACACGCATGTCGAGAGCCGAACTGATGCAGGAAATTGCCGTTTTGCTTTTCCAAAAGGACAAGCTGACGCTTAGGCAGGCCAGCGAATTGGCAGGAATGACCCAATTGCAATTCCAGCACATATTAGCCAGCCGGCAAATACCAATCCATTATGATGTAGAAGATTTTGAATCTGACCTCAGGACGTTGCGCGAAATGGGCCAATTATGATTTTCCTGCTTTGGGTCTTCCCGATAATTTAATTTGTCATGCCCTCCATCCGCCGCATCCTCCATCTCGCGCCGTTCAATACCTCGGGCGTACCCATTACCCTCGTTCGCGCCGAAAGTGAATTGGGATTTAACAGCCGTTTGATCACGCTCGGCCGCGATCCGCGCGGGTATGAAGAAGATATCTGTCTCGATTTGCCGTTTCTGGATTTTGCCGGCACCCGCTGGGCAAAAAAATTATTTTCCTCTCCGGCGCGTTTGCAGGTCACCAATCGCCATAAAATTCCGCCGCAAATCCCGCCGACATGGACGCCGCACTCATGGCCGGAAAAATGGCTGGTCAAATTTCGCGAAACGGTTTGGCAAAGAAAAATTGCGCGGGCGCTGGCGGAAATTGATTTTTGGAATTTTGATCTCTATCAACTCGAAGGCGGATTGGAATTTTTTCGCGACGGTCGCATCGTGCGAGAATTGAAAAAGTGTGGCAAGCCGATTATTTGCCTTTACACCGGCTCCGATCTGCGCACGCGCGGCGTCATTCCGGAAATTGATCGTCTCGCGGATTTGAATATCGCGCTTGAATTTGACCATCTCGCTTTGCATCCGCGCCTGCAGCATGTTTTCTTTCCGCTCGATCTGCGCCGTTTCGCGCTCGCGCCGGTTCGTGATGAGTCACGCCTTGTGATTGGACACGCGCCCACCAATCGCGTTGCCAAAGGAAGCGACACGATCATTGCTGTCGTGAAAAGTTTACAGAATGAATTTCCCATCGACTTCGATCTCATCGAAGGCCTGCCGCATCATGAAGCCTTGCGCCGAAAGTCTCATTGTGATATATTTATCGATCAGATCAGCGAGCTCGGTTACGGCATCAACGCCATCGAAGGGCTGGCGATGGGGATTTGCACCTGCACAGGACTGGTTGTGGGCTTTGCGGAAAAGTATCCCGATCATCCTTTTGTCGAAGTCAACGCGACAAATTTACGCGAACAGTTGACGAGATTGTGCCGTCACCCGCAAGAGTGCCGACGTTTGCGAAATTATGGACGCGAGTGGGTCGAACAAATGCACGATGCCCGGCAAGTCGTGAGACAAATTCATGCTTTGCTGAACTCGACAACGAATCGCCAGCAACCAGCATCGAGCAACCAGCATCCAGACCATGCGCCTTCTCTTCATCAATAGCATTCAAATGTTCGGCGGCGGCGAAATCTGGATGCTGCGCGCGTTGCGCGCGTTGCAGGAGCGCGGCCATCACGTCTGGCTCTGTTGCCGGCCCGAAACGGAAGTCGGCAAGCGTGCCGTCGCGCAGGGCATTGCAGTTGAGTTCGTCAGATTTGGCGGCGATTTTGACCCGCGCACCATTTTCAAGCTGGCGCGATTCATGAAGCGTGAGCGCATCGACGCCGTGCTCACCAATATGGACAAAGAACTGCGCCTCGGCGGAATCGCGGCGAAACTTGCCGGCGTTCCCGTAGTGATTCCGCGTCGCGGCATCGATTATCCGCTGAAGAATCGCTGGCGTTATCGTTTTGCATACAATGTTTTGGCAACGCGCATTATGGCCAACTCACAGGCGACCAAACGCGCGCTGCTCCGCCATGCGCCGTGGCTGGACGCTGAACGCATCGAGGTGATTTACAACGGCATCGATGCGGAACCTTTCGTGCAACCGAGCGCGCACAACTTTCGCGCGGTATGGAATGTCAAATCGGATGAGCCATTGCTCGGTTTTGTCGGGCAACTCGACGAGCGCAAAGGCATTCGCGTTTTGCTCGCGGCCTTTCAGCAGATTAAACGCGAGCTGCCGAAGACCCGGCTCGTCTTCGTCGGGCAAGGTCCTTTACGCGAATTCATTGCCGATGAAGTAAAACAACATAATTGGGACGGCGTCGTTTTGCTTCCCGGTTTTTTGGATGACGTCGCCGGCGTCATGCAGGCAATCGATATTTTGCTGCTGCCGTCGTTATGGGAAGGTTTTGGCATCGTACTCATCGAAGCGATGGCCGCCGGCAAACCCGCGATCAGCACCGACACCAGCAGTATGCCGGAAATTATCGCCGACGGCCAAACCGGTTACGTCGTGCCGCCCGGCGACGCCGAAGCGCTGGCCGAGCGCACGATTCGATTGCTGCGCAATGCCGCGCTGCGAGAAAAATTCGGCCAAGCTGCGCGGCAACGCCTGGCGGAGAAATTTACGCACGAACGTATGATCGAGGAAGTGGAAAATTTATTTCAACGAGAAATTAATAAAAGGAAAAAGGCGTCTTGAAATTCTGGACCGGCCTCGAACAGGCCTTCAAACGAAACGGGCTGCGGCTTTTTGAAAAATGGCTCGATCGCGGCGTCATCTCGCCGAATTTTATCAATCTTTATGAGATTCGCCGCATTTTAGTCATTCGCCAGCATGATCAGCTCGGCGATTTTTTGCTCTCCACGCCCGTCTTTCGCGCGCTGCGGCAGTTTTTTCCGCAGGCGCATATCGCCGTTATTGCACGCACCTATACCGCCGAGCTGGCGCAAAACAATGAGTATATCAACGAAGTTCTTGTCATTTCGGAAAAATTGTTGTGGTGGACGCCGGCGAAAGTCTGGCGCTTATTGCGCGGCCTATGGAGCGGCTGGGATTTGGCGATCGTGCTTAACACAGTGTCGCATTCTTTGACCAGCGATCTGCTGGCGTATTTTTCCGGCGCGCGCTACGTTCTCGGCAGCGAGCATCGCGTTTTTCCCGGCTGCAAACGGAATTTTTTTTATAATCTGACGGCGCGCTATTTCGCACCGGCCAAATCACAAAGCGAGCGCAACCTCGATATTGTGCGGCATCTGGGCATTGACACCGACGATCGCAGTGAAGTGATGACGCTGGCCGCGCCGGAAAAACTTTTTGCCGGCAATTTTTTGCGACAATACAACGTTGCCGAGAAAGAAGTGGTTATTGCCATGCATCCCGGCGCCGGCAAAATTCATAACCGCTGGCCGGTGGAAAAATTTGCCGAGCTGGCCAACATCCTGCATCGCCAGTTCAGCGTGCGCCTCGTTTTAACATGGGGTCCGCACGAGAATGAGCTTGGCATCAATTTATGCCGACGTTTGTCTTTTGATCCGATCGTCGTACACGGGCTTTCGCTGCGCCGGCTCGCGGCGCTTCTTGCCCGTGCGCAAGTTTTCATCTGCAACGACACCGGCGTGATGCATCTCGCCGCCGCCGCCGGCACGCCGCTGGTCGCGATTTTCGGCCCGACCGATCCGCTCGAATGGAAGCCGATCGGGAAAAAATTCATCGCCGTGCGCGGTGAAAAGCAGAGATGTGAAAACGTCAGCGTGCAGCAAGTTGCGCAGGCTGCGCAAAGCCTGCTCGGCGCCAAACTTACGGCCCGGCGCGAGCCGCCGGATGAAGCGCTCTCCCCGGCGACAAGTGATCTCACCGACGAAGATACAAAAAGCTTTTTGCGACGGTTTGCTTACAAGGAACGAAGTTGAGGCGCCCAACAAATCTCTTTCCTCTTTTCCCTTCTTTTTGTATATTTCAAACTAGACTCTAAAAGACATTTTAACAACTTTGTATTTGTGAGATGACTCTCTTCGAACAATGGCAGCGCGAGAAAATCATTGTTTTTGACGGTGCGACCGGAACTAATTTGCAGCTTATGAATCTCACCGCCGACGACTTCGGCGGCGAGGGGCTCAATGGCTGCAACGAACATCTCGTTTTTACTCGTCCGGATGCGATTGAGCGTTTGCACGCGAGTTTTTTTGAAGTCGGCTGCGATGTCGTTGAGACCGACTCGTTCGGCTCCACGCCGACCGTGCTCGCGGAATATGATCTCGCCGATCAAGCTTATGAGCACAATCGGCGCGCCGCGGCAATTGCCAAAAAAGTTGCGCAGCAATTTTCCATGCCGGCGCAGCCGCGTTTTGTTTGCGGCTCAATGGGGCCGACCACGAAATTGCCAAGCCTCGGCCACATTTCTTATGAGAATATGAAAGCGGCGTACGCCGTGCAAGCGGCTGGCCTTGTCGAAGGCGGCGCCGATTTGCTTGCCGTTGAGACTTCTCAGGATTTGCTGCAAACCAAAGCCGCGCTTGCGGCAATCTTCGAATATTTTGCGCAAAAAAAAGTGCGCGTGCCGGTCGTCGCCAGCGTCACGGTTGAAACAATGGGCACGATGCTGCTCGGCAGTGACATCGGCGCCGCGCTCACTGCGCTGGAGCCGTTTCCACTTGCCGCCATCGGCATGAACTGCGCTACCGGCCCAAAGGAAATGTCGGAAAACATTCGCTATCTTACCGCGAACAGTCCGTTTCCGGTTTTTTGCATGCCCAACGCCGGCATTCCCGAAAATGTCGATGGACACGCGCATTATAAATTGACGCCTGAAGAACTCAAACAATATCTTTCACATTTTGTCAAAGATCTCGGCGTGCAAATCGTCGGCGGCTGCTGCGGCACTCGACCGGAACACCTCAAATTGCTCGTCGATTCAGTCGGACAACTCGCGCCAAAATCGAGGCAAGTTGATTTTATTCCCTCCGCCGCGAGTCTTTACAACAGCGCGCCGCTGCATCTCGATCCGCCGCCGCTGCTCATCGGCGAGCGACTCAACGCCAACGGTTCCAAGCAATTTCGCGATCTGCTGCTGAAGCAAGATTGGGACGCGATGGTGTCGATGGCGAAAGAGCAAGTTCGCGAAGGCGCGCACCTGCTCGATGTGTGCACGGCGTATGTCGGTCGCGATGAAGCGGCGGACATGAATCCGCTCATCGAGCGTTTGAATACGCAAATCTTCGTGCCGCTGGTGATCGACTCGACCGAGTGGCAAGTCATCGACACGGCGTTACAGCGCGTAGCCGGCCGCGCGATTGTCAACTCAATCAATTTGGAAGACGGCGAAGAACGCATGCTGAAAGTTTTGCCGTTGTGCAAAAAATACGGCGCCGCGACGATTGCGCTAACGATTGATGAAGCGGGCATGGCCAAAACGGCTGAGAAGAAATTCGAGATAGCGAAGCGCATTCACGATCTCGCGGTCAAAAAATACGGCATGCGCCCGCAAGATTTGATTTTCGATTGCTTGACGTTTACGCTCGGCAGCGGCGATGAAGAATTTCGCCGCAGCGGCGTCGAGACGATCGAGGCGATTCGCCGCATTAAAAAAGATTTGCCGGGGTGCTACACGATTCTCGGTGTGAGTAACGTTTCGTTTGGGCTCTCGCCACATGTGCGTCATGCCTTGAATTCCGTTTTTCTTTATAATGCCGTAGCGGCGGGTTTAGATATGGCCATCGTGCACGCCTCGAAGATCATGCCGTTGCACAAAATTCCCGAAGACGAGCGCGAGCTGCATCATCGTCTCGTGTTTGACGAGCGCAAATTCGATGCGAACGGCAAATGCACTTCCGACCCACTGCAGGAGATCTTGGCATTTTATGCCGAGAAGTCGGTGCAAAAGAAAGAAGTCGCGACGATGCCGGCTGCGGTTGAAGATCGCTTGAAACGCCGCATCGTCGATGGCGAAAAACTCGGCCTCGAAGCCGATCTCAACGAAGCGTTGCAAAAATATCCGGCGCTCGATATCATCAATAACATTTTGCTCGACGGCATGAAAACCGTCGGTGAGCTTTTTGGCGCCGGCCAAATGCAATTGCCATTCGTGCTGCAATCCGCGGAAACGATGAAAGCGGCAGTGAAATTTCTCGAGCCCCACATGGAGCGCGTCGAAGGCATGAGCAAAGGCGTGATGGTGCTCGCGACGGTGAAAGGCGACGTGCACGACATCGGCAAAAATCTCGTCGACATCATTCTCACCAACAACGGCTACAAAGTCGTCAACCTCGGCATCAAAGTGCCGATCGAGCAAATGCTGCAAGCCGTCGAGGGGCATAAAGCCGATGCGATTGGCATGAGCGGCTTGCTGGTCAAATCGACCTTGATCATGAAAGAGAATCTCGAAGTGATGAATGAGCGCGGCATCACCATTCCGGTTGTGCTCGGCGGCGCAGCGCTGACGCGGCGTTACGTGGAAGATGATTTGCGCGCGATTTATCAGGGCAAATTGTCGTATGCGAATGATGCGTTTGATGGTTTGCATTTCATGCAAGAGATTTGCCGCCATGAAAAAGCCGCGGAAGATGAACCGCGCGAACGCAAAACGGAAAACGTCAGGCGTAAAACCGTAAACGACAAAAATAATTTTGTTGTGATGGAAAAACCGGCTTGGCGTCCGGTAGAAATTTCAGGCGCGCCGTTTCTCGGGACGAAGATCGTGCGCGATATTTCGTTGGCCACCGTGTTTGAGTATATCAATCCGATTGCGCTGTTTCGCGGACAATGGCAGGTGCGTCGCGGCAAAATGAAAATTGCCGATTACAACCAAATGGTGGAAGAAAAATTTGCGCCGATTCTCAATGAACTCCAGCAGCGGTGCATCAATGAGAAACTGTTGACTCCGGAGGTGGTGTACGGCTATTTCTTATGCAACAGTGAAGACGATGATGTCATCATTTATGATGAAAGCGGCATACATGAAATCGAGCGTTTTCATTTTCCGCGACAATCGGAAGGTCATTTGCTTTGTATCGCGGATTACTTCGCGCCGGTGAACAGTGGGAAAAAAGATGTGATCGGCATGATGGTGGTGACCGTCGGACACCGCGCCTCTGAAATTTCACGAAAGCTTTTTGAAAACGACAAATACACCGATTACCTCTATTTTCATGGCTTGAGTGTGGAAACGGCTGAAGCACTGGCGGAATATTGGCATAAAAAGGTGCGTGAAGAAATGGGCTTCGCCGATGGTGACAGCAAAGAAATTCGCGGGTTATTTCAGCAGGGTTATCGCGGCTCGCGTTATTCGTTCGGCTATCCGGCGTGTCCGAAATTGGAAGATCAGGCCCAGCTCTTCCGTTTGCTCGATCCAGCTCGCCTCAATCTCTCGCTTACCGAAGAATTTCAAATCGTGCCGGAGCAATCGACTTCGGCAATCATCGTGCATCATCCAGAGGCGAAATATTTTAATGTGAAGGAACAAACGCGCCAGGAAGACGAGGAATCAAATGAGTGATGCGTCTTAAAAACAAAAATGGTGCGCTAACCCCAAGCGCGGAACAGGCCCATGAAAATTCTTATTACGGGCGCCAGCGGTTTTCTTGGCGGCTATCTCGCGCGAGCGGCGCAAGATGAAGGGGAATTGATCGGAACGTATTGGGAACATCCGATGGCAATGCCGGGCGTAAAGATGCAGCAGATGAATTTGACCAATCTTGTGGCAATGGCGCAGTTCGTGCGCAGCATTGAGCCGCGGATCATCATTCATTCTGCGGCGTTGGCGAATCTCGACGCGTGCGAAGCGCAAAAGGATTTGGCGTGGCGCACCAATGTGGACGCGGCCCGCATGATGGCGGCCGTCGCGCGCGAACTCGGCAGCCGGTTGATTCATATTTCGACTGATATGGTTTTTGACGGAACTAAAGGGAATTATCAGGAAAACGACGTCCCGGAGCCGATTAGTTATTACGGCTACAGCAAACGCGCCGCTGAAGAAGCCGTGCTGCGCGCGTATCCCGAAGCGCTTGTCGTTCGTGTGGCGTTGTTGTATGGTCTTCCCATGGCGGGTGGAAATAGTTTTTCAGCGGAAATTTATCACGGCTTGCGCGCCGGCCAGAAAGTCAAAGTTTTTGCGGATCAGTATCGCACGCCGATTTGGGCCGGCAACGCGGCGGCTGCCATCATGGAATTAACCGATCAAGCGCACAGCGGCGTCTTGCATCTTGCCGGCAGCGAACGCCTCAGTCGCGCGGAATTTGCGCGTGAATTGGCGCGCCAAATTGGCGCGGAGCCGCACTTGCTCGAAAAAATTTCCATGCACGAAGTCAAATGGCTCGTGCCGCGTCCGCCGGATGTTTCGCTGAACACGAGTCGCATTCGGCAAATTTTGCAAACGCCTTTGCTGGATTGCCGGACCGGCATCAAACAAATGCTGGCGACGGCGCCGCAGGCTTTGTCATACAACGCTTCCAAGTAATTTTTAGGAAACGCGAATGATTGTTTTATAATTTTTTAAATAATTATAACACGAACATAAAATTTTTGCGAGGGACAGGGATGTTGAAACGAATGCTGTTTTTTTGTCTCGGCATTTTCTTTTTCGCCTGCGAAAAGCAATCGCCTCTTCCAATCAATCGTACCAGCACGTCGGAGTTGACAGCCAGCGACGTGCAATATCACGTCAACTATTTGGCTTCGGATTCGCTCGAAGGCCGGCTCTCCGGCACGAGGGGAAACGAAAAAGCCGCCGCGTATATTATTGCTGAATTCAAGCGCTTTGGTTTGCTGCCGCTCGGCGATCATGATAGCCATGAGCAAAAATTTGATTTCGTCGGCGATGTTGCGCTCGACGCAAATAATCGACTCGCGTTGCATCGCGGCGGCAGCGACACGACGCTGACGATCGAGACCGATTTTATCCCAGCCGGCTTCTCGGCTTCGGATAGCGTCAGTGGCGAAGTGGTTTTTGTCGGCTACGGAATTTCAGCGGCGCAACTCAATTATGATGATTACGCCGGCGCCGAGGTGAAGGAGAAAGTCGCGCTGGCGCTGCGTTATTCGCCGGCGTCCAATAATCCACATGCGAGTTTCGCCAAATTTGAACCGGTGCGCTACAAAGCGTTACAGGCGCGGCAACATGGAGCGAAGGCGCTGTTGATCGTGACTCCTGCTGATTCTACGGCGGAATCTTTGCCCAAATTGCATTTTGACCGTTCCGCCGGCGACGCCGGTTTGCCTGTCGCGTATATCACGCCGGCTGTCGCGGACTGGTTGCTTGCCGCTTCCGGACAATCCATTAAAAATTTGCAAACACAAATTAATAAAAACCAAAAGGCCGCGTCTTTCGCCATTTTCGATAGCCGCGTTGCGATGCGCGTCGAAATCAAACAAGAACGCTGCGTCAGCGCCAATATCATTGGCAAATTGGCGGGCAGCGATCCGCGATTCAAAGAGCAAGCAGTGATCATCGGCGCGCATTACGATCATTGGGGCCGCAGCGGTGAAGGCGTGATGGATCCGGAGAACGAAGGGCAGATTCACAACGGCGCGGACGACAATGCGTCTGGGACCGCCGGTGTGTTAGAATTGGCGCAATATTTTGCCGCGCAAGAAGAACGGCCGCGACGCTCACTTATTTTTATGGCGTTCAGCGGTGAGGAGCTCGGCTTGCTTGGCTCGGCGCATTATGTCGAGCATCCGACGTTTCCGCTGGCGCAAACAACGGCGATGATCAACATGGATATGATCGGCCGCTTGCGTGACAGCTTGTTGGTCGTGCACGGCATCGGCACGTCTCCGCAGTGGCAAGCTGTGATTGAGCGCTTGCATCAACCGCCGCAATTTCAGTTGACGCTGAAGAAAGAAGGGCCCGGCCCGAGCGATCACGCCAGTTTCTATCGAAAAAATATCCCGGTGCTGTTTTTCTTTACGAATCACCATGAAGATTACCATCGTGTAACAGATGATGCCGATAAAATCAATGCCGACGGCGAGGCACGGATTTTGCGTTTTATTGCCGGAATTGTAACGGAAATTGCTGATCGAGACTCAGTGCTTCATTTTACCAAAGCTGAGAGTGAACAGCCGGTCGTTCGCGGTTTTCGGGTCTTCGTCGGCACGGTACCGGATTATGCCGCCGAAGTGGAAGGGATGAAGATCAGCGGCGTGCGCAAAAGCAGTCCGGCTGAGAAGGCGGGCTTGCAAGGCGGTGACATCATAATAAAGTTTGGAAAATTCGATATCAAGAATGTTTATGACTATACCTACGCCTTAGGCGAATTTTCTCCCGGACAAAAAGTGCCTGTTGTCGTTAAGCGGGGCAGTCAAACCGTTACTCTCACGGTCATCCTCGAACGGAGCCAGCGACAATAATGATCTCGCTTCCGCACTCGACATGGATAGGTGGTAATTTTAAAGACCCGTTTCTCTTGAAGCTTTTTTTCCGCAAGAAAAACCCACGGCCGCCGTTGGGGGTTTCGTTTTTGTATTTGCCAAATACAAAAAGGGAGGAGAAAAATTGCGGCGATTTGACACCAAATAGCAAAGTGCTCAAATCGCCAAATTTTCCGGCTTTTCCTGAGACGGCTCAATTACGTTTCGACCTTTTGCGCCCTGAAAAATATTTGAATTAATTCGGAGTTGGATTGTGGAGCATTGGAGTGATACAACGCAATTGCAAAAGGCAGCGCCTCCCGAGAAAGCTTCGGACTCAACCGACTTGGCTGGGCAATCTGATGATACAGCGCCACTTCATCGCTCGATATCAACCGAGGCTATGGCGATGGACGACGCTGATCGGAACGGCGTTTCTGCACTGCCACCTCACCATCCGCCGTTGCAAACTTTTCCAAAAGAGTTTAACAAGAATTATCTCGAGTCGTTGGATCGGCGCTATCTTGCGATTTTGATTTTGACGCTTATCTTCGAGCCGTTGCTTATTTGGTATATGGTGCGAACGCATCCGTTTGAATTGAGCGAACAAGACGTTGCCAAGCTGCAAAACAGATATGCCGAGCTTTTTTTGTCGGAGTTTAAAATCGAAAACGAACCGTCCGCAGAGACGTCAGCGGATATTTTGTCCCGTGCGGCAGAGACGGTTCCGCACATTCTCGAAAGTATCGAAGGCGGAACTGTGGGAAGCGGAACAAATCTGCGTCTGCCGGGTTTGCGCGAACGTCGTGGCAATGTTAGTCCAGAAGCGCGGGCCTTGTCCGGCGAAAACCGCGAAGCGGTGCGACGGCTGAGTACGAAAGCGCGACAACGCGGCCTGCAGGCGCTCTCGGAAGAAGTCGAGCGTATCGGCCTGCTCGGCGTCATTACTTCCGGTAGCGGTATGATCTCGCGCGCGCCGGTCACGGATATTCTTGCGTATGCTGACAGCACGGTTGGCGACATTGATCATGCGATTGCGCAGGTGAGGGAGTTACGCATTCCTCGCGCCGGCGTGGATTATTTCGGCGCCAGCATTAGCGGCGGAGCTGGTTCGGCGCGTCATGGCGCTTTTGGCAGCGCGGCGGAAGAAGTTTTCATCGCGCCCAAAGAGGTTCGCGGCAAGCGTGCGACTTCTTCAGGCGTGATGCCGGAAGATATTGTCACCGGGCTGGCAGTGGCGCCGCGGAAAACGATGGCGCGCAACCAACAATTTGAGCACGTCGCCTCCGCGCCCGCTTTGATTCCGACGCCGGGTATTTCCGGGTTGCGTTCGCGGCCGACGAACGGCCACACGACGCGTAACCGCGACAAAATTCGCGAGATCATTTTGGCGCACAATCCCGCGATTCAGGATTGTTATCGACGCCAGCTCAAGGGGAACGCCGCCTTGAAGGGAAAAGTGACGGTGCGGTTTACGATCAATACGATGGGTTATGTAGTTTATGCTGAAATCGTCAGCACCGACATGACCGCCGACGGTGTGCCGATTGTTTTGTCGGAAATGGAAGAATGTATTTTGACGAAAATTCGCAAGTGGCGCGATTTCGGACAAGTGGATGAATCGCAAGGAGAACTCACGTTTCGGCAAACGTATAACTTTGGCTACTAAACGCGCGTCTTAATTCTCAAGATTGGCTTGGCCGTAAAACCCTGCATGGTGATTCTTCGATGCAGGGTTTTTATTTTTGTATTTGACATTTTGCCGTTGGCGGCATATTTTATCTGTGCGTGTTTTGTTGAACGTATAAAACCTGACTTCAGTATGTCCGAATTTTCCTCTTTTATTTCGCGGTCCGCGGTTAAAGCAAGTGACGATTCGCATCGCGTTAAAATTGCCAAAGCGATTGCCACTTATGACTCAGCGGTTGCGGCGACAAAAACCAGTCAGTTTAGCGATTGGCAAGCCGCGCGTGATTTCGCCGAGACAATCAAAAATTATACGCTCGATCACCTTGCTGATTTGCTCGAACAATTCGAGTCGGCATTCACGGCTCGCGGCGGCAAAGTTTTTTGGGCGGCAAATGCAGATGACGCGGCCAATTACGTGTTACAGCTTGCGCATCGACATCATGCTCAAAAGGTTGTTAAAGCGAAATCGATGACGGCGGAAGAAATTAATCTGAACGAAAACTTGGCGGCGAGTGGCGTTGAAGCTCGCGAAAGCGATCTCGGCGAGTTGATCGTGCAATTGGCGGGAGAGAAGCCGTATCACATCGTCACGCCGGCGATGCATAAAACCAAGGCGGAAATCAGCCAACTGTTTCAAGAAAAACTAAATGCGCCGCCGACGGAAAGCGCCGAAGAGCTGACGATGATCGCCCGCCGGCATTTGCGGCAAGATTATGTGACGGCGGACATCGGCATCACCGGCGCTAATTTTATCATTGCCGAGGTTGGCGCGATTTCGATGACTGAAAACGAAGGCAATGGCCGTTTGACGATGTCTTGCCCGCGCGTTCACATCGTCATTGCCGGAATTGAAAAAGTTATCCCACGACTGGTTGATCTCAGTTTATTTTTGCCTCTTCTTGCCACAAGTGGCACGGGCCAGGAAATCACTTGTTATAACTCCATAGTCTTCGGCCCGCGTCGTCATGATGAAGACGACGGCCCCGAGGAGATGCATGTCATTTTGCTCGACAACGGCCGTTCGCAGCTCTATAACCGTCAAGATTTTCGACAAGCCTTGCGCTGCATTCGTTGCGGCGCGTGTTTGAACACGTGTCCCGTGTTTCGCACGATTGGCGGGCATACCTACAACGTCACCTATCAAGGCCCGATCGGCGCGGTGATTTCGCCGCATTACAACGGCCTGTCGCAATATCAACATCTCGCATTCGCCTCGTCGTTGTGCGGCGCGTGCAGCGATGTTTGTCCGGTGCATATCGATTTGCACCATCTGATTTTAGAAAATCGCAGTGAAGCCGTGCGACAAACACGGCAAAACCCGTTCTGGCGTTTGGCGATGCAAATATACGCGTGGATGATGCGCTCGCGTCGGCGTTTGAATATGATGCGAAACCTGTTAAAAATTGCGCAGCAACTCTTTTGGAGGTCAAATAAAAATCGCCGAAAACGCGCGCCGAAATCGGCGGCAAAAACTTTTGCGCAATTGTGGAGTGAAATGAGTGAATAGCGCCCGCGAAAAAATTTTGCAAAATTTAAGAAAATCTTCGACCGCCGTTTCATCGTTATCGCGGTTGCCGAATCACCAAGACGCTTCGATCTATCGAAATTACGATCCTGCTCGCCAAAATCCGCTTCATGTCTTTGCGCAAAAGCTCGCCGCGCTCAAAGGCGAGTTTTTTCATGTCGCTGATGAGCTGGCGGCGGCAAAAACTTTGCAAGAGCTGTTGAGCGGTTTTTCTTCACAAACCGAAACTGCCGGCGCGGCAAAACTTGCTGCTCGTCATCGTCACCCGCTGCTTGATCGCATTTTTGCCGCCGATCAGTGGCTCAATGAAAATATTCAGAGGATCGACCGGCAAGAAATTTCTTCGCCGGACTTCGCTGATTTTATGGTGGGCATTACGGCGGTGGATTTTCTCGTCGCGCGCACCGCGAGTATCGTGTTGAGCACGGCAACCGCAGGCGGGCGCCGGCTCTCGGTGCTGCCGCCGTTTCATATCGCCATCGCCACTACCGGACAATTCGTGATTTCTCTCGACGAGGCTCTGAAAAATTATTACGCTCGCGGCGAGGCGAACCGCTCAAGTTACGCAACGATCATCACCGGCCCGAGCCGGACCTCTGATATTGAAAAAATTCTCGTCCTCGGCGCGCACGGGCCGAAACGGCTGGCGGTGATTGTGGTGGGGTGAATTTTAAGACGTATAATATCCCTTGATTCCAACGATGGGTTTCTTTAAATTTTATCATATCGGAATTTAAGCCGCCGCCGTTGTTTAATATGAATTGACTGAGCGAGGGTTTTATGCCTAATGCACAGGCTACACGTTTATACGGAGAAATTCTCTCTTTGAACACTGAGCAGCAACTATACATCCTCAACCGCTTGCTTCAACATACCCTGCGCACGATCTCGACGGAAAGCCGTTTGGACATCACCGGGCTGCGCGGTTTGGGAAAAGAAATCTGGCAAGGTATCGATGCTCAGGCGTATGTTGATCGAGAGAGAGACTCGTGGAATTAGATGAAATTTTGAAGTCGCACACAAGGTGGGTGATCGATACGGCGCCCATTATTTACTACAGCGAAGAGAATCCGGCTTATTTGCACGTTGTTGATAAAATTTTTTCTCGACTCAATAGCCCCAACGGCGAAAGCGCCTTTGCATTTTCCCCTATCGTTACGCTCAGTGAAGTCCTTACGCATCCCCTGCGTCACAACGATCAAGAGTTGGCCGGCCGATACCGAGAATTTCTGTTGAAATCGCACAATTTCACCTTATTCTACGTCGATGAAATAATTGCCGAACGTGCCGCAGCGATTCGAGCCGGATACAATTATCGCACACCGGATGCCATCCAACTGGCGACGGGCGTGGAAAATCACGCCACGCTGTTTATCACGAATGATATACGCTTGAAAAATTTTTCAGAATTGACCGTTATCGTTTTGGATGATTTTATAGACAAAAAGAGCACTCCTTAGAACTTAATTCCCACCACTCAGCATTGACATACTTGAAATCGGTCATGACTTCATATAAATCGGCAAGGAGGCGCGGAACGTTCGCCACTTGTTTAATTTGGAGATTTTTTTCTACAGTGAAATGTAGTTGCATTCACGCTAAAAGTCAATATTGAATTTCATGCCAATCCCCGACGAAAAATCCCAAACCTTCGATCGCACCCTCACCGAAGGACCGATTCTCAAAGCTTTGTGGAAGCTCGCGTGGCCGACGATGCTGCAAAATATTATTGCCGGATTGCAGGGCATCATCGATCACACGCTGGTCGGCCATCTCGTCGGACGCAATGCCAACGCCGCGATCGGGGTGAGCTGGCAAATTTTTTTAGTTGTCATCGTTTTCATCAGCTCGCTGTTTTCCGGCATGGGCGTGCTGGTCGCGCGTTTCGCCGGCGCGGGCGACGCGGAGAAAGTCAATCGCGTCGTTTATCAAGCGTTCTTGACCGCGGTTATTCTCGCGTGTTTTATTCTCGCGCCCCTCGGCTATTTTCTCGCGCCGCAGTTGTTGGATTTGGTGCATGCGGCGCCGGAAGTAAAAGCCGAAGCGTTGCCGTATATTCGCATTATGTTTGTATTCAGTTTCGGCATGTTGATCTTCTTTATGCTCGGCGGCGCGTTGCGCGCGGCCGGCGATGCGAAAACGCCGCTGCGCCTCGGCGTGATCATGACCGTGCTCAATTTGACCTTGAATCTCGCGCTCATTTCCGGCCTTGGCCCGATTCCTAAATTTGGCACGCGCGGTTCGGCGATGGGCACGGCTATCGCTGCAGGCGTGGCCGCGTTGACGGGACTCTATTTGCTGTTCTCCAAAAAACTCGTTGTGCAATTTTCCAAAAATATGAGTTGGAAACCGGATTGGCAAATCATCGGCTCACTTTTCAAATTCGGCTTGCCCACCGGCTTTCAAGGCATTGCGATGAACGTCGGCGGCGTGATCATGCTCCGCTTCATCGGCTCGCTGCAGCAAAGCGCCGCCGCGCACGCTGCGTATGCCATCGGCTACACGCAATTGTTTTCGCTGATCACTTGGACGTCGGTCGGATTAATGGGCGCAACCGCGGCGATGGTCGGACAAAATCTCGGCGCCGGCAAACCGGAGCGCTCGGTGCTCGCCGCGCACTCGGCTTCGCGCATCGGATTGACGTTGGCGACGGTTGTCGGTTTGTTGTTTATGTTTATGCCGCAGCAGTTGCTGGCAATTTTTGGCATGAAAGATTCGATCGCCGTTGATCTCGGCACCGGCCTGCTGCGTTTTTTGAGCCTTTCCGGCTTGTTCGTTACTGTGGCGTTGGTTTACAACGGCGCTCTGCAAGGCACGGGCGATACGCGCAGCCCGCTTTTTATCACGCTCATTTCACAATTCGTTCTTCCCATCGGGCTTTGCAGCGTGCTCCAATCGATGCACGCATTGCAACCGAGCGACGTGTGGCTGGCGATTGTTTTAGGCCATGCCACGCGCGCGTTGTTTTCGTTTTGGCGCTTTCGGCAGGAGAAGTGGAAGAAGATCAAGGTGGAAATCGGCGCGGCAACGGCGTAAGATAAGCCGATAATCAGACAAGCTTGGAAAAAAGTTCTGGGAAAATTCTGATTGACATTGAAATAAATTTTTGTTATTCTACCGCGTTAGGTCATATGTTGTTAAGGAGCTAAAATACGCAGGAGAATGACGTATGCCTGCGATACGAGCAGAAGAAATCCGCGCGCCTTCGGTAGCGGGAATGTTTTATCCCGCCGACGCAGACAATTTGCGTCACGAGGTTGAAAAACTTTTAGAACTGGCACATCCCGAATATCCGCAGAAGCCTATCGTTGCTGCCATCGCCCCACATGCCGGTTACATATATTCCGGCGCCGTGGCAGCTTATACATTCAAAGCCCTGCAGACCGGTTTCTCTCTTGCGGCAGAAAAATTCTCTCCCACCGTTGTTGTTATTGCGCCCAGCCATCGTGAAGCTTTTCCGTTTGTCTCAGTTTTCACCGGCAAATCTTATCGCACCCCGCTGGGCGAGGTTCCGATTGCGCATGAGTTGGCGAATGCCTTGATTGCTTCGGACGCCAACATTCTTGCCGATTGGAGAGGACATCACGTTGAACATGCGCTTGAAGTTGAATTGCCCTTTCTTCAAGTGATTTGGCCGGACTTTCGCCTCGTGCCGGTGGTGATGGGCGATCAGAATTGGAAAATGTGCCGGCTTCTCGGCGAACAGTTGGCGAACCTGGCTCAAAAGCCCTTTGGGGCGAGCGCCTCGCCAATTTTTATCCTTGCCAGTTCCGATCTTTCACATTACTATTCCTATGATGAAGCGGTTAGCATTGATGAACGTTTTATAAAACATTTGCAGGCTTTCGATCCCGCTACATTGCACGGCGCTTTGGAAATAGAAGAATGTCAAGCATGCGGTGGCGGCCCAGTCGTAGCCGCGATGATTGCTGCAAAGTCGCTCGGCGCGGATGCGGTTGATATTTTGTGTTATCAAAATTCCGGCGATGTCAGCGGCGACCGCGACGCCGTCGTCGGTTATCTGGCTGCGGTGTTTGCGAGGAGCAAGTCGTAAGTGGCAGGTAACAAGCCCGTCTCATTAGTTAACGCCCACTCTGCTTTTATTTATCATGCTTCCCGAAGAAATACGGCAATCGCTCACCGAACCGCAAAAACGCGATCTGTTGCAGCTCGCGCGCGACGCGATCGCGGCGTATGCGGCTGGCTCGCTTTTGCCGGCGGCGGAGTTGCCTGAACTGAGCCTTGTTCATGCCGGCGTCTTTGTGAGCTTGCACATCGATGAGCAGTTGCGCGGCTGCATCGGCTGCGTTGAAAATGTGCGCTCGCTTCCGGAAGCGTTGCGCGAAACCGCGATTTCGGCAGCCTCGCGCGATCCGCGCTTTGCGCCATTGAGTGCCGCTGAACTCGAGCAAGTTGAGATCGAAATTTCGGTGTTGTCGCCGTTGCGTAAAGTCACGTCGCCAACTGAAATCACACTTGGCAGACATGGCGTGATGGTCAAGCTGGGCTATCATCAAGGCTTATTGTTGCCGCAAGTGGCGCTACATCACGACTGGGAAGTCGAGACTTTTTTGACGCATGTTTGCCAGAAAGCCGGATTGTCCGCCGAAGCGTGGAAAGATCCCGAAGCGGGCATTTATATTTTTGAAGCGGAAGTTTTTTCGGAGAATGAATTAAGGCGGGATAATTTGATTGAATAATTGAAAGAAGCAAAGACATGTCAAGAAAAACATCATCGACCATATTTTCTATTGCCGCGACGGCGTTTCTTGTTGTTGCCGCGTTGGTCGTTTTGAAGAAATTGGGAGTTGACTTTTTTGAGCCAAAAACAACAGTGACCTCTTATACGATCATAGAACAAATCAAGCTTGTGGCCAAACTCCAAACCGTTGAATACTATGGCGCAACCGCGGTGAAATGGGAAAAGGAAGATTGGATAAAAGCAAAAACCCAGGTTCTTTTCTTGGGACAAGGAAAAGTCGTCGCAAGTGTCGATTTGGAAAAGATGGGAATTGAAGTATCGGGGGAAGGTGACAAGAAGTTGATTACGTTAAAACTGCCGAATGTTGTTGTTGAAAATCCAATCGTAGACAAGTTTGAGGTCATCATGTCATGCAAGTCATTTATCACCGCGCCAGAAATTTAAGAAACCGCTCGTAACAACGCGTACCAGCAAGTTCTTAAAGATTTGAAAGGCGCCGCAGAAAAAAATGATATCCGGTCGCAAGCGCTGGCAAAAGCTAAAGACTATCTGACAACGTTTCTTGCAGCGCTTGGTCACGATGTAAAATTTGTGTAAGTCGGTTTGTCTGATGAAAGCTCAATTCTCCCTCCGCACCGCAGCGGACTGGCAAAAATTTGAATCGCAGTGGCTCGCGCCGTATGCGTGCAATAGCATCGGCGCGCACGCGACGCGGCGATATGCGGAAAACGAGCACGCGTATCGCACCGCATTTCAGCGCGACCGCGATCGGATTATCCACTCGCGTGCGTTTCGCCGCCTCAAACACAAGCGCCAGGTTTTTCTCATCACCGACGGCGATCATTTTCGCACGCGACTCACGCACACGCTCGAAGTGGCGCAAATCTCGCGCATCATGGCGCGGGCGCTCGGATTGAATGAAGACTTGGTGGAAGCCATAGCGCTCGGCCACGATCTCGGCCACACGCCATTTGGCCATTTGGGCGAGGCCGTGCTCAATGAAATTTTGCAAGGCCGTGATACGCTCGACGGCTTGCTCGATGGAAGTTCTTTCGGAGGTTTCAAACACAATTATCAATCGCTGCGTATTGTCGATGTTATTGAACAGAAATACCAATTCGCCGGATTGAATTTGACCGCGCCGGTGCGTGAAGGTATTTTGAAGCACACGCGACTGAAACGCGGCCAATATGATTATCCGCCTTTTGACTTGGAATCACTGGCGTTCGAATTGGATGCCGCAACAACGCTTGAAGGACAGATCGTTGCCATTGCCGATGAAGTGGCGCAGCGCACGCACGATCTCGAAGACGGTATGCGCGCCGGTTTGGTCGAAGCGGAAGATGTTCGCCGGCTTGAGATTGTCAAACGTGTGGAAGATCGTTCTCCCATTGCCGATTTGTTTTCAAAAGCTTCAACTTTATTGCGAGAAAGCGATCTGTACATTTATCGCAATCAGCTTGTCAATGGCTTGATCAATTTGCTCGTAAGCGACATCATTCAACAATCATTGCTACAGGTCGAAAGATTTTCCCTGCATTTGGGCCGGCTATCTTTTTTTGACGAAGAAGTCGTGCGTTTTAGCCCCGACATAGATCCGTTGCAAAAGGATCTCAACTCGTTCATCTATCAGCATATTATTTTTGTGCCGAGTGTTCAAAGAGCCGACGCGCAGGTGCGAGAGGTGCTGCGCACGCTTTTTCGGCTTTATTATCAAGATTCGCGGCTCGTTCCGGAATCGGAAATCTGCTGCGCCGACGCCGCGAGCCGTCCGCGGCAAATTGCCGATTTTATTGCAGGGATGACCGACCATTTTGTGCTGATGGAAATTGAACGTCTTCGCCGGCAGGGACTATCGACACCGGAATTTGATGATCATAGGTTACCATCGTCGGCTATGAAAGAGTCCAACGAATGAATATCCGCTTCGAGAACGTTTGTTTCGCTTACGAAAATTTCAGCACACCCTCCAGTTCGATACCAAGCCAATTACAAAATATCAGTTTTGAGATTCGGCCGGGCGAATTTGTCGGCATCGTTGGCCGATCCGGCTCGGGAAAAACGACGCTGATGCAGTTGTTCAACGGCTTGTTGCTGTCGAGCCCGGGTCGAGTTTTGATTGACGAACAAGACATTAACTTGCCCGGTTACGATCTCACGGCGCTGCGACGTCGTCTCGGCGTTGTCTTTCAATTTCCTGAAACGCAACTCTTCGCCGCGACGGTGGAAGACGAAATCGCATTCGGGCCGCAACAACAAAATCTTGCTCCTGATGAAATTGTCCGGCGTGTCGCAGAAATGTTGCATGCCGTTGGTTTTGATAATATTTTTTCGAGGCGCAATCCGTTCACCTTGAGTCAGGGCGAAAAACGCCGCGTGGCGTTGGCGAGCGTGCTGGCGATGCGACCGGAGACGCTTGTTCTTGATGAACCCACCGCGAGTTTGGATGCGCGTGGGCTTGCTGAGGTTCGTGACATTTTAGTAAGCTGGCACACTGCAGAGAAAACGTTGGTGATGATCAGCCATGATATCGATCTCATCGCCAGCCTATGCCGGCGCGTCTTGGTTCTCGATCGAGGAAGATTGTTGTACGATGGTGAAACAAAATCATTTTGGGAATCGGAGCAACGGCGCGAAATTTTGCAACAGGCAGGTTTGCCAATGCCGCGTTATCACCGTCTTCGCCAACATTTGAGCGCAGAGGACGTTAACTGGACAACGATTTCAGTTTTGACAGAACGCCAATAAGCGAAAAGGTTGCTTTTTTACAGAAAAGTTTTTAAATAACATTTCCGCAATTGCAAGCCTCTGGCGGTAAAGATTTGATGTTTTTTTCGTGAGTACGCTTTTGTAATTCTCATGTCTCAGCGTAGGACAAGTGGTCTGGGTTGAAACAGTGTAAAACCGCGTCAAATTCACAAAAATGTAACCATTTAGCGACATTGCTAAATTCGCTAGAATTTGAAGGCGTGGTGATTTCGAAACTGTAACCCATTGAAATTTTTCTGAATCGGATTATCTCCGTTCTTTTTTGTAACAACACCAAATCACCTTTTCAAATTTGTAAACGCTAATTCGTATCCCTGGCATATGAATTGCGAAAGTGTAAGGGGTTTTTCAACACCTCTTTCGCTGGGTAGCACTAATCGCTCAGCAACGGCGATTAGTCCAGTTCATCGTTCAATCAAAAATTTTTCCGCCGACTCGTTTTGGGGACGATCAGAGTGGATCGTCTTTGCAAAAATGCGATGGCGGCGTCAATTCACAAATCACCGGTCGATCACTTCAGGGATGAAGATCATCGGCAACATCGGAAACTTAATTTCACCTGCGCTGCGGTCGAACGCGGCTGGCGCTGTTCCGACTTTTCTTAAAAACAATTCAATGAAGATCGGGATGGAACGACCGAACGCAGGAAAGGGTGAGAACATCGTGGCTACAACTGTGGAACCTCTGGAATCGAAAGTCGACCCGAAGGACTTTGATTTTGATGTCATCCCGACCGACATCGATAGCACTTGGGGAAAGAACTACGGCTTCGACTACCATTATCCGTTGGTGAGTCGGAGTCCCGAAATTAAAGAAATTTTTTCGTTGATCAAAAAGGTGGCGAAGAGCAATGCGACCATTCTGATTCAAGGCGAAACCGGCACGGGCAAGGAGCTGATTGCCGGCTTGATTCAGTTCATCAGCCATCGCGCCGACAAGCCCTTTGTCAAAGTCAATTGCGCCGCGCTGCCGGAAAACCTGCTCGAAAGCGAGCTATTTGGACATGAGAAAGGCGCATTCACCGGCGCCTATCAAACCCGCGTCGGAAAGTTTGAGCAATCCGACGGTGGCACGTTGTTTCTTGATGAAATCGGTGACATGCACTTGACCACGCAGGCGAAGATTCTGCGGGTGTTGCAGGACCAAACTTTTAATCGTCTCGGCGGCAATCGCACGATTCAAGTCGACGTGCGCGTGATTGCGGCGACGAACAAAGATCTTTGGCATCAGATCGAGCTGGGAAATTTTCGCGCCGATCTTTATTATCGCCTCAACGTCGTGACGCTGCACATTCCGCCGCTGCGCAAGCGCGCCGAAGATGTCGTTTTGATTGCGGAATTTTTCCGGCGCAAATTTTCGCGTGAAATTCGCAAGAAAACCAAAGGCTTTTCGGCGGAGACGCTGGAACTGCTGCGCAACCATCAGTGGCCGGGCAATATCCGCGAGTTGAAAAATTTGGTGGAGCGCTCCGTGCTCGTCGTCGAAGAAGGGCAGGAAATCTCGGCCAAAGACTTGTCGATGTCCGGCAAGGATTATTTCGCCGCCGGCGGCAAGGATCGTCGCCGCTCGACCGACGGCGAGCTGCTCTCGCTTGATACGTTGAATTTGGAAGTGATTGAGAAAGAAGCGATTCTGCGCGCGTTGGAATTGCGCAATTGGGTGCAAAAAGACGCGGCAAATTTGCTCGGCATCTCGCCGCGCGCGTTGAATTACAAAATCAATTATCACAACATCACGCACCCATCGTGGAAAAAGAATACATGATGGTTTGGAATTTTGACGACTCGTTTTTTACGCAGGGGCGATCCCGCTAACGGGATTGCCCTTTGTGTTTCATGTATGCTTGTTCAGGCGATAAAGCGCTAAAATTAAAAGGAAGGGAAATTTGCTGTGAGGAGAATTTTTTTTGCATGCTTTTTGATCGCCGTTACTCATGCCCTTGCCGGTGATCTGAAAGTAGTTTGGCAGCTAAACACTGAGCCGGATTTAGCCGGTTACTTTGTATATTATGGAACAAAATCGCGACCGCGGGGCAATCGCCTCGAGGTCGGGCGGCAAACGCAGTACGTCATTCAAAATTTGAAAGCAGGGGAAACCTATTATATCGCGGTCACTGCCGTCGACAGCGCCGGCAACGAAAGTGTGTTTTCAGAACAGATGGCGGTGCGAGTCCTCGCCGATAAAGAGAAACGCGGCGGGTTGCCGCCTCAACATTTTCTCCTGTCCATTCATCCCAATCCATTTCATCTCACGCCCAACAAAACCACGACGTTTGCGTTCGAGCTTTATGAGCCTTCTTCCGTCAAGTTGGAAATTTTCAATGTGCTCGGCCAACGCGTTGTTACTCGCATCGATAAAAATTTACAGGCCGGCGCGCAAACATTTGTATGGGATGGGCGCAATTCTCAGAATCAATTCGTCCAAACGGGCGTTTATTTGTATCGCCTCGAAACCGCGCGCCAAATTTCGACGCGAAAAGTGATGGTCTATCGTTAAATTCGGTCCAAATTTTTTGCGAAATTTTTCTTCCATTGAATTGAAACACCCGTGTAAATTTTAATTCAATGGAATTTTATTTTGTGAGCGAAATAATTGTTGCTAACGCGATAAGTTTTTTATTAAGTTTTCTTCCGTTTTTCCAGCCCTTACACTTTCGGAATACTCCTCGGTAAATTTCGTGTTTCCTTTTTGTTCAACGCCGATTGTTTTTTTCGCCATTGCGATTCTGAATCCTTTATTTTCAGCAAATTCAATCCTTCGATTTTCCGCAAATTTTGCTGCCGGCAATGGCATATCCTTTGCGTTAGAAAAGCAGGATAAAAAATCACTGGAGGATTTCAGACCATGTTACAACTTGCACGACATCATGGATTGGTCGTGGGAATCCTGCAGTTGATGGTGAGCCTATGTGTGGTTCGGGGTTGGAATGGTTCCGCATTCGCCGGCTCTTTAAAAGCGAGCTGGAACGCCAATGCAGAGCCGGACTTGGCCGGATACAAAATTTACTACGGCCCGTCTTCGGGAAATTATAGCTTCTCCATCAACGTAGGAAAAGTCACACAATACACGATTGCTCAACTCACGGATGGTGTTCCTTACTATTTTGCGATCACGGCTTATGATACGGCTGGAAATGAAAGCGAATATTCGCCGGAAGTTTCCGGGAAAATCCTCGTCGTCGATGGCGCGCCGCCAACCGTGATCAGCGTCACGCCGCGCGATCAAAATACGCTTGAAATAAAATTCAACGAAGCGGTGGCGCAAATCAGCGCGCAGAACAAAGCCAATTACGTGATCGACAACGGCATCACGATTTCAAGCGCGACGCTGTCGTCAAATGACAACAGCATCGTGATTTTGGCGACCAGCGCGCATGAAACGGGAAAAACGTATAAAATTACGATTCAAAAAATTTCCGACCGCGCCGTTGTTCCCAATGTAATGCCACAAGCCGTCAGTTTTAACTACCTCATTTCAGCAGCCGATCGCACGCCGCCCGCGGTGGCAAACTTTCGCGCCGTCAATCAGCAAGCGCTCGAAATCGTTTTCAATGAAGCCGTGAGTTTGGCGTCGGCGCAAAATGCGGCGAATTACGCGATCAATAATAACGTGACGGTGCAAAGCGCAAAGCTGCAAACCGACACGCGCACCGTCGCCCTCACCACGAGCCAGCACAGCGCCGGAGTGAATTACACGCTGACAGTTCGCAATATTGCCGACCGCGCGGTCGCGCCGAATGCCATGCCGCAACCGGCGACGTTTTCCTACAGCTTTCAATCGACGGACAATGTGCCGCCGACCGCTTCAAATGTTCGTATCGTTAATCCGACAACGGTTGAAGTATTGTTCAGCGAACCGGTGACTTTTGGCAGCGCGCAGAACAAAGCCAATTATCTGATCAACAATGGTATCGTTGTTTCGAACGCAGTTTTGCAAAATGATACGCGCACGGTTAATTTATCCACGACACCGCATGTCAGCGGCGCAACTTACGCGATCACGATACGCAATGTTTCCGATCGCGCCACGCCGGCCAATGTGATGTCGCCGGCGGCCACGTTCAATTATACCTATCAAGCCGAAGACAGCCAACCGCCGGAAGTCAATTCTGTCACGCTCATCGATCTGACTCATATCCTTATCATTTTTAATGAGAAAGTGACGCAGCCTTCGGCGCAAAACGTTAATAACTATCGTATCTCCGACAATATTCAGGTGCAAGCGGCGCAACTGGCCGGCAATGGCGTGGAAGTGACGCTCGCCACCTCGCCGCATCAATACAACAAAGATTACAACGTCACGATACTCAATATTAAAGACCGCGCGCCGGCGGCGAATATAATTGCGGCTAACACCACGTTTACGTATTTTCTGGTGAATAACATCGGCAACAACGGCTCCGGTTTGAGCGTGAATGGATTGAATCCGGCGCGATACGTTGTGGATAGTTTGCAGATCGGCGAAGCTTATTATATCGATCGTCCGTATGTCATTCGGCAGATTCCCAAAGGCAAAACCGGATTGATTTGGATTAAAACCGCGAACACCGACCGCGCCAACACTTCGGAACGGTTTCTCGATTTCACGTTGACGCGCGAAGCGAATATCTACGTTGCTTATGACAGCCGCGCTGCGCAGCCGCCGACCTGGCTGAAAGATTCTTTTATCAAGACCGGCGAGTCTATCATGGTTTCGGAAAGCGCCGACAAATTGAGCCTTTGGAAATCGCGTTACGTGCCGGGACGCGTCTCGCTCGGCGGCAACATGGCCTCCGGCGCGCAAACGAATACGAGCTTGAGCATGTACGTCGTTCTGATTGAAGACGTGCAATCATCTCCCAACACGAATTCGTCAACGCCGCAAAGTTTCGTTTTGAAGCAAAATTATCCCAATCCGTTTTCTCGCAGCGGCGCCTCAGGTCTCGGGCTCACCATAATTAAATATTATCTTCAAGAGCCGCACTCAGTGTCATTGACCGTGCATAACGCCATCGGGCAGGTCGTGCGCAAATTGTACAGCGGGCTTTTGCCGGCGGGAGATCACAGCGACACGTGGGACGGGCGCGACGACAACGGCAATCTGTTGCCCAGCGGCACTTATCTCTGCACGCTCGAAGTGCGCGACGAAATCAACAACGCCGGCTTTGCCATGACTGCCTCGCTCAATCGCCAGACTCGGGTGATGACATTGCTGAAATAATGCAGGCGGTTTGTCTACGCTGCTCACTGAAAAGAAGCCATTTTCCTCCTCCTCCACGGGAATGGGTTAGTTTGGATTAACTCATTCCCGTTTTTATTTGGTAGAAAATTTTATTGACTTCGGCCTCGCCATTACCTATCTTTTCAAAGTCATAAATCGTGCTGATAAAAAATTTTCAACCACGAAATGGTTTTGGATATCAAGCAAGCTGTCGGCTGCCGAAAACGCAAACAAGGTTTCAAAAGCCTGATTTTTTTGTGCCTTATTGTTTTTCCCCTCCACATTTTTGCGTCTGGCAATTCTCCCAAACTTAAAATTCAAGAGAATTCGTTGCGCGCTTTGCATTTCAACATAACAATCCCTGCGCCCTCTTTTACGCAAAGCAAGGTCGAGAATCAAACTTATGATATAATCCAGCTCGAAGGTTTTTTTTCACAGCCTCGCGCTGGCGGCCCTGTGCTTCCAACTTTAAGTTACACGGTGATTTTGCCGCCCGAGGGGAATTTTCAGCTCCTTTTTACTACCACAGCCGGCGAGCGTTTTTATGGAAAAAATCTGCGCCCTTCTGAATTGAAAACAATTGATGAGTCTCCACGTTATCAATCTGCTGAAATAAAATCCGATCCAATTTTGCCGCCGGTGCGACTGGTTGAAACCGGCATTTGGCGGGGCTTTCGTTTGGGCCGGCTGGAAATCACGCCGTTGCAAATTCGCGGCGACGTGTTGCAGTTTTTCTCAGCCTTCGATATTCGCATCGAGTTTGATGCGCGCCCGCAGGAATCACAAATGTCGATTGCTCCGCTTACTAATATCGAACAGCTCGTTTTAAAGTCGATATTAAACTTTGCCGTCGCGCCGAGTTGGCGCGCAAACTTAGTGCAACAAAAAGCTGAATCATCTTTTCGATTTCACTCCGCTCCGAATGCGATTAAAATCGCCCTTGAGAATGAGGGGCTCTACAGCATTTCTTATCGTCAACTCGATAGTCTCGGCGTAAATCCAAGCATGTTGAATCCGCAGACTTTTCAGGTTTGGAACAAGGGTCGGGAAATTCCGCTTCATGTGCAGGACGACGGCGATGAGCAGTTCGAATCCGGCGAAACGGTTGAATTTTTCGGCGAGCGTTTAGCCGGCGAAAACAGTTATTACCATCATTTTACAGAACAAAACATTTATTGGCTAACTTTTGCGGGAGATCGCGGCGTGCGCATGAGGCGACGAACCGTTTCACCGGCGCGCGAACCGCCGCCAACCACGGCAAATTATTTTTGGAATTGGCGACATTTTGAGGAAGAGAAAGAGTATTATGCCGGCGACAATGATGCGCAAATTTTCGCCTCGACCATCAGCCCGGGCGAAACCTGGATTTGGCAAAAGATTTTTGGCGGCGGACTTTTCCAAACGAATTTGAACATTCCCGATCCGGCTTTGTCTAATGCGCCGGCTTGCAGTTTGCGCGCGCGCGTGCGCGGCACTACCGTCGATCCGGCAACGCCGAGCCATCATTTGCGTTTTACGATTAACAATAATGTCATCGGTGAAATTTATTTTGACGATACGGAAGAAACTATTTTTCATGCGGCGTTTCCGAGCCAGTGGCTGCAGACAGGCAACAACATTTTTCAAATTCTCTCAATCAATGACACCGGCGCTCAAATCAACCAAATTTATGTTGATTGGATCGAACTGGGTTATTGGCGGCAATATGTTGCCGGCAGCAATACCCTCGCATTTCGCGAGCCGCAAAATACCGACGGCGCCTGGTCGCTGTATAAAATCGGCAATTTAAATTCGAGCGAGATTGTTCTCTATAATCGCCGCAATAATGAGTTGCTCGAGGGTTTTGAGGTGAGGTTAATCTCGCCCGGACGATTTCAGATTTCGTTTGTTGATTCCGCCAGCGCCGATCGGGATTATTTTGTGCTCGCCAGCCAAGCCCGACGCCCCCCCGATAAAATTTGGATCGATTCGCCGTCGGATTTGCGCTCCGCCTCCAACGCCGCCGATTATCTTTTGATCACTCCGACCGAATTTCTGGAGGCGGCCAAACAGTTGGCGGAATATCGGCGGCAACATGCCGGACGTTACGCCAAGGACCAGTTCCGCAATATGCGCGTTGCCGTCGTTGAGGTCGAAGATATTTATGACGAGTTCAGTTCCGGCATCCCCGCGCCTGAGGCGGTGCAAAAATTTTTGCGGTATGCTTATTCAAATTGGCAGAAGCCGGCGCCGACTTTTGTTTGCCTTTTCGGCGACGCGAGCCTCGATCCGAACTTCTACGTGCTTGGCAGCAACAAAATCAATTTTCTCTTTTCGTTTGGCAATCCTGCCAGCGACAATCACTTGGTTTGTTTTGATGGGCCGAATGATTTTCTGCCAGAGATGTTCGTCGGCCGCCTTCCGATTGAAACGCCGACGCAAGCGCGAGAACTGGTCGAGAAAATTATTTTTTATGAGCGCGCTGAAATCGGCGACTGGAACAAAACGTTTATTTTTCTCAACGGCGGCATTAACGATTTCGAGCACGCGGCGTTTCGCCAGCAATCAGAGGCGTTGATTGCGCGCCATGTTGAAGCCAAGCCGATCAGCGGCCGCGCCGTGCGAATTTACAAGACCACGCCGAATCGCGTGATCGGCGAATTGCGGCCGGAAATTATCAGCGCCATTGACGCCGGCGCATTGACGTTAACTTTTTCCGGCCACGCCGCGAGCCAAAATTGGGAGTTGATGTTTGTCAACGCCGACGTGGCGGATTTGCGCAATCGCGACACGTATCCTTTCATTGCCAGCATGACCTGCCACACGGCAAGATTCGCCAATGCCGATCAAAATAGTTTTGGCGAGGCTTTTTTGCGGCCGCCCGACAAAGGCGCCATTGCTTTTTGGGGCACGGCCGGTTTTGGCTTCAGTTTTCAAGATGGAATTTTGCTGGATAGTTTATATGCCAGCCTGTCGCGCGATACAGTTCGATACGCCGGCATTGCAACGACTTTGGCGAAAATCGGTTTATGGAAAGCCCACGGCAATTCGCCAATCAATATCAACACGATTGATCAATACACCCTGCTCGGCGATCCGGCGCTGCAGCTCGCGCTGCCAACGGCGCCGGATTTGTCGATGAAACCGGCGGATATTAATGTTCTGCCGAACGCGCCAACCGAAGATGATTTGCAAGTGCAACTGAGCGCCAAAGTTCGCAATTTGGGCTTGGCGACAATAGACTCTGTTGATTTAGAAATGGTTGTAACCTCGGCGGAAAATGGAGAAGAGAAATTTCGACGGCAGGCGCGATTCGGGCCGATTGGTTGGGCTGATAGCGTTAAAGCCATTTGGTTGAGCCGAGGCAGTCGTGGTGATTATCGCATTCGCAGCGAAACAGATCGCCGACAAAAAATTGGCGAACTCAATGAATCAAATAATATTGCCGAACGCATGATTTTCTTCGCGCCAAGCGCGATCACGCTGGCGGCGCCGATGAACTTCAGTGTGCTAAAAGATAATCGGCCGATTTTGCGTGTCTATAATTCCTCGACTCTCGCACAAGGGAGGCGAAATTATTTTTTTGAAATCGACACGACGGAAGAGTTTAACAGCCCAGCCAAAATAGTCTCGCCGCCTATTGCCGAAGATCGCTTGCGCACCAGTTGGGAAATGCCTTCGCCGTTGCTCAATCGCCTTTATTTCTGGCGCAATCGCGCCGTAGATAATGGTCGCCCGAGCGCGTGGCAAGTCGCCTCGTTCTGGCTAGATCCGCAATTCCCCGCTTTCGGTTTTCGGCAAGCTGGCGCTCAATTGAAGAAGGGCATTTTCGAGCAAATATTTTTTGATGAGCAATATCGCGGCGTGACGTTATTGCCGGGACAGCAACAGGGGATGTTTCAGTCGGTTGAAATTGGGCCGGCGAAAGGATGGCAAGAGGCCAGCAGCAAGTGGCAAGCGGCAAGCGGCGATATACAATTTGCCGTGCTTGGACGAGGGGTGATCAATGCTGAATGGAAAATTTTGAAGAAGGGTTTGACCGCGCCGGAGATTTCCCTCGTTGATATTGACGCCCAGCAATTTCCTTTTTTGCGCTTGCAAGCGACGTTTCGCGATGACAACGGCATCAATGCGCCGGTTTTAACGAGCTGGTCTGTTGGTTTCGAGTCGAGCAGCGATTTCTCGACTGGACCGCAAGTTGTCAGTGTCTCGGTAGATTCTGTTTTGGAGGGGGAGACGGTCAAATTAACGGCGGAAGTTTTTCATTTCAGCCATGCGGCCAGCGTGAATGCTGAAAATGCGCAAGTGACTTTTTCACAATTCGATCCTCGCGCTGAACGAGGACGCCGCTTGCTGTTGACATACAATGCAACTTTGCAGCCTGAAAGCTCAAAGGTTTTTACGTATGATTGGAATTCAGCCGGAAGCCGCGGGGCAAATCTTTTCTTTATCGAAGTTGATCCGGAGAATCAGTTGGTAGAGCCGGTGGAATTCAACAATTCGGCAACGTTATCCGTGTTTGTCAAGAGTGATCAAGCCAAACCGCAACTGGAAGTTACTTTCGACGGCCAAGTTGTCATTGCCGGTGATCATGTTTCATCGCGCCCGACGATTCTCTGCAAAATTTTTGATGACAGTTTGTTGCCCATTGCTGACACGAGCCGCGTGCAAGTTTTTCTCGATGAACAACGCGTCGCTTACAATAATGTTGAACAATTGCAACTCGTCAGTTTTTCGAGCGGCTCCGTGCGCGCCGAAGTGACTTATCGCCCGCAACTGACCGGCGGCAAACATGTTATTGAATTTTTCGCACGCGATGCTAGCAACAACCCCGCCTATTATCGCGCCGACGTGCAAGTCGACGCCGAGTTTCATTTGCGCGAAGTGATGAATTATCCGAATCCTTTTCGTGATGAAACCGATTTCACTTATTATCTGACACAATCCGCCGAGGAAGTCACCATCAAAATTTTTACGCTGTCGGGACGATTGATTGGCACGCTCGAGAACGCTCCGCCAGCCGCCGGTTTCAATCGCGTGCAGTGGAATGGCCGCGATGCCGACGGCGATGTTTTGGCAAATGGGGTTTATCTTTATAAAATCATAGCACGGCTGGGCGAGAGGCGGTTGGAAGAAATACAAAAATGTGTGGTCATGCGATAGAAGTTCTGTAGTTCGAGGGGATCATTTAATCAGTGTAAAAACAAAATCCATTTTTCCATCATTCAATATACATTTGCCGCGCGCGGGTTGAAGTTTTGTCAGGCGTTGTATCGCCCTTTGAAGAATGATTCGGCGTCCCACCCGGCTCTTGACGTATCTGCTTCGAAGAGGTTTGCGCGGCCAGTGATTTTTTGAAGCGAGGCTCGCCGCTATTGAGCGGCTGAGCGACTTTTTCCGCGGCCTCCCGACTCAAAGGGAGAGGCGGCGGTTCGGCGGCTTTGGACAAATTGCGAATTGCGCCGGAGACCAAATCGACAAAACTTTTTGAGTCATTGACCCCGATACTTGCCAGCGGCAGGGAAACCGTGCTTCTATACCCCGCGCCGGAGGCTTGCAATACTTTTTTCCAGGCCGTCAATAAAACAAAAAGGCCGCTTAAAGCGCTGAACAAACCGCATATAATCAGAAGACGTCCGGTTTCTCCGGGCCGAAAAATAGCGCCAATCAAAAGAAAAAGCGTTGACAACAGCAAAACCATGCCGACAATAAACTGAATCAGATTGAGCTTGCTGCCAACCTCGATGAGCTCGATCTTGGCGAGTTCCAAACAGCGCAAGCGCGTTGAGATGAAATCGTTCGAGTATTGAAGAATGCGATGCGAGGTGACGACCAGACGCTCCCGGCGTCGCAATAAAAAGCCGATCAAGCCGAGGTCCCAAAGTTCGGCTTCAATGGTTCCAAAAATTCGCTCTCCCGGCGTGAGCTCGGGCAAAGTTGAACGCCCTCGCTCAAATGTCACTTGTGAATCCCATGCTCTTTTTTCCATGGCTTCCCGTGAAATAGAAGATCTTTTTTACATTGATGAAACTGCTGGTTGCCGCGCTTCCTTTTGTGATCATGTTTCTAAAAAGCTACCGCCCAGGCGCAAATTTTGCGGAGAGATAACAATTCGAGCGTTTCTTAGTTTTCGGCCACAACCATGCGATTCATTAGTTTGTGAAGATGGTTGAGTATCAAGACGTGATTATTGGCCGAAGCGAGGTGGTAGGAAAAGGCCGCCGCATCCAAAAAGGTGAGCATGGTTTGGCGGGTCACTTTTGGGCGATAACTATATTCCCGATTTTTACGATTCTTCGCGCTCGTTTCAAGGGAGATTGCCCCCAAGATGGTGAATTCGTGGCGAGGTGAAATTTGCCGCTGATCCAACAAGCCGCGGTCCGCCATGATCGCGAGGGTTTGTTGCAAATCCACCGCCGTGAGTTTGACGCTGTCGAGGTCGGTGTAAATTTCCATCGTGGTTGCGGCGTTCTTTTTCCACAACACATTCATAACATCAATTTCCAGCTCGGAGGGAATAGCGGCAAGCGGATTTTTGCCCGCTCCGGCTGCGCCCAATTTTCCTGCCAGGTATTTTACGCCCTTGCCGATGAGATTGCCCATATCGAACGTCGGCGGCAGCCCCAACTGCTCGCGGCGAAGCCGGTCTTCAATCTGATCAACGCGCGGCGCAATGGCATTGAGTTGCGATTTGTCGAGACGCAATGGCGACTGCGGGCGCACGCGAAAGAGCAGGGTGGAGTCGCTCAAGTCGACGGCGTTCTGCGTGAGAATATTTTCCACAAAAAGTTGGCGGCGCAGCCATTGCGCGCGCGCGCGTTTGGTTTCGCCGCGCAAAACAGCCTCGGCATTTACGCTGTCGGACTTTGCCGCTGCCATATCTTGCGCATGAGTCGCTGGCGAAATTCTTAAACTGAGAAAGAGGAAGGCGCACAAAATGCTTTTTAGCATATTAAAATAAAAATGTCGTGAAAAAATCGGTATTGTTTTAAACCGTTTTGCGTTGCGGCTCGTTCCACTATTTGCAAAAAATTATAACCATCCATTTTCTCGATACCAGTGCAAAGTCATTTTTAAGCCATCTTGAATCGATATTGCCGGTATAAAACCGAGTTGCTGTTTTGCCTTTTCGCCGGAGCAAACCCAGTAATATTGTCGCAATTCTTTAATCTTATCAAAATTGAGCAGCGCCGGTTTGCCGGTGATTCTTGCGCCCAACTCGCTGAAGGCCGCCAAAACTGGTGCAATAAATTCTGGGACCGTGATCGAAAGGGTTTTGCGTTGCATCACCTCTGCGAGCGTTTGCCCAAGCTCGTGCCAATCATACGGCTGAGGATTGGTTATGAAATACGTCTCGCCAACAGCGCGGGGATGTTCGCTGGCGAGAAGAATCCCATTGACGAGATCTTGTGCGTGAATCATGCTGACTTGGCGTTTCTGCCAACCAAGCCGCAGGCGTACGCCCATTTTGACTTGTTTGAAATATTGATAAATGTCTTTTTCGCGCGGGCCATAAACCGCCGGCGGACGAATGATGGTGACGGGCAGCTTGCGACAAAATTCTTGACAGGCCAATTCTCCCGCCAATTTCGAGCGGCCATAAATGGAAATCGGACGCGGCGTTTCTTCCTCCGTCACGAGATGAGCATCCGAACTTGGCCCAGCCGCCGCCTGACTGGAAATATAAACAAAGCGTTGAAGTTTTTTTGCATGTTGGGCGCACAATCGCAGCAAATGACGAGCGGCCTCGCCATTCGCGTGAAAATACTCGTTCTCCGTTCGCGCTTTCGTGACGCCGGCAAGATGAATGACATGCGAAACCTCCGCGAGCGCCGGAATCAATGCCGCATCTGCGAACAGATCGCCGTGAACGAATTCAATCGGCAGATTTTCCAACCAAGCGAGAGAGCTGGTGCGACGAACCAAACAATATATTTTTTCTTCAACCTCGTCATTTTGGTTACGACGTGCCAGCAGCGAATCTACCAAAATACTGCCTATAAATCCGGTCGCCCCGGTTATTAGTGTACGCATGTCACCTCCAAGGTTTGGCAACTGAATAAAACTTGCTTTCAAAAAAGCCAATCGTTATATTTACCTAATTTAAACTTTTTTCCTTTTATTGCAAAAGATTCATAGTTATACTAAAACACAAGTCTAATCATTTACATGCGGAGTGCCACTGAAAATTTTGCATTCCGAAAATAAAGCCGAGGAGGAAAGATTTGGATCTTTTTGAGAAGTGTCGTAACTTCACGCGCGCGCAACAGGCGAGAACAGAGGGCTGGTATCCATATTTTAAGGCTATCGAATCCGGAGCTGACTCGGAAGTCGTAATTGACGGCCGCAAGCTCATCATGGTTGGCTCGAATAATTATCTCGGTCTAACCCAGGATCCACGGGTAAAAGAAGCCGCCATCAAAGCCATCGAAAGCTTTGGTTCCGGTTGCACCGGCTCGCGTTTTTTGAATGGAACACTGGCGCTGCACGAAGAGTTGGAACACCGGCTGGCGAAGTTTATGAAACGCGAAGCAGCGCTGTGTTTTTCCACCGGTTTCCAAACCAACCTTGGCACGATTGCCACCGTCGTCGGCAAAGATGATTTGATTTTTACCGATCGCGCCAATCATGCCAGTATCGTCGACGGCTGCCGACTGTCCTTCGGGCGCACGATCAAATTCAAACATAATGATCTGAACGATCTCGAACGTCTGCTCAAACGAAACGCCGACTCCGGCGACGGCAGGCTCATTGTGGCAGACGGCGTTTTCAGCATGGAAGGCGATATTATTGATTTGCCCAATTTGGTAAAGTTGGCCGAAAAATATAGCGCGCGAATCATGCTCGACGACGCGCATTCGATCGGCGTGTTGGGCAAGCGCGGCCGCGGCACCGGCGAGCATTTCGACCTCGAAAATAAAATCGATGTCGTGATGGGAACTTTCAGCAAATCATTTGCCTCCATCGGCGGGTTTATCGTGGCGGATGCTTTTGTGATTGATTACATCAAACATCACTCGCGGTCGCTGATTTTTTCGGCGAGCATGCCTCCGGCCGCGACGGCTTCGGTGATTGCGGCGCTCGATATCATCGAACAAGAGCCGCAGCGCATCGAGGGGCTGTGGAAAAATGCGCACAAAATGAAAGCCGGTTTCGCGGCGCTCGGTTTTGACACCGGAAAGTCCGCCACGCCGATCATTCCCATTCTTGTCGGCGACGATATGAAAACGTTTGCGTTCTGGAAATTGTTATTCGACAACGGAATTTTTGCCAATCCGGTTATTACGCCGGCAGTGCCGCCGGGACATGGCCGCATTCGCACCAGCTATATGGCGACTCATACCGACGCCGAACTTGAGCACGTGTTACAAGTGTTTGCGCGACTCGGACGCGAATTTGGATTGATTCCGTGAAAGATTCACCGGTTTGATCGCAAATTTGAAAATTCAGTATCCCCGATTTTCCTCTCGCACTAAATTCAAGGAAGGTCGGGGTATTTTGTCTCATGGCAGATTGAGGAGGAGAGCGTCTTGTCACCAGTCGAAGTGATTCCCGTTACCGACTCCCGGGCGTTGCGTGAATTCATGCTGTTGCCTTGGAAAATATATCGCGGCGATACGAATTGGGTGCCCCCCCTCATTATGGATTTGAAAAAAAATTTCGACAAAAAGCAGCATCCATTTTTTCTGCATTCGCAAGCGGACTTTTTTTTGGCGCGCCGCAACGGCGAATACGTCGGGCGCATTGCCGCGATTCTCAATAATAATCATAATCAATTTCATAACGAACGCTGCGCGTTTTTCGGCTTTTTTGAAACAATCAACGATCAAGCGGTGGCGGCGGCGCTGTTGGAAAAGGCGGCAGATTGGGGGCGCGCGAAAGGCATGACGACTTTGCGCGGTCCGGCCAGCTATTCCAGCAACGATACCTGGGGCCTGCTCGCCGAGGGCTTCGATTCGGCGCCGGTAATTTTGATGGCGTACAATCCTCGTTATTATGTCGATCTCATCGAAAAAGCGGGATTCGGTAGGGCGATGGATTTGTATGCCTGGTGGATGACGAGTGAGCACGGCATCAATCCCAAAATTCTTCGCGTCGGCGAAAAAGTTTTGAAAGACGAAAACATTCAGCTTCGCATTATGAACGTGAAGGATTTTTGGAGCGAGGTGGAGATCGTCAAGAAGATTTATAACGACGCGTGGAGCGCGAATTGGGGCTTCGTGCCGATGACGGACGCCGAATTTGAATTTCTTGCCAAAGATTTGAAGCCGGTGGTGGATCCGCGTTTGATCCTCATTATCGAGAAAGAGGGCGAGCCGGTCGGATTCTCGTTGTCGCTGCCGGATTATAATGTCGCTTTGAAAAAAATCAACGGACGCTTGCTGCCATTGGGAATTTTTAAAGTTTTGTATTACCGGCGTCGCATTGATTATGTCCGCGTGGTTACGCTCGGTGTGGTGCGCCGGCTGCAAACCAACAGCGGCATCGGCGCAGCGCTTTACATGGAAACCTTTCGCCGTTGCGTTGCAGCGGGTTTTCCCGCCGGCGAATTTTCCTGGACTTTGGAAAGCAACGCGCTTATCAATCGCGGCATGAAATTGCTCGGCGCGGATATTTACAAGCGCTATCGCATTTATGAGCGGCCGTTATAATTGGCGTTGTCCCAAAATAAAAGTATCCGAATTTGCCGAATCGTCCGGGTGATTCGATAAATTCGGATATCTATGATTTTGCCAATTTTTATGACAGCCAATAAAGTATGCGGCCGCAATTTTCGCAGACGAGCACCTCTTTGTCGGTGCGGCCGTGAGCGGTAATGGAAGTGGGGAGACGCATGAAACAGCCAAGACAGTTGTCATCTTTCACCGGAACGATGGCGCGTTTGTAGCGATTGCGCAGTCGTTCATAGCTCGCCAACAACGGTTTTTTGATTTTCTGCACGAGGTCTTCGCGCGCACTCGTCAGTGCCGACAGGCCCTCGCCCTTCACTTCAAATCCCAATTCTTTCACTTCCTCGATTTCTTTGATCATGATATCGAGGTCTTGCAACGCGACGAGAAATTCGATCTGGGTTTTAATTTTCCCTGACATTAGCTTTTGAGAAGGTTGATGAAATCGGAATAGGTGGTGACGGAATGGAATTTATCACGATGAGGGGAATCGCTGAGCACTTCGACTAAGCGGCCGAGAACCGGAAGGTAGCGGTTGTTGAGTTCTTGTGGCGGCGCCAGCACCATAAAAATGAGATGAACCGGTTTGTCGTCCATCGCCTGCCAAGCGATGCCGTTTTTGGAACAGCCGAACGCAATCATCACCTCCGGCGCGGCAGTGGTGCGGCCATGGGGAATCGCGATACCGTGGCCGATGCCGGTGCTGCCCAGCTCTTCGCGGCGATGCACCATCTCGAGCGCGATAACGGGATTGCGCAGAAATCTGGCCTCGACGAAACACTCGACAAGTTCTTCTAAAGCGCCTTCCTTGGTTTTGGCGCGTAGTGCGGGGATGAACAGCGACTCATTGAAATAGGGAACTAATTCAATTTTCTCCATGTCGCCTCCTACGATGTTAGTTCTCTAATGCGGTGGGTTGTTCGGCTGCGTTTTCTAGGGGATCGCCGCGATTCGTGGCGGCCTCAACGATCACGTCACGCAACGCCGGCACGACGAAAACATCATCGAGATTCATCGCGGCCAGCTCGCGCGCCAAGACTTTGATGCGCTGCGCCGATGAAAGGGAACTATTGACGATCATCATGCGCTTGTCTTTGAGCGCGCAATAGCCGCCGGCGAAATCGCCCTTCTCGTAACGCAACTGAATGCTTAAACTTTCAACTAATTTTTCCAAGCCGGAAAGAATTTCCTCTTCTTGCATATCAAACGAGATGATTTAACTTTTTTCGCTTAATCAGTTCCACCAAATCCTTCACGTCTTGAGCGCGGCTGCGCGGGCAGAGCAGCAGCGCGTCTGCCGTCTCCACAATCATCAAATCGCGCAAACCGACGGCGGCCACGGTTTTTCCCGGCACGTCCACCAAACAACCGTTGCTATCCAACAATACGTGTGGCGCGCCGTTCGTGACATTGTAATCCTGATCTTTCGGCAGCAATTTATAAACTTCTTCCCAACTCCCCAAATCATTCCAGCGAAATTGCCCGTGCAGCACGACGACGTTTTTCGCCTTTTCCATGATGCCGTAATCAATCGAGATGCTTTTGATCTGTTGATAGACGCGGTCAACAATGCTGTTCTGCTCGGGTTTGCCGAGATAATGCGAAATCTCGCGGAGACCATCGTAGTGATGCGGCAGATGCTCTTCAAGCTGCGCCATGATCACCGGAATGCGCCAGACGAACATGCCGCTGTTCCACAAAAAATCGCCGCTGTCGAGAAAACTTTTTGCCGTGTCGAGATTCGGTTTCTCCGCAAACGTTTTGACGCGATACGCGGTCGCTTGCCCGACGGTAATGCGACTATTGCTGAATTGAATATAGCCATATCCGGTCGCGGGATAAGTCGGTTGAATGCCGATGGTAATGAGAACGTCTTCTTCCGCTGCAATCTTGCCGGCATTCAGCAGCGTCTCGCGAAAAATGTCATCATCGTCGATCAAATGATCCGCCGGCAATACCGCCATCACGCCGTCCGGCTCGCGTTGTTGAAGCAAAATCGCGCCGAGTCCGATACACGCCGCGGTGTTTTTCGGTCGCGGCTCGACGACAATATTCTCCACCGGCAACGTTGGCAATTGCTCGACGATGCCGGCGTATTGCACTTGATTGCTGATGACAAAAATATTTTCTGCGGGCACCAACGGCAGCAAACGTTGCACGGTGTTTTGCAACATCGTCCCCTCGCCAATAATGGGAAGCAGCTGTTTGGGACGACGCTCTCGGCTTTTGGGCCAAAAACGCGTTCCCGCTCCTCCGGCCATGATCAAAACTAACATGAGGCTATTCCCAAGATGAACGTCCCTTTTCGCCGCAAAACGTTAAAAGATAGATAAATACCGTTTCAAAATCAAGCCTTTTTCCAGATATTTTTCTACAAGATATTTTTATACAAAAATTGTAACATGGCGCGGCTGAATCTTCGGCGATAACGCCAAAACAACGAAAGCAGCAACGGCGCGGAAAAATCGCCTTTCAGCAGCGCCGGAATCGTCGCCGCCGGCAATTGCGCGAGCAAATTGATCTTTTGATTCCACGCCTCGTCGTTATATTTGGCGAGGCGTTGATTGATTTCATAACCCCACGAGAAAAGTTTTCCATAATGATTACGCCAACGCGCGTCAAAACTTTTGAGAAACTCCGCATCGAATCGGCCCGTTTGATGCGCGGCCACTGCAACTTCACCGGCCATGCGACCGACATCCAGCGCGAAACGAATGCCTTCGCCCAACAAAGTAGAAATCAAACCGCCGGCATCGCCGACGACCAACAAACCGGCGGCGGAAGTTTTTTCCAATGGCGGCACGGCGGGAATCGCGCCGAGATGAAACTCCAACGCGGCATGGCGATTCACCGGACAGCCTGCGATCTCTTTTCGATTCAATAAGTGATCGAGTCGTTGTCGAGGTTCAGCCGTGGTATCGGGATGAAGCACGCCAATTCCAATACGCACTCTTGATTCGCCATGCGGAAAAATCCAGCCGTAACCGTTTGGCGCCAAACTGCCGAAAAGCAAAGCGATAGTGTCCGTCGGCCAGTCCGGCAAATAGAAATCGTATTCTGCCCCTAAACCATAACGCCCGATTGGCCCGCGCAAATTCATCTGCTGCGCCAACACGCCGGCCATGCCGGTCGCATCGATAAGTAGCGGCGCGAAAAACTCGCCACGCTGCCGCACCACGAGGCCGATCGCTTGATCATCTCGAATGATCGCGCGCTCGACTGCGGCGCTGGGGAAAATATCGGCGCCGGCTGTAGCGGCTTGCGCCGCGAGAAATTGATAAAACCCGCGAACGTCCAAAATGCAACTGACCGGCGGATCGTACGAGAAACTCGCGGTGGCGTTCGGCGCGAGAAATTTTCCGGTGCGAATCGGATGCATGAAGCGCTCCGGCACGCCGAGGGGCCGCAGTTCCGCTATCCAACTGCCGCCGCTGGTGTGGATGGGATAGCCGATTTCCTTGCTGCGTTCGAAGACGGCAACGCGCAATCCAGCTTTCGCCGCTGCGACCGCTGCACTCAAGCCCGCCGGCCCCGCGCCGGCAATCAGCACCGCATAGATATTTTCTTTCGGCATGATTAAAAATAGTTGGCCGAAACCCGCATAAAGAAACGAGGCTTCGGCCAAAACTATTATTGAAATCTTGGATGGGTTTTTGAAAATTGCTTGACGAAGCAATTATAAATTCGCTTCCAGTTTTTCTTTGAGTTTTTGCTTCGGCACCGCGCCGATGATTTTATCGACGACTTGGCCGTTTTTAAAAAAGAGCAACGTCGGAATGCTGCGAACGTCATAGGCGCCGGCAGTTTGATAATTGCTGTCGACGTCGAGCTTGACGACTTTCGCGCGGCCTTCGTACTCTTTAGCAAGTTCTGCCACAGTCGGCGCAATCATTTTGCACGGGCCGCACCATTCCGCCCAAAAATCCACCATTACCGGAACGTTGGAATTTAAAACTTCATCTTTAAAATTAACATCGGTGACTTCCAGAGCCATTGGTCTCTCCTTGATCTTGCAAAAATTCGACTGAATGATTTTCAATTAGCGGAAAAACGCTTGTATTAAAATAGCAAGCTTTCGGCAAAAATTCAAGTGATTTATTGGCAACAATGGTCATTTCGTCGCGCGCCAAAACGCCAATGCTATGCCAAGACTTCTTCCCTTTGCCGTATTTCGGCCGATAAAAATGTTTTCATAAATAAATGCAATATCCATGCCTCGTTGCACATGCCAAATTAATTGCGCGTGGGCTTTGACATAATCCTCGACGGGATTCAATGAAGTTTGACTCGGCGTTTTAACCGTGGCAGCTTCAGCGCCGGAAAACGCGCGCACGCCGTAAATTTGCCCAATCAACAAACCGAACTTGCCAAGCCCCAATCCTGCTTCCAATGCGAAAGGAATTTCATCAACCGGCTTGCCGCTTCGCCCGCGATAACCGATGTCCAAATTGTAGTAGGCCGTATTTTTTAAAATCGATTTTCCAATCAGCGCGCGCAATTCAAAATCGGTTTGGCCGTCGCCGAGCGGCGGCGCGAGATTCAACGCGGTGGTGTCGGTTTGATAGCCGGTGATGAGTTTGCAACCAACTTGCAGCGAAGTCACCGTGTTTTGATTGGAGAGCAAATAGCGCAAGCCGAGATAAACATCGCCCCAGCCGGAATTTTTTCTATCGAGCCGTTGGCTATTCACCGTCGCGGCATTAGAGCGAAAGCGAAGCGTTTTGTAGGGAACAGAACCGACAAACGTCACGAGATCGCTCAAGCCATATTCGAGATAGGCATACGCGCTCAAATCAGTAAAGCGCCCATTGTTCGCAAACTCATTCGACTTGCCCCCTTGGTTAAAAACCGCGCGCGAATTAAAGGACAAGCCGCTGAGCCGAAAGTAATAATGCTCTTTGCGCTGCGTCCACGCGCCGGCAAAGAGAGCTTCGGCGCAAAGTAGAAAAGCCAGTAAGTATTTAAACGTCATTGGCTCCCGTCTTTTGGGTGAAATAAAAACCTCGCTGAAGATATAACAAGAAATTTTGTGATTTCATTTCAGCGATATTCCTGCTTCGCGAGCAGATTTTATTGAACCGCCCGCATCACCGCGTCATGCAACTTCGCCCGAAACGCGAGAAGTTTCTGATTGTTGCGCGTGGGATGCACGCGATTCGACAGCAGAACCACGAACATATTTTTCTCCGGATCGGTCCAGACGGAAGTGCCGGTGAATCCGGTGTGGCCAAACGCGCGCGCGCTCATGAAATGACCGGCGGAATTTGTTCCGTCCGCCGTATCCCAACCGAGCGCGCGGCTGCTGCCGGCAACAACATTCTGTCGCGCCGTAAATAAAGCGATGGTTGCCGGCTTCAAAAAGCGGCCGCCTTCATAAGCGCCGCTGTTGAGCAGCATATTCAAAAAAATCGCCAGATCGCGCGCGGTTGAAAACAAACCGGCGTGGCCGGAAACCCCGCCGAGAGAGAAAGCATTTTCATCGTGAACCTGACCATGAACCATGCGGCCGCGCCACGAATCGAATTCGGTTGGCGGAATGCGCGCGAGAAATGGCGCCGGTGGGTTATAGCCGGTTTCGTTCATTTTGAGAGGATTGAAAATTTGTTCGCGGCAAAAAACATCGAGCGGTTGGCCGGAAAGTTTCTCAATGATTTTGCCCATCAGAATGATGCCCAAATCCGAATAAACCGTTTTCGTGCCGGGCAGATTTTCGAGCGGCTCATTCAAAATCGTTTTGATGATCTCGCCGGGCGTATGATAGTCGAGAAAATAGCGGCGATGGGCCATGAGACCCGAACTGTGCGTGAGCAAATGTCGGATAGTAATTCTTTCTTTATTCGCGCCGACAAACTCCGGCAAATATTTTTGCACCGGCATGTCAAGATCGAGCAGGCCGCGTTCGTAAAGCAACATGCAAGCCGTCGTTGTCGTGGCACATTTAGTTACCGAAGCCATATCGAAAATCGCATTGAGCGGCATCGGATGATTGAACTCGTCATAACCCATTTTGCCGAAGGCCTCATGCATCACGATGAGGCCGCTGCGCGCGATTAGTAAAACCGCGCCCGGGAAAATGGAATCCTGCACCGCGTTTTTCATCATCACCCGAACGGAATCTAATTTTGCTGAGTTGAGGCTCGCTTCCTGCGGAAAGCCGATACGCAAGCGCAGATTTGGCGCGGTGATCGATGCAACGGCTTGAACGCCTTTTGCAGACAATTTGATGCCGCTGCCGCGCTCGAAGTATCCGGGAATGGTGATCGGTAATTTTCCGGAAATCTCCGCCGCGCCGACGAGGGCGCGAGCCGCCGCGATTTCCAATCCATCGCTGCTGCCAAAACCGCCAAATGCGGCTAAATAAGCGGCGGCATTTTGCACGTGCGGATAAATGTATGGATTGCCGACACTCACCACGAGCGCGGGAACACCGGTGGCGAATAATGAATCAGCGAGTGGCTGCAAATTTTCGGGTAAACCAAGATGGCCCTTCCAAGCGCGCAGCGGTGTGTAAGTCGGCCAGATTTGCGCCCGCGCGCGACGAACGTTTTTTAAAATTTCACCGAACTTGTCGCGATCCGAATTCGGGGTGAGAATATGAGTTTTCGAATTTTTTAAATAACGCGCCAGCTCACGCACGAATGGACTGGCGCTTCTCGAATTGGCTTCATCCCAAAATTCAATAATAACGACGCGGCTCGTATCAGCAGGGGAGAGGGGAAGAATAGTTCTCTCATTTTTTAACAGTGTAAGCGCGCGCGCTGCCGCAATGGCGGCGGCCTCTTTCGCCGCCGGCATTGTTAGGCGAGTCGAAAGCGAATCCAAATTCACGAGGCGTTGTTGATTCAAGCCGATTTTGGCTTTGGCGCGAAGAATGCGCCGCGCCGAATCATCAATGCGCGCCATTGACATTTCGCCGGATTGCGCGCGTTTCTCCAACTCAGCAATCATTTCCGGAACGTTCTCTTGCATGAGAACCACATCGACGCCGGCTTTTATGGCCTGCACGGTGGCAAACGCATCAGTATAGTTTCGCGACACCGCCCACATGCGCATCGCGTCGGTGATCAACACGCCGTCGAAATTGAGACGATGGCGCAACAAACCGGTCATGATTTCCGGTGAAATGGTAGCGGGATCATACGGATTCATCGCGACGCCGCGCACGTTGAGATGCGCGGTCATGATGAAATCAACGCCGGTGGCGATGGCGCGACGAAATGGCTGCAGATCGATCTGTTCCAATCGTGCGCTGTCGGCGGGCACATAAGCGAGTTCGATATGAGAATCTTCGGCGGTGTCGCCGTGGCCGGGAAAATGCTTCGCCGTCGTCAGCAATCCACCCTCTTGGCAACCATGAATAAATGCTTCCGTGAAACGCGCCACCATTTCCGGATCTTCGCCAAACGAGCGGACGTTGATGATCGGATTCAACGGATTATTGTTGACATCCGCCACTGGCGCAAAGGCGAGATGAATGCCGAGACTGCGCGCTTCTTTCGCTGTATGAAGGCCCATCTGATAGGCCATTTGTGGATCGCCGGTTGCGCCGAGGGCCATGTTCGGCGGAAAATCCGTGCCGCCAAAACGCGCCACGCCGTGTTCGAGATCGGCAGTAAAAAGCAGTGGAATTTTCGCGAGCTTTTGCAGGCGATTGGTCATGTATGCCGTCGCATACGGCTCGCCGCGCCAGAGATGAACGCCGCCGAGATGATGGGTTTGTACAAGCGTCGCGATTTTTTGCCACGCCGGATCAGCGGCGGTTTTGAAATTAGTGTCGAGATGATAAAAAAACATCTGGCCGAGTTTTTCGCGCAAGGTCATTTGCGCCAAAGTTTTTTCAATCCATTTTTCGGAGTTTTTTGAATTGTCGCGTCGGTTAACGAGGTTGCGCGAAGTGGAGTGGCAGGAGAGAAAAAGACAACAAAGTAGAACGAGAAATTTTTGCATTTGTATTTACCTTAAAAAAGAACGAGCAACCAGAAACGATCAAACGGCAGCCTCACTCCCATTTACTCAAATAAAAATTTTTTGGATCGGCGACTTCTTCATGTCCCTCTAATGTCATGCGCAGATCGCTGTGAAATACTTGAAAGCCGGCGGCGACGAGTTCACGATAAGCGCGAGCATAACGCGTCGGCGTGCGAAAGCTGATGGTGCCGAGTCCGTTTCGCGCGGCAAACGCAAAAAGATGGGGCAAGATTTCAGCAACGGAGAGTGAAGTCTCCATGAGCGTCAGCACGATTTTCATGTAGCGCGGCACTTCATCTTCGGAATACTTTTGGGTGTGCGCAATAAAACACGCCAGCAGCTCGCGATCGCGTTGCACGCAAATCGTATCGCCGTATTGAAATTGAGCGGTTATTTCGATTTCGGTGCGAATCGATAGATGCGGATCGCTACGGCGCGCTAACTTCTCCGCAGCAGAGATAAGAAAAGCTTTCTCAGCCGGATCGGCATCGTTATAAAACAAAACCTCGTAATCGGCTGGATACGGCTCTTCGAGATGGCGCGGAATTGGGCGAATCAAATCCACGGTCAGGTTTTGCGGCAAAAACCCCAGCTTGGTGTAGAAGCCAATGTTGTGAACGCTGCGCGGCATGGTCTCCAAACCGATTACGCGAGCGCCGGCGCGTTGCAGCGTTTCGATCACTTTCACCATGAGTTGCTGGCCCAGTTTTTTGCCCTGATGCGCGGGAATCACGCTGACCGGCCCGATCCAAGCGACTTCGCCCAGCAGTCTGGAAAATGTGTAACCCACGAGGTTGTTTTCGTGTTCAATGACGAAACAACCGGCAGGGAACGCGGCGAGATACATTTCCAAAAATGAAAGATGGCACAGCGGCACCTGCGTGTTCTTGAAACCGTCAGCAATCCGCGCCGCCGTAAAAGCTTTGGAGAGAATGCGATTCACCGCCGGCAAATCGCTGCGACGCATGAGGCGGAGGCGATATTCGATCATGGCAGTAAAACGAAAGCGTAAGATATAAAAACGTAAATGAAAGTGAATCGGAGTATTTCTCATTCGCAGCCCGCCCGGGCCTCATTTTCGCCGGCGGAATTCGGGATGTATTTCAACAACCCCACCATGTCGAAAATTTTCTGGAAATGCGGCGAGAGGCCAAACGCGCGCAAATTTACGCCCTGATTTTGCGAGCGCGTCAGCAGCGTGATCATCACCGACATGCCGGCAGAGTTGATATAATTGACGCTGCTAAAATTGAACACGATACATTTCGCCTTTTGCGACGTCGCCTTATCATACGCCGCCAGCAATTTCTTTTCCGCCAAACCGGTGACGTCGCCGGAAAGATCGATGATGGCCAGTTTTTCTTCGAGACGAAGATTGACTTGAATTTCTTCCACGATTTTCCTCTCGCAAATTGGCGAAGCCGGGCATGGCAGCGCGTTTAGCGCATGGCGCAAATCCGACTTCATTCGCTACTTTTGTCAACAACCCATTAATCCAACACGCCATTGATCCAAAGCGATCGCTACAGTTTCATCGTCAGCGTCGTGACATGCCCAAGTTTTGGCATCGTTTTGAACTCAACGTGGTCAACTAATTTTTCTATGAGAAACAAACCCCAGCCGCGAGCATTTTCCTCACCGCTGATTTTTTTCTCCAAATGCGGAACAAAATGTGTCGTGCTTTCAAAGCCGGAGCCGTTATCAAAAATTTGCACCGTCAAGGTTGGCGCGTTCGAGCGAATGAGCACGTCGACGCGATTGACGGCGTTGAGTTTGTTGCCGTGCTCGATGGCATTGATGCAGGTTTCGGAAACTGCCGTGCGCAGATCCTCAATACGAGCCGGGGAGAAGCCCATCAACCTTGCCATCGCCGCCGAGGCTTCCATCGCCAGACGCTCGTAACCGAGGCGCGAAGGCAGCGACAAGCGAACTTCGCCGGGTGTTTCGCCGGATTGAATAGCCGCATCTGCAACTTCCAATTTTAGTTTTAACGGGGCGCGCAATTTTTCAATCTTCACCACCATAAGCGTGAGATCGTCGATATGTTCCCGCACGCCGGTATAAGTTTCAGCGTCGGTGACGAGTCTCTGCGGCAGCTCATTTAATGAATTGTTTGCGTGTTTTTTAATCGACTCTTGCAAACGCTCGAAGCCAAACGGCTCGACGGCGCCATTCACCATATCGACGATGCCATCGGTATAAAACACCAGCAAATCGTCCGGTTGCAACGCGATTTGCATTTGCTCGAAATTCACCTGCGGGCGAATGCCAAGCGGAAAGCGGTCGCCCCGTTCGGATTGCGGGAGAAAGCCGACGTGGCCGTTGCGATAAAGCATCGGCATCGTTTGGCCGGCATTCGAATAGTATAAAATATTTTTTTCCAAATCAAAAATGCCGCAAAAAACCGCGACAAACATATTGACTTGAATGTCATTGACCAAGCGGCGATTGCTGCGCTCCAAAATTTCATTGGTGGTTTGACGTTCTTCGGCCGCAAATCGAATGGCCGAAAGCGCGCCGGTCATCACCATCGCGCCGGAAACGCCTTTGCCGGAAACGTCGCCGATCACAATGCCAAGCCGATTGCCGTCGAGCGGCAGAAAATCGTAAAAATCGCCGCCAACTTCGGTTGCCGGCAGCGAGCATGTTTCGATGCGCAAGCCGGGAATTTGCGGCGCGGTTTTGGGCAGCATCTCCGATTGCATGCGACGCGCGATGTTGAACTCTTCCGAGATGCGCACATTCTGCTTGATTGACCGCAGCATCAAATTGAACGATCTCGCCAGCGTGCCGATCTCGTCTTTGGATTCGACGACGATGCTGGCGTCTAAATTTCCCTCGGCAACTCTGTGGGTCAATTCGGTGAGCTGCTTTAATGGCCCAAACATTTTTCGTATCGACAACGTCACTAAAAAAATCGCCGCCAGCCCGACAAAAGCAATCGCGATAATCGTCCGCTCTTTGACGGCCTCGGCGCGGCCAAAAATATCGGTCTCGTATGCCGTTGAAAGCAGAATCCAGTCCCATGGTTTGTAATACATGTAATAGCCGATTTTTTTCTCGCCCTGCCGGCCGCGCGCCTCCGTTCCTTGCGTGAAATCCCGGTAGCCGGCATAGCGATCGCTTTGCCCGGCGGCGTCGATGCTTTGGATGATGTCTTGAATGTGCGGAAATTCCGGGGTGTTGATATTTCTGCCCTCGGCGGTCGGATGGATGACCAACACCCCCTTTTGATCGGCGGGCGCATTTTGAATCACGGCAATATATCCGTCGGCGGCAATACGAACTTTACGCATTTCATTTTTTAATTCGGGCGTGGGTTGATGATCTTGCTCGTCGTAGCGTTCGCAAAGCGCATAAGCAAACTCCGTGCGCGCCCGCAGCAGATCGCGCGCGAGCGTTTCAATTTCCTTCCGCGATTCAAGATATATCACGGCGCCGACTATCGAAACCGTCGAGATGATTTCGAGCAGGGCCATCAAAATTAATTTGGCGCGCAGAGTCATGATCCGTCCGCTTTTACAGAAAGACCGAGACGTTCCATTTTGCGTTGCAAGCCGAGACGGCTGAGTCCGAGCGTGCGCGCCATCTGGCTTTTATTGCCGTGCAATTTTTTCAACGCCTCGGCAATCATCTGTTTCTCCAAATCGTCAATGGCATCGCGCAATTTGGCAAATGACTTTTTTGCCTCAACGGTTTTCGGTTCTCTCGAACGAGCGAATTTAGCCGATAAATGTTCGGGTTGCAAAACCTGCCCGTCCTCGGCAAGCGTAACGAGACGCTCGATTTCGTTTTCAAGCTCGCGCACGTTGCCCGGCCAATCGTATGCTTCGAGCGCATGAATAAGTTGGGTCGAGAGTCCGGCGATTTGTCGTCCAACCCGTTTTTCAAACTGGGCGAGAAAATTTTTGGACAACAGCGCCACGTCTTCGCGGCGCTCGCGCAGCGGCGGAATGTGCAATTCCAATACGGCGAGACGATAATAGAGATCTTCGCGAAAACGATTTTCCCGAATGGCATTAGACAGGCTTTTGTTCGTGGCGGCAACGACGCGCACATCTACCGCGATTTCACGATCCCCGCCGACGCGCCGCAGCGAACGCTCCTGCAAAGCGCGCAACAATTTTGCCTGCATGTTGGCCGGCATGTCGCCGACTTCGTCGATGAACAACGCGCCGCCGTTGGCTTGCTCGAACAGGCCGATGCGTTTTTTCACGCCGGTTGCCGTGCCGGGCTCGATGCCGAAAAATTCGGCTTCAACTAAATTTTCCGGAATCGCGGTGCAATTGATGCCGAGAAACGGGCCATCGGCGCGCTTGGAATTATAATGAATGGCGCGCGCCACGAGTTCCTTGCCCGTGCCGGTCTCGCCATAAATCAAAACGTTGGCCTCACTCTTGGCAAAATTGCGTATTTGCGTCAGCACCTTTTGAATCACGGCGCTTTGCCCGAGAATGGCGGTGGCGGCAAATTCTTTTTTGACCGCCTCGCGCAGCGCCAGATTTTCCAGACGCAGCTTTTCCTGCGCCTCGCGCAGCGCCTCGTAAAGCTGAAGATTCTCGAGCGCCTTTGCCGAGTAGCCCCCCACGGCATTGAGTAAATCAAAATCGGCGTCGCGATACGGCTCGCCGGAAAGTTTCGGTCCGAGAAAAAAAACGCCCGCCGTTTCCTCTTGAATGTTCAACGATGCCGTCGCTAAAAAATTTTCCTGGTGAATTTCAAACAGCGAAAAAAGCTGTTGCTTGATTTGCTCCAGGCTGTGCGCGCCGGCCTCTTGCAGGCGGGTATTAATGGCGTCGACGGGATGTTCGCTGCGACTGATCAGACAACGCAAACGATTTCCCCCATCACGCGAGAATGCCAGCGCGCGCCCCGCGCCAAAAGTTCCGGCGAGAATCGCCAGCACGCCGGAATAAATGCTCTCGCTGTTGCGGCAAGCGGCTAGCGTTTGCGCCACTTCAAACAAGGTGCCGAGTTGAAAAACCCGGCGCTCGAGTTCCCACTGATGGTTGATTGTCGGCGTTGATTCCATAGAAAAATTTTTAATTGCTGTGGCTATAGTATAAAAAGCAAGGCGGGTAAATGCAAGAAGAAAAATGCAGAAACGGAAGATAAAACTTGACAAGTTGGATGATATTCTTTAAACTCTTTTGCCGAAGCTTTATTATATTTTTTGGAGTCAACATAAACGTGAATATTCGCAAGAAAGCAACTGCTCTCGCCACCGATGATAACCGCGATCTCGGCTTTGGCTCCGTTGTCGCGAGTGCAAGCCGCCAACGCCTGCTCAATCGTGACGGCAGTTTTAATGTCGCGCGCAGCGGGCTTGGCTTTTGGCCGTCACTCAGTCTTTATCACACGCTCATCACCACCTCGTGGCTCCGTTTCTTTGCCAGCGTTACGTTCTCCTATCTTTTGTTCAACTCGTTTTTTGCTGCGATCTACTTTTTTTGCGGCCCGGAAGCGCTGAACGGCGGAGGAACGGAGCTGGGCATTTTGAGAACCTTTTTTTTCAGCATTCAAACTTTCGCCACGATCGGCTACGGCCATATCAGTCCATTTGGGCTGGTGCCAAATATGATCGTGACGTTTGAATCGCTGGTCGGCCTGCTCTGGTTGGCGCTGGCGACCGGACTCGTGTTTGCGAGATTCTCCCGCCCGACGGCAAAAATTGCTTTCAGCCAATTTGCTCTTATTGCGCCCTATCGCGGGTTAACCGCCTTTGAATTTCGCATCGTCAACGAGCGCAAAAATCAAATTGTTGAGCTCGAAGCGAAAGTAATTTTCAGTTGCTTTGTCGAATCCGGCGGCAAGCGCGTGCGCCGGTTCGATCCCTTGAACCGCGAGCGCAATAAAGTCAGCTTCTTTCCGCTTAATTGGACCATCGTGCATCCGATTGACGAAACGAGCCCTTTAAATGGATTGACTGAACAAGATTTTCTGGAATCCGAAGCGGAAATTCTCATTCTGCTGACCGGCATGGATGAGACCTTCTCCCAAACCGTGCATGCCCGCTCTTCCTATAATTTTGATGAAATCGTCTGGAACGCGAAATTTAACTCGCTCTATAATCAGCCGGCAAAGAACGGCCGCGTGACTATCGATATGCGTCGACTACACGAGTTTGAAAAGATCGCGGCAAGCCCATCCGCTTGAAAGACGGCGATTTTTATTTCGCTACTGGCGCCTCTTTGACGCGAATGATATAGTGCTGTGGAAAATATTTTTTGCGGATGTCGGTGGAACCAGCAATAGGGGGAAGGTTAATAAAAACGGTGAGAATGAGTTTGGTGCAATAGAAGATATCTTCGTCTTGGTTATTTCAATTCCGCCGCCAGCAAATAAATATCATCCCGCAGCGGTTTCTTCGACCAGCTCGTGATGTCACTGATCATGCTCTTCCCAATTTCGGAAACGGCATGATTGATTGCCGGCTTAATAAAGCCGAGCAGCCCGCGAATTCCCAATTGTTTTCCATTCACGCCCTCTGCCTCGGTAATTCCATCCGTATAAAGAATCAATTTGTCGCCGGGGTAGATTTTCACCGTACCCTGCTTGAATTGGCTTGAGGGGATATGATCAAACCCGATGATGGGATTTTGCGAATCCAGCCGTTCAAAATTTTTCGTGCCGTGCCGCCAGAGAATCGCCGAGGGATGCGCGCTGCCAGAGTAGGTGAGATGGCCGTGCGAGAGCTGCAACGCGCAGGTAAACATGGTGAGAAACATGCCGGTGCCGGCAAAGGACTCGACGATGAAATCGTTGAATTGATGCAGCAGCGCGTTGGGTTGCGGATTCTCGCGCACGAGGCGGCGAATTTCATTCGACATGCGGTTCACCAACAGCGCCGCCGCAATGCCGTGCCCGGTGACGTCGATAAGCGAGAGATAAAGCCGATCATCGCCATCGAAATAGATATCCGAGAAATCGCCGCCGACGCCGATCATCGGCAAATGTCGAACGTCAACTTCAACGCGCGGATGAATGAACGGGTGCGGCACCAGGCTCTGTTGCACTTGGGCGGCAAGCTTCAGATCGCGCGCGATCATCTCCTGATGCGCTTGAATCTCTTTGCGCTGCACTTCGATTTGCAAACGCATGGCATGATGTTTCAACGCCTGCCGTACTTTGAGACGAAACTCTTCCAAATCGACGGGCTTGGTGAGATAATCGAATGCCCCCAAACGCATCGCTTCCACGGCCGAGGCAATCGTGCCGCCGCCGGTAAGAATCAGAACTTCCGTATGCTCATTTTTTTCTTTCGCCGCTTTTAAAACCTCGATGCCATCGACGTCGCGCATGTGCAAGTCCGAAACCACGAGATCGAAATTCGCCGCTTGCAATTCCGCCACCGCCACGTCGCCGTCCGGCACGGAAGTGACACGATGCCCGTCTTTGGTGAGAACTTCGGAAAGTAAAACTCGAATAGCTTGTTCGTCGTCGACAACTAAAATCAGTGCCATAATATATGAAAAAATGTTGGCGGGTTTTCCGGCTCAAAAACCCTTTGAGGTGGGCGAGTTTGCGAGTGACTAACAACTGGCGAATAAGCTAACTGGCAAACGCAACCCTATTTGTAATTACAACGCAGTATGACCAGCGTAATGTCGTCGCTCTGCGGGGCCCCCTCGGTATGTTTTTTGACGGCATTGCTAATCGCTTCGATCAAGCCCGCCGCGGAAGTGTCGCGACCGGCGCGAATGATTTCCTCCAGCCGTTTTTCGCCAAACTCTTCGCTATTCAAACTCATCGCCTCGCTCACGCCGTCGGTATACAGCACCACCCAATCTCCTTCACGCAATTGGCGCGACTCGCTTTTATAAGGCGCGTTGGGGAACATGCCCATGAGCAGCCCGCCTTCGGACAACGTTTCGAAACTGCCATCGGCGTGAAAAATATAGGGCGGATTGTGGCCGGCATTGATGGAAGTGATCGTGCCGCCTTGCCGGTCAAAAATCGCAAAAAAAGCGGTGATGAATTTGTCCATCGTGGTGTTTTGATGCACAAAATTGTTGATGCGAAAAACGATTTGCTCGAAAGAAACATCGGTAGTCGTCATCGCGTGCAGCGTGGCTTGCAGGTTGGTCATCAGCAGCGCTGCCGGCACGCCTTTGCCGGAGACGTCGGCAATCGTGATCAGGTAACGATCGTTGTCGATGGGGAAGTAGTCGTAATAATCGCCACCGACTTGCCGGGTGGGAATGTTGATCGCGGCCAACTCGAAGTCGCCGAGCTCCGGCGCTTCTTTGGGTAGTAGGCGCTGTTGAATCTCGCGCGCAATCGCCAGCTCTTCTTCGAGTTTCTGTTTCTCCAGTGTTTCTTTGAAAAGTCTGGCGTTCTCAATTGAAATCATTGCGGCGTTGCAGAGCGTCGAGGAAAATTCCAGATCGTCTTCGAGATACTCCGCTTTGGTAATTTTTTCGCCGAGCAGCACGATGCCGCGCACGACATTCTGGCTCAACATCGGCACGAGCAGCTGGACGCCGTTGGTTTGCAAAATTGTCCGCAGATCATCTTCAACGAATTTACCGGTCAGCGCCGGTTGGCTGATCTGCTGCAAACGCTTGAGAAAATTTTCATCCTCGATGGTTTTTAGCTCCTCGCTGCGAAATCCTTTGTTGACGTACAATTCCAGCTTCCCGTTTTCCGCCGCGAAAATCATGCAGCGCTGCGCCATCAGCTCGCCCATCAACGCGTACGCCAAAACGCTAAAGATTTTGTCGCCATCGAGGGTCGAATTGATCTCTTTGCTGATCTCGAACAGCGTGTTGAGTTCCTGATTTTTTTTGTCGAGACGGCGATTGACGTCATTGAGCTGCTGAAAAATGAGAGCATTTTCAACCGCGGTGGCCGCCAAATTTGCCAACGAATTCAGATATTCCAAATCATTGGGCGCATAATTCTGCTCGTTCGATTTGTTGCTGTAAATCATCAAGCCGAGACAACGGTTGCTGGAAAAAATCGGCACGATCAAGCGCAGCCCCAATTTCATCAGCAGTTGCGCCCACGGCGCGCTTTCCAGCTCGGGCAGAAATTGCGTGCGCGGCTGCGCCAAATCGATTTCAAATTCTTGCCCGATGTGCGTGCGCGGAATGCCTTTCAACGTTTCGATGGCGAAGCGCTTCTCATCGCGCGCCAGCAATACGACGCCTTTGCCGATCATCATTTTTCCCATCGGCGTCAGCAGCAGCGTGTCGAGAATGTTTTTGAGTTGCAGCGATGAGTTCAGCGTCCGGCTGACATCGAATAGCGCTTGCAATTCGACAACGCGCTCATCCAACTCGCGCGAGAGGCGATGCGGACCGTTGCGCCGGCGATTGTCGCGATAGCCCGAGGGTTGATGCGAGCGAGTGCCGCGCACGCCGGTGCCGCGCTGCATGAGATTGCGATTGATATACGTTCTGGGGCGCACTTCGGGCGGGGCTTCGCCACGCGTGAGCGCCGTCTTGCCGGTTTTTCTTCCCGGCTTGGGAGCTTGTGGAGAATCCATGGTAATTCAACCAAATTAAAGCGTGATGAGGAAAGAAGGAGAAATCACTCTAACGCGCGATTGTTTTCTGGTCGGGATGATTGGACTTCTTGTCCAAAAAATATTTCGACATTCGCACTTGATTGCGTTTCCCCGGCTTCACATCAAAATCGATTTCGTCCATGAGGGTGCGCATGAGATAAATGCCTAGACCGCCGACGCGCATTTGCGCGAGATATTCCTTCATGTCCGGTGTTCTAATTTTCTTGGGATTGAACCCGTGGCCCCGATCGGTAATGATTACGGTGAATTTTTGATAATCGATCTGAATGACGATATCGATGGGCTGCTTGTCGTCTTTTTTATAGGCATGCTCGATGACGTTGGCGCAGGCCTCGTCGACGGCCAACTCGATCTTGCCGACGTCATCGTCCTTAAAACCGACTTTGCGCGCTATTTTGGAAACAAACTCACGAATAATTTCCAAATTGTCGGTTTGGCTGGGAATTCGGATTTGGTATTTTCGCTTGGCCTGTGGCAATCCGTCACCGCCTTCCTTAATCATGACCTGAGCGTATTAACGGGCTTTCGGTTTGGAGAAATTGCTGACCGCCAGGCTTTCTTCATTGCCGATTTCAAACAGCGTGGGAAAACCGAGCAGATCGAACACGCGATAAATTTTTTGACTCATGTTGGTCAATTTAATATCGCCGCCACCGCCGCGAACTTCTTCGATGAACCCCATGAAAACGCCCAAACCCGCGCTGCTGATGTAGGTCAGCTCTTTGAAATTCACCACGATTTTGACGCGCTTTTCGTCGATCAATTTCTGCAACGCGGATTCCAGATCGGTCGCCGTGTGCGCATCGAGATAACCTTTGAGGCGCAAAACCGTAATCTCACCGTTTTCGGCGCGCGCCACTTCAAATCCAGGCATAGATTAACCTCCTCAAAGCTGTACTGAGATTTTCCTTGCTATGTCGCCATGAAGCGATAACTAAAACGTGAAAAATGATTTTCGATGATGGATATGCTTCTTCCATGCAGGTTACGTATGGGAGTTTTGTCCACTATCTGCACACGCAATCTTTCGCACAACATCAATCATCATACAAAACGGAGCTTCAACCGTGTTGGGTGCCTTTGGCGAGGCTTGCCGATGAGGTATTTCAATATATAAAATTCCGGCGAAATTGCAAATGATTTTTTTCACTTCATCTTCAACACCACCACCGTATAATCATCATGCGACTTCGCCGGTCCGACGAAACTGCGGACCGCCTCGACAATCGTTTGCAAAATCTCTTGGCTGTTTTTACCTTCCAGCGTCGAGGCCAGTTCCACCAGGCGCGACTCTTCGAACTCGCGGGAGTGCTCGTTCATCGCTTCGGTAACGCCGTCGGTGTAAAAAATGAGCACGTCGTCTTGTTGCAATTGAATGCGATCTTCGGTGATGACTTTGTCGAAAAGCTGGCCGTCGTCGAGGCCGAGGGCGATGCCGTCCGGCTGCAGGATGCGCGGCGATTCGTTCGAACGCACGAAGATGATCGGGCAATGGCCGGCGCGACTGTACAACATTTCCTGGCGTGCGTAATCGATCTGCGCGTAAATGAGGCTCACGAACGCCGCGCTCTCGATGCTGCGAAACAGCGCGGCGTTGGCGTGCACCAACACCTCGCGCGGCGAGTGATAAATGCGGCTGTAGGATTCGATGATGCCTTTCATTTCTGCCATGTGAAAAGCTGCCGCCGCTCCTTTGCCGGAAACATCGCCGATCACCACGCCCAAACGATCAACATGCTCGAAGAAATCAAAATAATCACCGCCGACTTCGTTGGCCGTGACCGCGACCGCCGCCACGTCGACCTTC
>Ga0247727_10001341_pt1 | contig 58966 bp, 42 predicted proteins | sample WisWelCaveWW1625_FD_202498 | JGI IMG/M metagenome (GOLD analysis project Ga0247727, IMG submission 202498) | Biofilm microbial communities from Wishing Well Cave, Virginia, United States - WW16-25 | ecosystem: Environmental > Aquatic > Deep subsurface > Groundwater > Cave microbial mat | place...
GCCCGCTCAGCCGGTCGGCCAGGTAACGCGCGAGCAGCGCGTCCCAATCCTGCAGCGCCGGCGCGCTCACGAGCGCTTCTCCCCGGCGGCGCTCGGCGCCGGCGGCGTGTCCGTACGACGCCGATCGGACGACGGGGGTTTCTTCCCGGCCGGCGACGTGCGCTTCGCCCGCGGCCGCGAGGTTTTCGGGTTTCGCGTGGCGCGGCCGGCGGTTGCGTGCGGATCGTCACCCCGCGAGGGGGCCGCCACGTCCCCGCGACCCGCCCCCGCAGCGCCCGCGAGGTCGGTGACCTGCGCACGCGTCGTGCCGCCCGCGGCCGGCAGCAGCGCCTGGGCGTCGACCAAGCCGGCCAGGAACGGTGCGCCATCCTCACCCTCGCCGCGCCAGGCGAGCTCGTAGACGAACTTGAGCCCCTTGGCGCCCCGGTGCACCAGGAGGTACTCGAGATCGACCAAGCGCTTCAAGTGCACCCGCAGCTGGGTGTCGCGCCAGCCGATCGCCTCACGCGCCTCGCGCCGCGTGAACCGCACCGCCTTCGGCGCCACCCCCTGCGCCTTGGCCAGGCCGGCGACCACGGCGTGCAGGTCGCCGAGCAGCCGCCGGGTCTGCGGCGGCAGGTCGTCGAGCGAGCGGCCGAGCACCTCGCCGGCGAGGCGATTAGCGAGCACGACGTCGGCGGGGATCACCTCGACGAACTCGAGCGTGCGGCCGCGGCGCTCGACCGTCTTCACCGGGCGCTGGTGCTGGTGCAGCAACGCGATGGCCTGGATCAGCGTGAGGTACTTCAGGTGGTCGCGGCGCATGCGGGTCTTGGAGTCGTCGAAGCTGAGCCGCAGGGCGTCCGGGATCACGACGGCGAGCGGCTCGAGCAGCCGCTGGGCGTTGTGGTGCAGCGCGAGCAGGTCCTTGCGATCGTCGGCCGCCAGGAACCCGGTCAGGGTCCGGCGCGAGCGCTGGTGGGCGAGGATCGCCTGGGTCTGCTCGCGGGACTCGTTTACGGTGAGCACGAGGCAGCGGTTGAGCAGCTCCTCGTCGAGCTCGGCCGCGGTCGTCGTCAGGAACAGCATCACGGGCCCCAGGACCGAGTAGGTCTGGGTCACGAGCTTCCCGGTCTGCGGGTCCTTGCCGGTCGAGGCGATCGACAGCGCCCCCTCCGACTGCAGGAGCTTCAGCGCGTAGGCCGCCTGCTCGGCGCCCTGGTCCTCGGCGATCGCGAGGATCTTGTGCTGCAGCGCGGATCCGTCGAGGTAGTACAGCGACTGGCCAGTCATCGCCGAGTAGTGGGCGAAGGCCTCCGACGGCATCATCGCGAGCACCGCCTCCATCAGCGCCGACTTGCCGGCGCCGGAGTTGCTCTGCACCAGCAGCGCGAGCGGACGGACGAGCAACCGCGACACGCAGGCGAGGTAGCAGACGAGCTTGTTCGTCTCCTCGCCGACCACCCCGCAGGCCTCGAAGTCCGCGACCACGCGGTCGAGGAGCCTCGGGTCGCGCAGCAGGTCGAGCGCGGCCTCGTGCTCGGCGTCGGTCATCGTCGGGATCGGCGACTTCGGCGCGAGGGCGTCCTGGATCAGCGCGTGCTGGCGGTCCTCGAGCTCGCGCAGCAGCTTGCCGAGGTCGAGGTGCAGGACGGAGTCCTTGACCCCGAGCTCGACCGCGGCCTGGCGCTCGAACGCGGCGCGATGCTTGGCGAGATACAGGTCGAGCGTGTCGACGTGACAGAGCCCGGCGCGCTCGACGAGCAAGTTGATGCGCAGGCTCTCGTGGGAGAGGTTCTTCTCGAGACCGCGGATCCGGTAGCGCCGGTCGCTCAGCGTGACCACGAACTCGTGCGGCCGTTCCTCGACGGAGGTTCCCGTCGATGGCGGCGCCGGAGCGGACGTGGGCGGCGCTGGCCCGGGGGTCGGTTCGGCGACCGACTCAGCCTCGACCGAGTCATCCACATCGACGGACAGCACCTGCGCGGAGTGAACCTCCGACGCCAGCGACGGGGCCACTTCCGCCGCCTCATCCACTTCGACCGGCGGCGCCTCGCGGACCGACGCCTCCGATGCCGGCGGGGGATCCGCGAGCGCGTCGGCGACACCCTCCGAAGCGTCGATCAAGACGGAGCCGGTCGCCTCCGGGTGCGAACCGCCGGGGGGCGGATCGGTCGGACGGCCGCGAGCCGCGTCGATCAGCTCGCCCAGCGCATCCGCCGGCTGCGCCGAGCGGCGCGCGACGTCGTTGGCATCGCGGCCCACCGGATAGCGGAGGCGATGGCAATGGAAGGTCATCCGGGCGAGCGTTTCCGCGAGCTGCTCGGCAAGCACGCTGTTCTCCGGGCGGAAGGCCACGATGACGCGCCGCACGTCAGCCGCGAGGAGTGCGTCCAGGAGATCGGGGGCGATCCACGACGCCGCGACGACCGCGGTGACGTGGCGGAAGCCCGCCTTCCAGAACGTGAGCGCGTCCAGGATCGAATCGCAGACGATGACCTCCTCGGCGCCCGCGAGCCCAGCTAGGTTGAACACGCCGCGCGGCGGGCAGTTCAGGAACAAGTGCTTGCCGGAGCCGCCGTGGAGGTTCGCCGTGACCTTGCGCCCGTAGGCCTGCACGACCCTTCCCTGCCCGTCGAAAATCGGCACGACGAGCGAGCCGTCGAGGTGCTCACGTCCGGACACGAGGCGGAAGAGTCCGAGGCGCTGGAGCGTGCCGCGCACCACCTTCCCCCCGATCTGCTTCTTGTCGGGGAGCTGGTAAGGCAGCGTGCCGTTGGCGTACCCGAGCTGGAAGTGTTCGATCAGCTCAGGATCGTCCAAGCCGCGCCGCTTGAGGAACGCGCGCGCCTGGGGCTGCGCGTAGAACGTCCGCCGATAAAGCGCCATCACGCGGTTTGTGAGCTCCTGCTCGCTCAAATCCTCCGTGAACTCCGACGGCAGCACCGGGCGGGACTTGCCGTAGCCGCGCTCGCGCGGACCCGGACGGAGCCCGGTCGCAAGCACTTGAACGGCGTGTTTGCACGACACCTTCTGCGTCCGCATGACCCACTCGATGACAGAACCGTCGACGTTGCAGGAGGCGCAGCGCCAGGTGTTGGCCTGCGGGTCGACCTCGAGCGAAGTCCCAGCATCCTCGTGGAGCGGGCAGTGGCCGCGCTGCTTGCCCTCGACTTCGGTCAGCAACACCCCGAGGGCGGTGACGAGCTCGACGATCGGCACCTCGCGGCGCAGGCGTTCGATCTCGGAGGTAAGGTTCTTGCTCATGGTCAGCTCCCGGCCATCGAGGCGCGCAGGCGCTCGTGCCCGTCCTCGATGCGCATCGACGGACCGCTCAAGACGATGTGATGCGAGGCGTACGCCAAGCGATCCAACGCAGAGTCAGCGTGTGACGGATCGCCGAAGAGGTGGTACCACTGATCGAAGGGGCGCTGCGAGATGATGATCATCGAGCCCTTCTTCTCGCGGGCGTGGACCAGCTCAGCAAAATCACTGCGCCCTTCGTCGGTAAGCGTCCCAAGACCGAGGTCGTCCAAGATCAGCAACTTCGGGCGCGTGAGCTTGGCGCGATGCTTGGGCAGGGTCCCGTCGCGCCGCGCCACATAGAACTCCTCCAGGAGGTCCGGGGCGCGGACGTACAGCACCGTCAGCCACGACCTGATCGCCTGCATCGCGAGCGCGCACGCCAGCCAGGACTTGCCGCACCCAGCCGGCCCCGTGAACGTCACGTTGAGCGCGCGACGCACCCATTCGAGCAGGAGCAGCTGCGCCATCAGGTCGCGGTCGAGCCCGCGCACCGCCCGGTAGTTGATGTCCTCGGGGCAGGCGATCTCGTGCAGATGCGCGGCCCGGATCATGCTCTGCTGACGACGCCCCTCGCGCCCGGAACGCTCGGCGCTGAACAGCATCGCGATCTGATCGCTCGCCGGCGCTGTGGAGAGCGCTGGCGTCTCGAGGATGCGCTCGTACGTCGCCACGGCGTCGCGACATTTGCAGTACTTCATGTCGTCGAAGAGTTTCTCGATCAGCATGACTAGGACTCCTTGGTGGTGTTGCGGTAGTGCTCCGGTCCGCGCACGTTCGGGTTGAGCGGTAGCGCGATCTGCGAGTGCTCTTTCAAATCCGGGCGCTCCTCGAGCCGGTGCTTGAGGATCGACTCGAGGCGCGAGCTCGTCGGGTTGCCGAGCTCGAGCGCGCGGCGGCAGGCGGCCTCGAAGCGTTCCTTGCCGTGCTGCTCGCACACGCGCTCCAGCGACCCGCACACGACGACCGCCGGCCGCGGGTGCGGACGCGAGGTGAACTGGTGCTCGATGACCTTCAGCGCGTGCGGGCCGACCTTCCGCGCCCACTCGAGGTGGTACTCGCGATTGCGGGTCGCATAGCTCCGATGGTCCTCGGGCATGTGGTCCAGCACTTCCGTGAAGCCACCAGCGTCTCTGCTACGCGTATGCAGGGCGATGGATTTCTCGCCATAGAAGATCTGGACGGTCGTCGCGGTCACGCGCGCGCGGAGCTTCTTGCCGATCAACTGATGAGGCACGGAATACCGATGCCGCTCGAACACGAACATGTGATCGTTCTGGATCTTCTGCTCGCCGGTCCAGACGGGGATCTCGAAGCGCGTGGCGGGCAAAGAGCGCAGCGCCTGGCGCTCGGACTTCTCGAAGCGTTCGCGGCGTGAACCTTCGAACTTGGTGTGCGGGCGGTTGTTGATCGCCTCGACCTTCTCCATGATCGCGGCGTTCAGCTCCTCCGGGCTGAAGAAGACGCGATCCCGGAGCGGCAGCAGCACGTCGCGCTGCGTGATCTGGACATGGACCTCCGCCAGCGACTTGTCGGGGCCGCGCCGCACGCGCGCCGGGTGGATCCAGTACCCGTAATGCCTCGCGCAATCGAGCGCGACGCGATTGAGCCGCGGGTGGCGGCCGGCGCGGGTGACCACCGCCTTCAAGTTGTCCGGCGTGAAGAGCTTCGACACGCCCTTGAAGTATTCGAGGCCGCGGATCAGCGCCTCGATGGTGTCCTCCGTCGACTGGCTGGGTACGGCGTAGACGTGGAACAGCTGCGAGTAGCCGAGCACCGAGACCCAGACCTGCATGACGTGGATCTCGCCGGTCTCGGGGTCCTGCCACTCCGCGGTATCGCCGCAGTAGTCGCCGAAGAGCTCGGCGCCAGGCTCGTGGTGCTGCCGCATCACGACCTTCAACAGGCGGCACCATTTCTTGAACTTCTTGCGGTAGGTCGACTCGCTGTAGGCGGTCTCGGGGTCGGCCTCCGCGTACTTAGTCCAAGCGCGCTCGACGGTCATCGCCGGATCCGCGTCGAGCTGCGCCCGCAGCTCCGCGAAGTCCGGCTCGCGCTTCATCGACATGCCCTTGCGCGGCTTGAACAGACGCGCCTTCAGCTCGTCGTCGTCGAGGCTGTCGAGATCCTCGATCCCGACGATGCCCGCGCTCTTCGCGCGCAGGATGTGCGCGCCCACCGTGTTGTGCGGCATCCCGAACAGATCGCCGAGACCGCGGGCCGACATCGGCGTCGTGTACTTGAGGCGCAGCACCTCGCGGATCGCGCTGGCTAACGTGGTCATTGGGGTTCCCCTCCGCCTGAGCGGACGGCGTCGACGCGGCGCATGACCGCTCGACACCCGATCGTTGGGAAACCAAGGCGAGTGCCGTCAGCCGGATTCCGGTTCAGAGAGGCAAAGTCGGCTTGACAGCGGCGGGATTCGCGACTACGTTTCGATCATCAGGGGTCCAACCTGATTACGTCGTAACGGAAATCTCGAATCGAAGCGCAAGCCCGGGCCACTAACCCGGGCTTTTGCTTTTCTCCGCAAGCCTTGGACAGCTTGGTTGTTGGTCGGTCGGGCTAGGTCATGGCGCTACCCTCTCTTGAGTCGCTGTTTACGGGGCTTGTGCGCCCCTGAGGTCGCGCGGGCGACCGCTTTCTGTTGCGAGGCCAGCCAGGCCGCGACGTCGGCGACAAACGCATAGGTCCCGCGACGGCCTTGAAGCGGGAACACCGGTATCGGCAGCGACCCGCGGGCGCGGGCCTGTCGGAAGGCCGCCCCGGTCTTGAGACCACAGCAGCGCACGAGATCGTCGCCGCCCACGAGCGGTCCATAGAGCCGCGTGAGTTCGCGTTCAATCTCTTTCGCCACTCGGCGCAACGAGGCGCGACGTTGGACCAAGGCCGTAACTCCGAAGGTCTTGAGAATCCGAAATGGATAGTTGAGTTCGAGGCTAAAATCAAAATCGCTGAAATTGGTATTTCAGCGAGTTCCCCTACGACGTGTGACGAGACGTGCCAAAAACTCGCAAGCGCCGCGTCAAACAGAAACCCCGCTCTCGAGGCAAGGCGGGAAGGCCGCGCGAATCACACATCGGCGCACATGCCACGCGCGTCTGGATGAACTTCGTTCGGTGGACGCCGAGCGGGTGGCGACCCATCCACGAAATCCCTCGCGAGGTTGAGCCGGATAGGTGCTTCAAGAACGAGCGCGGCACCTGGAAGTACCCGAGCGTCTGGAACGACTACGCAACGGGGAAGAAGCGATGCATGGATGGGTACAGGATCAGCCGAGCAGACCTGATCTGGCCTGGGTCGGAGCGCACCTTGCGGCGTCCGCTTTGGCGATTTCTGGATGGCCAGATTCCAAATGAAGTAGAGCTCGTCGCAATCATCCGCGGGCTTCCGGCCGCCGCTGCGGGCCGCCTCCTCGAGGACCCCAACCGACTGACCGGCGTCTCGCTCATCCGCGAAGCACTGAGCCAGGACGATGTCGAGACCGTACGTCGGCTGGGCACTATCGACGCGCTGGAAGCCTTGTTCGCGCTCTACCTCCTGGCACCACCCTGTGGCTACTTCCGCACACAGACCTACGCGGCCTACGCCGCGCACAGGCTCTTCAGCTATCTCATGTGCGATCCGCGGTTCGTCGACGTTGCAGACGAGCTATACGAGTTCGCTGACGCGAGTTTTTTCGCCGAGTTCTTTGGCTCGAAGGACCCTGGCTGGCGAGAAATCCAACGGAAGGGGCGCGCGATCGTCGAGGTCTGCAACGCTCGTGGTGCAGAGGCCTACTCCTCCGACGAGCGCTGCACCTTGTTGACGCTGGCCGAGGACTTCGACTTCGATCTGGTTGCGGAGGTCGCGGAGGCACGCCTCGATGCGCAGAGGACCGATATCCGATTGGGGATGCCTAAGCCTGGGTCGACCTTCAACAGATTGGTGGAAGCGTTCCGAGCGCACCGCCTTAAGCCTGGGGCGGCCGCGCAGATGGAGACCGACGAACGAACTCCCGACACGACCGCCCACTACTCGATAGACATGACGTACGACGAGTCCGTTGAAGAGCTTCAGCGACTCCTCGGTGGCGGCGACATCAAGATTTCGTGGTCAGAAATCTCGACCGAAGGTGGTCAGGCCACTCGACCGCAGGTGGTCAATCGAAACGAGGAAACGCGGCAGAATCTAAGAGGATTCGCACGCTATCGCCGACGCACGCCGGCCGCGGTGCGCCGCAGCCAAGCTTGAATCTTCGATCACGCGCACTAGCAGCCAACGGCGTCTTGCCTGATGCCGTCAAGCATTCGGCGCTCCTCGCGCCGCCGGATGCGTCCTCGCGTAGACCCGCTTCAGCGGCCCGATCGCCACGTGGGTGTAGATCTGGGTCGTGCTGATGTCGGCGTGGCCCAGCATCTTCTGGATGTGACGGAGGTCCGCCCCGTTCTCGAGCATCAGCGTCGCCGTCGTGTGCCGGTACACGTTGCACGCACCCCGCTTCGGGACGCCTGACATCGCGATGTAGCGCGCCACGAGCCGGCTCAGCTGCTGCACGCGGAACCGCTTGCCCCGGTTGTCCAGGAATAGCGCCTCGTCCGAGTGCATCGTCGCGAGTTTGGGCCTGACCTCGGTGAGGTAGAGCCGGACCGCCGCAAGCGCACGCGCCGCGATCGGCACGTAGCGCGCCTCATCGCCCTTGCCCTTCTCGACCTTCAGCGTGCAGGCACCGAAGTCGAGGTCCTGCACGTTCAGCCGCGCGAGCTCGATCCTACGGATTCCCGTCGCGAACAGCACTTCGAGGATCGCCAGGTCGCGCAGGCCTCGCGGACCGCGCGACAGCGTTTCGAAGCTCACCGTCGCCGCCTCGTCGGCCGTGAGCCAGACTTGCTTGAGCTTCCGGTTCCGGCGCGGCAGGTCGAGGTCCTCGCCGGCGTCAACCGCGAGGTGGCCCCGCCGCTTCATGCGGTGGAGGAACACCCGCACCGCGGTCAGGTGGTTGCGGCGGGTCGCCTTGTCGATCGGCCGGCCGTCGCGGCGCTTGTGCTCCTGGCGCAGGTGCAGCCGGTAGGCCTCGAGCGTCTGCAGCGTCACCTCCGCCGGCGTCGCGACGCCGTTGCTGAGACACCACGCGGCGAACATCTCGATCATCCCGGTCTTGCCGACGACGGTGGTCTCCGACTGCTCCCGGGCGTGGCAGTCGTCCCGGTAGCGCTCGATGATCTCGGCGAAGCCGCTCACGCGGCCTCCTTGAGCAGGTGCTCGGCGGACTGGCGGAACGCCGGCGCGTGCCCGACGAGCTCCTGCAGCGCCCCCGCGCTCGGCCCGCCGAGCACGTCGCGCGGCAGGCACATGCGGCGGCAGGTCACGCCCTGCGCGTCGAGCGCCTGGGCGATCAGGCGCGCGTGGCGGTCCTGCTCGGGGTTCATCGAGAACGCGATGACGGCCTGCGTGACCTCGAGGGCTTCGAACGCGCGCAGGTGCCCGTCGGTGAAGCCGCGCGAGCCGACCGTCGAGGTGACGTTCTTCATCCCAGCCGACCAGAACGCGAGCGCGTCGAGCAGGTCGTCGCAGATCATGACTTCGGCGCCCTTCGCGAGCCCGGCCAGGTTGAACACGCCCTGCGGCGGGTCGAACAGCGACAGGTGGTAGGCGGAGCCTGCGCGCAGCTTCGGCGCGACCTTGCGGCCGTAGAGGTCGACGATCCGGCCCCGGGCGTCCCGTATCGGCGCCACCAGCGCGCCGTTGAGGTGGGCGTGGCCGGTCGAGCGGTAGAGCCCGATGCGGTGCAGCCTGCCGCGCAGGCGCGCCCCGTCGTGGGTCTCGCCGCGCGGCAGGTCGACCCCCAGGCCCCGCACCGCGAAGCCGAGCCCGAACGCGTCGATCGCCTCGCGGGAGATCCCGCAGGCGTCGAGGGTCGCGAGCCCCCGCGGCGAGGCCTTGAGCGTCTTCTGGTAGGCGCCGAGCAGCTGGTCGACGGCCGCGCGGTCCTGGTCGTCCCAGCGCGGCGTGATGGCACGGACGAGGCAAGGCTGCCAGACCTGCGTGTGCGTCAGCCGCGGACGGCCGAGGAAGGTTCCGGTCTGAGTTTGCATGGTGTGCTCCTTCAGGCGTTGGTGGTGGCGTTGGCGTTGAGCTTGCGCATCGACTCACCCTTGAGCTCGATGGGGATGGCGTTGTGCACGAGGCGGTCGCAGATGGCGTCGGCGACCATCGGCGCGCCGATGTAGGCGTGCCACTGGTCGACGGGCAGCTGCGACATGATCACGAACGAGCGGCCGCTCAGCAGATCCACGACCTCGAACAGGTCCTGCGCCTGACGAGGCGTGAGCGGCGCGAGGCCCCAGTCGTCCAACAGGTGCAGCTCGATGCGCGCGAGCGAGGCCCGCAGCCGCGGCAGGCTGCCGTCGTGGCGGGCGATCTCGTACTCCTCGAGCAGCGTCGAGACCTTCGCGTACCGCGTGCGGTGCCCGGCTCGCATCAAGGCGAAGGCGATGGCGCAACCGGTGTTGGTCTTGCCGGTGCCCGTCGCCCCCGTGAGCAGGACGTGCATGCTGCCGAGCCAGGCGCCGGCGAGCAGGTTCGCCATCACCGCCCGGTCGAGGCCCCGGCCGGGCCGGTAGTCGATGCCCTCCGGCGCCGCGTTCGTCTTGAGCTTCGCCTGGCGCACGCGGCGGTCGAGCTGCTTCTGCGCGCGCGAGGTCCGCTCGGCCCCGACGTCCAGCCCGAGGCGCTCCTCGTAGGCCAAGCCCTCGCGCGCCGGGTCGCCGCGGCCGCGGCGGACCGACTCCGCCATCGCGTGCATCGAGAGGGCGTGCAGATCGTCGATCGTCTGTTCAGGCAGCATGGTTGGCCTCCCCGGCGTAGTAGCGCGCGCCGCGCACGTTCTGGTTGAGCGGCAACGCGCCCTGGGTCGGCACGTCCTCGAGCGGCCGATTGTCGAGCCCGCGGCGCAGGATTGACTTCACGCTCGTCAGGTTCATCGAACCGATGAACTCGGCACGCTTGCAGGCGGCCTCCAGCCGTTGCTCGCCGTGCTCGCGCGCCTGGCGCTGCAGACCGTCGCAGGCCTTCATCGCGATCAGATGCCGCGCCCCAAGCTTCTCGAACTGGTGCTTCACCACGGCCGCCGTCGCCGGCCCCAGGCGCTCGGCCCAGGCAACGAACTTCTCCGGCGTGCGTTCGGCGTAGGCGCGGTGCGCCGGCATCAGGTGCTCGTGCGCCGTCGTGTGGCCGCCGGCCTCGGCGCTGCGCACGTGCGCCGCGACCCGCTGACCGTCGTGGAAGAGCTCGACGGTCTTGCCGCTGACCCGCGCCTCCACGCGGTCGTGAGCGTGGGTGTAGGGCACCGAGTAGGCGTGCTCGACGCCGTCGTGCCGCACCCAGACGTGGTAGTCGGGTCCGACCTTGAGCGGAACCGTCCAGCTCGCGTGCTCGTAGGGGGTCGGCGGCAGGGCCTTCAGCGCCGGCTTCTCGAGCGTCACGAACCGGCTGCGGCGGCAGCCGTCCATGCGTTTGAACGGGCGTTCGTTGAGCTCGGCCAGCAGCTTCGCGATCGCCGCGTTGATCTCGGCCAGGCTCCTGAACTTCCGCTTGCGCAGCTTCGCCAGGATCCAGCGCGAGACCATCCGCACCGCCGCCTCGACCTTGGCCTTGTCGCGCGGCCGCCGCACGCGGGATGCCACCAGCACCTGGTCGTAGTGCCGGGCCAGGTCCAGGAACGTGCGCGTGAAGGTGGGCTCGGCACCGGCCTTGCTGACCGCGGCCTTGAAGTTGTCGAGACCGACGGCTTCCGTGACGCCGCCGTTGAACGCATGCATGCGCACCATCGCCTCGACCGCGTCCGGCATCGACTGGGACGCCACGGCGTAGGCGAAGGTGTAGTTCGAGAACGCGAGGCACCCCACGAACACCTGGGCCTGGTGCTTGATGCCGTGGGCATCCACCCAGGGCACGGTCCGGCCAGCGAAGTCGACGAACGTGTACTCGCCGGGCCGGTAGCGCTGGCGCATCACGAGCTCGAGCTTTCGCTCGAACTTGCGGTAGCGGTAGGTGAAGTGCGCGTAGGAGTAGCCGTCCTTCTTGTGGACCTTCTTGTAGTCCTCCCACAAGGACTCGAGCGTGACGTCCGTATCTTTCAGCTGCTCGTGGACATCGTTCCAGTCCGGCTCGGCCCGACGACGGGCCGGGCCGCGGTGCGCATACACCGTGTCGAACAACTCCTTGTCGCCGAGCTTCTCGATGGCCTCCCACGTGAGCCGGCGCTTCTTCAGCACCTGACGCAGGCGGCGGATCGAGTTGAAGGAACGACCGAGCTGTCGCCCTGTCGCGCGGTTGGAGAGCTTCGTCTTCAACAGGAGGCGGCACGCCTCCTTCAACGTATGGCCTGACATGGCGTATCCGGTCATGCGGTTCCCTCTGATCTCTTAGGGACGAAAAGCCGCCCGGGACCCGCAGCGCGGGTCCAGGACGGCAAGGGTTGCGGTTCGGCGCGAAGCCGAACCGACTACGGCATCACCTCAGGCGGCACGCGCGAGCTGCGGCCTCTCGAACTGCGAGGCACGGAACTGGCAGCCGCCCTTGAACGGGCAGCGGCCGGTCGTGCAGCAGATCTCGAGGCACGCAGCCGGGTACGGTTCACACGGATCGAAGTCGCCCGGCGGCGCCAGCTTGCGACGCGGCCAACAGGCCCGCGCCGCGTCGGTCACGCGTTCGCGATGGAGGTGATGCAGTTGGACGTTCGACATTCGGCCTCCCTTGCTCGAGGAACGCGGCCAAGCGCCAAGCCCGCCTTGGACAGACCTGAGACGGACTGAACCGGACTGAGCCGCCTAACCTCGGAGCGCAGATACCCCTTGCGCTGCGGCCGAAAACGCTCGCAACGCTTGCATGTGCGCGTGGGAGGCTTGAAGATGCCCCTGACGTAGGTGGCAGTTCTCGCTACCCACGAGCGGGCTCGAAGGTGTGTGACCACCTCCGGGCCCGTCTCGTTTTCGGGCGCAGGATTCGCAACGTGAACCGTTGGCTGGCGTGGATTACGTCAGTGCAGCTTCTCCTCACCCGACATCAGCGCGCGCTGTGCTTGAGCCGCGCCCTCGCTGCGTCGTCGGATCAGCCATGCCGCGAGATCGCTCGCGAGCACGAAGCGCCCACGACGCGGCGGCATCTCGAACGCCGTCAGCGTGAGCCGGTTGTACTTGAACGCCTTTTGCATCGCGTCCATCGATCTGAAGCCGAGGTGGCGGCGAAGACTGTCGCCGCCGATGACGGCGCCACTTTCGCGGATCAACTCGCGCTCGAGCTCCTTCGCCGGCGAGTCAGGGCGGGTGCGTTTCTTCGTGTTCCGCTGCATTCGATCGCCCTCCTTCTGGAAAAAGTGCCTCTATTTCCAGCGTACGACGCCGGCTGGCTCGGCGCTTGCGAGGAGAAGAAAATGGATTTCTTCTCCGCGGCATCCGACGCGCAACGAAGAGGGCTGCAAACTGGCTGGACGTCCAGCATTCCCTCGCATCGAGGACCCTGCAGGTGCGTCGGGCAAGACTCGCCTGTGCCTGAGCGGGGTGCCTGGCCTCAAGGGACCTGCACTGCTCGGATTCATCGCACAGCAGAAGGGCGCCGATCTCCGCATCCGATCCTTCAAAGACGCAGCCCAGTTTGTGTACGACAGCACGCCCGAGTGGCAAACAGCGAAAGTCCAGAAGAGCTTCGATGCGGTGTTCAGAAGGCGGCAACCAACGTCCACGCATGTCCTGAGAAGGGTCGTGGACCTCGACCCCTCAGTCGAAAGTGTGGGGCCGTTCGACGAAGATCGACTCTGGGAGTTCCTTAACGATCCACCGGATGCGGACTGGAAGTACGTCCAGGAGATTAGCTTCCTGGACACTCGAGTCATCGACGACTTGGCACATCGGGACCCGTTCTTCTATTACGGAGAGTCCAAGGTTCAGAAGCCCGACACGGCGCGTGTACGAGAGGTCGCCTCTCTCAACAGATTTGATTCGCTTTCATACTTGATCCTCTTAAATGGGGCGGCGCGACATCGTCGCTGGGTCCAGCTCACACGGCTCTCCGGCGCGCTGGGTTGCAGCGTCGCGCATCGTTTGGCGAGCGTGCTGCCGCTTAGCGTGTGTGGAGTTGATTTTGTTGAGCATGCGCTCACCCCGGACAGACACGACATGGGCTGGGCACCGCTCGCGCTTGTGTGCCCGCCGAGTCGGCTAGACATCGAGTCACGCCTTGCACGACATGGCGAACTAATAGACGAGGCGATATCAAGGGGCCGGCTGAATCTCTCGACAAGGAACCAAGCGTTGACGTTGCTGAGCGTCGCAGATGACTACCCTCTAGATGCGGGCGGTTACGATCAAGTGCTCAACGCGGTCAAAGGGCGTCTGAGCCCGAAGCGAAGCCGCGTGGTTCATCAACATATCGAGAGAGCGCTACGCGAACTCGATTCCGTACCGCCGGACTTCGACTATTCAGCGCGGTCCTATGCCAGCATCACATTTGTCTTCGGCAATACCAACTCACCGCGCGACCCAACCCGCCGCCATCGTGGTCCGTCACATCCGCGCCCCGATCGTGGCAAATCAGTACAGCCCGCACATCGCCACCAGCACACCCGATCCGTCACGCCAGTATCCGCAAATGCGGGCGCGCCAGTTAACCGAACACCACGCTGAAATTTAGTGATCGGCTATTCCAGTCTGCCGTGATCGGCGCGATTGGGTTTACTGACCGCCACACCCAGTTGCATCCGCCGCTCCCACCTGCGGACCGCGCCAACGAAGATTGACCAAATTCGATGAACCGGCAGACGAGACCTGCGGAATCGACGTCCGAGATCAAATGGTCACTCGTCCAAGGAGACCCACACGCGTCGCAAGCGACCTTGCAGCCACGCAGGAGCTCGATCCATTAGACGGCCCATGGTGCTTCGAAGCTCGCGCCGCTCTCCCGCAAAGCGATTGCCAACGTCGTCGGATACAAGACGCGTGATGGCACTCGAAGTTGACCCCTTCAACGAAGTCAGGGCGGTCCCTATTTCGTAAACTTTCCGTCTCTGTTCATTCGCGGCATGAACATGCACCTGCCGCGCGCACCAATGTGCGATTTTGACGCGGACAGAGTTATCGCCCACCCAGGGCGCGTGAAGCAGACCCGACATCACCATGTCCAATGAGTCCATCGACAAGCCCGGCTCGACTCGCTCCAACCACGTTTGGTCATTTACGGTGGCAAGCGCATCCTCGAAGCTAATCCGACCACTGCGCACCAAGTCCGACCAGCGCCAAAATACGATGAATTGATCTCGCTCTCCGTCTATGGGGTCTTTGACCTTGTTGGCCACGGTTGAAGGGTCGCCCAGTTCTGCTTGGTATTTCGGGTACTCCGCCAACAGTGAACTGGTGATCTCGTCATTGGCAACTTCGCCCCATTCCAGATGGAGAGTCGACAGGTCTCGAATGATGAGGCTCGACAGCGATGAATCTGTGGCTTCATTAGGTGAGCCAAGACGCACTGCGGTCTCGCGAATAACCTTGACCAACGCCTCCATCCCTTCCGATGTCAGATGAACCTTCTCGCGGTTCTCCTTCCAGAGCGGCAGCGACGCTTGTATTACAGACGGCCAATACGACCTATGCGCGACAAAAGCCGCACGGATACTCGTATCCGCAAACGGCGCCGCTGCAACTTGCCAAACCTGTTCGGCCTGCGCGCTAGCTGTGGCAAGAAAATCGCGGACGCCATCTCTATCGAGCTTGTCTGACTCAAGACATTGCGCAACGTCTGAAGCCAACCTCGAGGCCCACCAGAATACGAAGTCGGAATGCGCCGTCGGCAACCCCGATTCAATACGGTAAGCGAACACCTTGAATAGCTGATGATATCTTGCAGCAGCGAGGTCAAGAGGGTCGACTGACTGATCCCTGTTCAGCACCAGGGCGGCGATGCGTGACCACAACGTGTTCCAACTGCCAGAAGGCACGTAGTCTGGATGCGCCACCGCAACCAGCCATGCGTGTACCCACCACGCTGGACCGCGAGACAACACCTCCGACTCTACCGCCGACCACACCCGCTGCTTCGCGATTTCGTCCTCAGGGCGCTCCGTGAGCACAGCCCCAACTCCTAAGTCTGCGCGCCAAGGCAAGTGCCCCACATATGGAGCAATGTCACGAATGCGCTCGACCACATCTTGGGTGGTTTGGTTGGATGCCGATGTAGTTTCCAGCGCCGCTTGGTTCTCGCGAAATGCCGCGTGCACAGTGTTCAAGCGATCGCCCACCGTCGGGTCATAGTTCACAAGGCGCCGAAGCTGCCTGTTTATCTTCTCCGTGAACTCGCGGTCGCACGCCGCGCGCAGCGTGGCCACTTGCCACGCCCAGTCATCACGTAACGCGACATCTAGGGAAGCACTGGCGACCGCAATGTTTTTGGCCTCTCCAGTTTGCACTGCCTTTAGATAGGCGTCGGCAACTCCCAGCGACGAGACGTCAAGCGGCATCTGATGGAGTATGCGCACGAAGAGTGGCGCGAAGAAACTGCTGAACGCTACATGCCGAACCGACAATAGTTCGACTATCTCAAGAATCTCCGCTGGGGCGTCATCAGTGGCTGCGTGCACCTCCATGAAGATAAGGTGTGACGGTTGGAACGTCTGGTTGGCGACTATTTGTTCGATAAGCGCGATGTACTCGTGCGCCGGAAAATCCGTAGCTTCGTCAAAGGAGAAGAGCCCGGAGTCAGCCAGCAACGTAGCCACATGCCATGGAACTGTGTCGGGTCCTGAGCCAAATGCTTGCCGCAAGCAGTTCAACGCCATTTGGCTGCGAAGCGGGGCGTTCAGGTCGCCATGATCGAACTGGGCCAATTCACCCACCATGCGCTCAAACCGTCGCCTTGAAATCCCGAGGCGCGCCCGAAGCGCCTCAAGACATTTCGGAACGCGTTCAGATGGCGGGTGGGTCGACAATCGAAGAAGTGCGTGAAGAACTGGTGACTCACGCATCTGCGCTGCCATGCGACTGTGAAAATCCTCTCGCAACGCCACCGGCGTACTGGGGAACATCGCACGTGCGGTCCATTCGGTGAGTGCCATGGCGCGTTCGTCCGATACGTCGCTGTCCAACCACAGCATCGCAAGGAAATGCCCAATCTCTCCGTGCAAAGCCATATAGGTCTTGACTGCCATGCTGATCGGAGGCGTGGAGGGCTCAAGTCCCCCAAACAGGCCAGGGTCAGCCATGCAGTCATGCATGTATCTAGCAACATCCACCAGGTCAGAGCCCGGCGCCAGTCCCTCATAGCGTTTCGCGACGCTAAGCAGCACTTCCGCGCGTGGCACGACAAATCGATATCGCCACTGCATCAGCTTCAAGACGCTCGAAGCGTACTGATCAAGTGTGAGACGTTCCGTTTTCCATGCCACGCGCAGGAAGTCGACCGTGCCGAACGCCGTGCCCTTCGCACTTCCCCTTCCGTTGGTCACGACTGACTGCAATGCGCGATCATCAGCCAACAGCGGGAGACCGCGGGCCTGGGCAAGCTGAATAGCGGCCAATGCTAGGCCGTGATCTTCGACTTCGTCGTCTTCGGACGTCTCGAGTACCTGAGGCGGCACGAATTTAACGGTGCCGCCCGAGGAAACTGACGTCCACAGTATCCCTAGCGCCTCGAGCGCCTGCTGTTGGAACTCGAACTGCCTCACGTCCTGAACGAGTTCGCGATGATCCGCGTCCGAGATGTACAGCCGGAATGACGTCAAGAGAGGTTCAAACAGCCCTTCGCGATACAGCGACATAAGGGTTTGCAGGTTGATAAGCAGAGGGGCCCCGCGCTGGACGGCCTCGCTGCCCTCAGCCTCCGAACGTGTAGCCAGCTTGCGCAGCGCCTCTTGTTGCTGTGCGTTGAGCAGATTTTGACGAGACACGCATTCGACAATCCATGCTAGGCGATGGGGTTCTGACCCACTCGCTGCATCGGCGTATTCATCGACAAGCGGGATGCCATCGGGATTCGCCGTGGCAGTTACGGACATTGCGCCGCTATCAATTGACGAGCGTATGGTTTCGTAACCCTTCTTATGTGACAGCTGATGCGGTTGGAGCCGCAACGAATCTCCAAGCACTGATGCCCGATAAGCGCTGGGGAGATAGACCTCCTTATATGTCTTGAAGAGAGTTGGGATGAGACCCAGGAAATGGATAGTCACCAGTGCGGAATAGTCCACGCACACCGCTACTCCAGATTCCGACGCCGATATCGCCAACAGGTCCTTCCGGTCGGAGGCCCCTGCATTCAGCGCAAAGCCATTGGTGGCGTAAATCGAATAGTCCGCTCTACTGGTGACGTCTTCGGACAGCCATTTCATCGGCTGCGTACGGATCATCCATTCGATCAACAGGGGGCGGCGTGTGGTCTCTGCGCTAACTGTCCAAGGCAGTCGCCCATGAACGATTGCATCGCGAAGCTTGTCATGACGTTCGTGATTCTTCCTACCGAGATCAACGAGTTCGTCAAGGGACGCCATTCGAAATGTTCGCGGATCGAGCTCTCCCTTCTTGCTTAACTCTTGCAATTTAACGAGAGCTTCGCCAAACGCCTCCTCGTGGCCCGAGGCTGACGCGACATCCATATACATGAACACGAATTCGCGCCGGTCCCACATCGTCGTCCGATGCTGTTGAAGGAGCGCAAACGCATCGGTGGCGCACCCCACTCCTCGGAGCGCGCTTGCAAGCATTAGTACCGCCTGGATATCCGGTGCTTCCCCGCGACACAGCGGGGTGAGTACTTCTATGCACTTGGCGGGCAGGTGCAGCCTCATGTAGGTGCGGGCGAGCTGCAGGTGCAAGGCGACATCGGTGCTTAGAAGCCCGCTCAAGTACTCGAGTTCAGATCTGGACTCTTCCAGTCGCTCGGCATCCCACAGCATGACTGCGAGATTTCGCCTTGCCTGCGTCAACCATGGGTAGTACTCGCGCACGCGCTCAAGGCATGTGACGGCAGCCGATATCTTGCCCTTGCGATATAAGCGATTGGCGCACTCTTGCAACCACTCGTCGCTCAAGTAAGCAAGAGCCACCTTCTGGAATAGCACAAGCCCTTCGTCGACCCTATTCATCGCGAAGTCACACTGAGCACGAACAACGGACCACCGAGGATCATCCTTCTCGCTCAGGGCGTCGAGTCGAGAAGCCGCCGCTTCGGGTTTCCCGAGCCGCAGCTCCATGTCCGCAATCAATGTTTGATGCGATGGCAGCGACTCGTCCAACAGGCCGACTCGCAGATCCTCAAGATCTGCGCGTAGCGATTCATCACCCGATAATGCGGCGTCCAATAAAGCTGCGAACAAGATCTCTTTATCGTTACTAGTTTTGGCGTGACCTCGGAGGGCTGCCATTGCGGTGAAGGTGCGTTGCTTGTTGGACCCCAGGTGCGAGCGAATCATGTTCACGAACAGCATGGCCACAAAATCGGATGCGTGGTCGCGTTCCAGCGCATCTGCAAGTGCCAGGCTCGGAGGAATCCTTCCGTCGACTGCGTATCGCCCTAGCTCGACATGCACAGGGACTGACTTGATCACTACGGCAATGAGGTGGTCCGTGTCGCGCCCTCTCCCCAGCAGCGCCATCACCAGGACTAGTACCGTGAGAGCGTCGCGCTCAAGTGGTTTCGCGGACGATGCGCGTTCGCGGACACCCGTGGTGCTCCTCTCTAGGTGTGCGAGCCCCCGCTCTAGCCATTCGCGATTAGATGGCTCAACGGCATAGGTCGACACAACGGGACGTTGGTCGTGTCGACTGTCCCAGTGACGAATTAGTGCGGCGTCAGCATAAGAAGTGGCACAGCGCAGTGGAAGCGATTGGCTTGTGTCAGCAAGGGAGCTCGCAGCGTCCATCAACTTCGCCGCCAGGACAGCATTGTCGTCGAGCACCGCCGCGCGTACGCCGGCTTCGAGCCATTCGTGACTGGGATCCCAGCGCCCAGCGAGTTCCGCCGCTTCATGTCGCCGTTTCAGTTTCAACAGCAACAGCAGCCGCCGCCTGATGGATTCCGGATCCGTCAATCCAGCTAGCTTGGCTAGAGACGCTTCGGCGTCACCAGAATCGGCCTGAAGGTATGCCTCTAGACTCTGAAGCCGGTCGCGAAGGCTGTCCTTGCTCATGCGAGCAGTCCTTTTGCAACCGCTATCAGCAACTCTGCCCGGGCCTTTAACGTTGCCTTCTCTGGTCCCTCGGCATCGAGGGCCTGCGATGTGTACGCCCGGGCGACCTCGTAGTACGCCTCAGCGGCGAGTTCTTGATCGAACTGTGGCGGCCTACCTTCGAGTAGCTTTTCCAGCTCAATCGCAACGCGGAACGTCTCACGTGAATCGTGCTGCTCGGTGGATATCTTCATCTCGCGTAGAAATTCCCGCACAGCTGCATAGAGCATGTCCATCGTCGGTACCGCTGGAATGGCGGCCACCTGCACCGGAGTGGGCTCAGCGACGGGCTCGTGATTTGCCTCCGCCGCCGCAGCAAGGACGTCAGGGCTGTCCGGACCGCCCTGAACGATTGTGGCAGGACGAATGAGCACGTCCATCGTGGACGCCGCATTCGGTCTGGCAGCTTGCGCTCCCAAGCGAATCATCAAACTAGCATCGAGAACAGGTGCCGAGCCTTGGGTGTCCACAGGAATCGTCTCCTCGGCAGCTGGCAACCTTTCAACAATGCTGTACGCGACAGCGGCAGCGGTCAGCGAAGCGTAGCTCTGCCACTCATTGTTTTTATTCGAGTCACAGAAGTCGCAGATGCCGCGCACCACCGTGAACTTGAGACCGAGCGTTGCGCAGGCGTCAGCGACGCCCGATGCCTCCATCTCAACCGCCATTATCTTGGACGCGCCGTCCCGCAGCTCATCGCGCTGGTAGGGGTTCTTCAGCACGCGGCCCGCAGACCCGATGCCCCCTACGAATAACCTCGGATCCTTTGGGGGCAAACGGTCGACCTTCTCTAGCGACTTCTTACCCGTTACAGGGTCTACAACGACCTGGTCGTACTTCACTTCACAGGCCCCGACCTCGTCTGGGCGAACAAATCGATTGTTCCCCCTCGTGATAAGGGGGTAACGCTGCTCAAGTCGGCGCCGCCATGCGCTGAACTCGAGGCCGCGGTGATCCAGCACCCGGAGCTGATTCGTTACCGCAAGTAGAACCGGTGCTGGGCCAATCGCCGGGCCCCGGATCTCGAAGGACGCACGGTCCTCCTGCTGGTTCCATGTTTCCCATCCGAAATCGTATTGCAGTACACCATCGCGACCGCACACCACGACGTCCGCCAGGTTTGTGTCCCGTTCACTATTGCCACACTTCGGGGCGCCACCCGCGATACCACACAGGATGACGTACTCCAGGTTGGAGAACTCTTGTGAAAGCCAGTGAACGCATATAGCGGCAAAGTTGTTGCCGATGAGCCCCATGGCTGCAAGTGCGACCTTGCGTGCGGGCCGGCCGGGCTCCGCCGACGGCACCTGACACCGAACGCACGAGAAATTACCTCGAGTCATTCGCGATTCAAGGTCCTCGATATCGGCGAACATTTGTTCGGCGCCTGTCGCTTCATGCGCAAGCGCCAGAACCACCGCCACCGTGACATCCGACGGCTGAATCTGAAGACTCTTGGGTTGACCTGGTGTGGCCGGATCGCTCAAGTTGCAGGCTTCCTAAGGTCGTCAGGCCCGGGGTCCGAGTATGCGGTTTTATCGGCACAATTTGGACGCTTCTCGAACACGGAGGCCCGCATCTTGCGGCTCTGGTTAAGGGTTGCGTGTGACGGCGCGCTCGAACTTGCTTCGCTAGCGGCGCAGACTGTTCAAGTTCGGATTCCAAGGACCCTGGTCAGGAGCTCTGAGATGAACTGGTCACCTCGTGAATACTCTGGAGCGTTTGGGACACCGATTCACGGCCATGGAACAGCCCCGTACGCGTCTGGTCTGACCGGCGCCACTGGCGTCGATCAGACACTGAGGTCACGGATAAACGAGTCGTCTTAAACCACGTTGCGATGTTGTAGAGGATTGAGGGTAACGGGGCGTGACTGTTCAGTATCGTTTTGGACTTGATTCCGAAGGCGCGACAGTCGATGTTCGCGACCTACGAAGACTCTCGAAATGTCCAATAGGCCCCTTTGAATGCATTGGCTGTGGACACCCGCTTATCCCACATCTGGGAGAGCGAAAAGCCAAGCACTTCCAGCACCTGGAGGCCCAGGAGTGTTCCAGAGAAACTCAGCTACACGCACTTGCGAAACGAGTATTTGCCGATACCTACCGTACCTGTCTCGCCAATCGAACTTCGTTCAATCTGATCATTCCTGCCGTTGGGCGGTGCAATCACTTCTTTGAAGTGACAGGACTTGTTTGCGAGAAGCCGGCCACTACCACGTTCGACCTCACACAGATTTTCGATACGGTAAGCGTGGAGACCGGCATCGGCGGCTTTGTCGCAGATATCTTGCTTTCTCAGTCAAGTGGCAAGGCAACAATGTTGGTCGAAATGGCGGTCGCGCACGCTTGCACTCCAGAAAAGATTGCGAGTGGATTGCGCATCGCTGAATGTCATCTCTCTGTTGAAGACGACGTACAAATGTTTTCTAGTCGTTCGATGGACGCCACAAAATCCAATGTGACGCTGCACAATTGTCGTCGGCAGGTCGTGAACGCTGATCGCTGTGGGGGCAAGTGCGGTGAATTGGTTGATGAATTTAGAGTCTACTCGAGCGGGAAGAGCATTCTGATGCCCGGACGACCTATCGCTGCAATTGAAGCGAACCCAAAGCAATCATCAATCGTATGGCGTCGCTTCAAGTTCGGAGGTGTAGATGTCCCCCAGGTTCATCGCTCAAGGTACCGAGATTTCCTGTACTACGCCGTAGCGGATGGTGCACCGGTAAAGAACTGTTACCTATGCAAGCACGCCCGAGATGGCGATTTTTCGGCTATCTGGTGCTTGCAGCACCGTGAGACACAGCAAGCTAATGACGCGGTATCGTGCGAAGACTATCGACCGAACAGACGATGAATCAGCAGCAGACTCAACCGATTGAATACTTCGGAGCTTATTTGGGCCACTGTTCCGGAGTGCCCTGAACACCCGGGCCAGTTGGGCCTGAGCGACGCGACTAGATCAAATCAGGCGGCCGTTTCACGGAAGGACTGTGCATGTCCTGCCCTTGCCGTCGGAAAACGGCGAGTCGAAGAACGAGTCTTCGTGCTTCCTATCGAGCATTTCTGAGGGGATGCAGACGAGCTTGGTTACCATCCCCCAATCTAGGACGCGGGGTTCATTCTGCTTCGAAAGATCGATCAGCAGATGGAGATCCGACTTCAGCACGTCGTCAATGTTGCGGGTGTCGAGCAGGACATCCAGGGTCCTCGGAAACTTGTCGGACGGACCGTACACGATGTGTTTCAGTTTGATGCGCACCCTATAGGTTATCGGCGCGATTACTGCCGATTCGTCGGGGCGAGTGAAGCTATTGTCCCGCACCATATTCGCCGACATGGGGGTCGCGACAACTAGATAAACGTCGCTCGACCCACTGTCTTCTGCAGAAGCTCCCAGGCAACTCATCAAAGCCATGAGGATGGCGAATGCGCGGAAGCCGTTCAAATAATGTGCCTTTCACTCAAGAGCGCAGAAGTAGCGTCCGATGGAGTCCCTGGTCACTCGAACCTTCTGATACTTCGCATTTCTGCTGTCGGAGGGGCGAAGCACGTGCCCAGCGATCGTATTGTCGGAAGGGAAGGCTCCAAACAGCACGACATCTGGTGTGCGCTGATCTAGATTCCGTGAACTGACGTACAGAACTGTCTCCGTCTTCCGATCATCGATGGCCGACACGCATTCGGCTCGTCCAATCACAGAGCACAATTGCTCCCGCACAATCGGTGTAAACGAACCTTTGTAGTCGATGGTACGTAGGGGCTTGTACTCGCCAGTCGCGGCGTCCTTCTTGCGCACGAACACGACCGGGACCTCGAACGACACCTCTATCCAATACTGCTCATCTCGAGAGGCAAGCGGCTTGTAGTTCGCTTGGAGCGCCGACACGACGTCAAACAAAGCTCCTGATGGCTGCTTCAGATATTCAAAAACGACACCGTCATCCTCCGCTGCACTGTACGTGAGCATGATTCCGAATTGGCCCGCGTGCACCTCGACGCCAGCACTTGAGTCCGCACGCGCGACCGAACTTCCGGTTGATGCCAGTAGCAGGATGATGAACTGAGCAAATGTGCGCATGGTTTTCTAGAGCTCCTAGCGACGTTCCGGCTTGCCAGTCAGCACTGGAGGCCAATTGTGCTTCTGATCGGCTTGGTTCGGATACTCATATCTTTCCTGCGTGATCCTGGCAACCCTTGATAAATCAACGCCCTTGTTTCCTAGGATCGAGTACAGCTTGTCGAAATTGAAGTTCTCGGGGTCGCTGTGCCCGCCTTTTAACCCTCGATCCACTTCGTTGTGAGACACGATCGTCAGCGACCTGCCGACCTCCTTGGACGTCTTCATGTACAACACCGCCAACGCCTCGTACTGCGCATCCGATGGTGAGCCGCCCCGCGCAGTAACAAGCTCCACGTGCACCATTTTGCCTCTGGCTTCGGCGATTCCGAGTTTCGGATTAGGGGATTCCGTCTTCGTTGCTCGAGCGCTACCGTCCCTGGGGTCTACAACGGTGACCACCTCGCCATCGGAGAGAATGTAGAAGTTGCCCTTATAAGTAATGCCTTTCGTCTTGAAGTCGAGAATGGCTTCCTTGCTAAGTTCGCCAGCCGTCGAATGAACGACAAAATGCGTCGCCTCTGACCGTTTGTCCAAGGCGCCAAGTTCACTCGGGTCCGTTCCATTTCCGAAATCGAACAACGTATTGCCGTCGATTCCAACACTTCCTCCTGTTTCGATGGACATCGATTCTCCGCCGGCAACGCCCATGGCGCCCGATGCCTTCTTGGATTCCTTCTGTCCATCCTTCTTGCTGTCGTACGGGCTCCCAAACAAGGGACCCTGGCAACCAACAATCAGCTGGCCGTAGCACCCGCCGCCCGGCTCGTACTCGAGGGGGCCGCAGCTGAATGACGAGGCGCACCCCCCAAATCCGCTGCCAATCATCAACCCCGTCGGGTCCGTCATCGTCAGTGCGCTATTCAGCACGTAGGTGTACGGGTTGAGGCTCTGCGTGTTGGTCGGAAACTGGAACACGGGGTCGACTGAGAGGAAGCGGCCCAAGCTCGGGTCATACACCCGCCCGTTCATGTGAACGTGTGCAGGTTTCACCATCACGTGGTGGTCAAGAATCTCCAGCACAGAGTCCAGGCATCGCGTTTCGGTCTTTGGGAACCGTCAACTTTTTTTGGATAGCCAGAGATGCAGAACTTCGATTGTCCCGGGGAGCGGGTCTTGATGCGGGTACCGCCAAGGTCGGTCGTGGGTCGTCGCGATGATCTGCCCGTCACTACTGTTCCCGCTCCACTGGGCTGGAACATTTGTCGCCAACCATCGGAGATCGGCTGGATTGGTAGTTGAGAACAAGCTGGTAAGCCCTGCGGGCAACGCGCCATCCGCGCCTCGATAACCCAGCATGAATGCCTGGGAGACCGCCCACGCATAGTCCCCGCGAACATAGCGATCTATCCCGTTGCGACCATATGCCGCGGCAGTCGCCCCTCCGTCGACCAGTTTGGCCTCGAAGTAGAGCCCCCAGTACAGTGCATGTGCCGAGTAGTGTGGGCAGCTGCGCGGCCTGATCATGATGTCAGGTTTCTTCGCGATCGACGTTCTATCGAAGTTGGGCATTTCCGGCGCAGCAATCGGCGCCTCGTAGAACTGCTCAGAGTAGGCGCCCCCGCCTTCAATGTGCCGCCGACGTAACCGATCGAGTATCTCTACGATTGCCGCGGTGAGCTGTGGTTCCGTAGCGGTGGCGACATCCAGACCATAGTCAGACTGGTGTGCCTGCAGAAAATCCCACGCAACAGCGATAGCCGATGCGGCCGTTAGAACGAGCGCGCTATCAATGTTCGGGAACGGGAGCGTGACATTTGCGGTTTGCGCCAGCTCGCGAAGCGAGCGTCTCTCAGCCATTGGCCACTTTCCCTAGCCCCCCGCCGAGTCTGGGTAAAAGATCCATCGTGCATTGAGCCGCTCGTGTCAGAGTCCAGTACTGATACTGGTTGCGTAGCGCTAGAACCAGATTCCCAGCCCCGTCATGCAGAAACGCCCTAGTCGCTCCCTCGTTGTTCGCGAGGGTCTCGACAAGACTCAACGCAACATCCGAGTCTCGCCCGTTCGCTTCGCTGCCTCGCGTAAACACACGGAGGAAGCGCCAGGTACGGCTTCCAAGGGCGATAGGCTCGACGGTCACGGAATGCCCACGCAGCTTCATGAAATCGCTCAAACCGTTGTTCAGCGCAGAGATGAACGCCGCGCAATCGGCATCTGAGGGAGGCGCCATGGCCCGCTTCCGCGAGCCGTCGTAGGGCATGCGCGTCTCCAACGCATCGCTCACGATATGTGCATCGAACGCATCGAAGCCGTAGAGATCAAAGATGACGCGGTTCAGCGCGTCGATATCTATGTGATCGGTGCGGATCATCCTCTCGGAGACACTCAGTACGGCCACGCGCTCGGCCTCACTGAGGGTTCCCCATGGGCGGACCGGGAATCGAACAATCTCATCGAGCAGTAGCGCCCGACGTTCAACCCCAACGCGCGAGCTCGTCATCAACAAGTAATACACAAACAGCGAGCTGTTCGAGAGCGCGAAAACGTACTTCGTCAGCGCTTCGCCATCAGAATGACCGTGTCCGCTAAATCCGTAGTAGGACCTGTTGTACGCCAACAAACCATCCGCGCCAGCCCACCGGCAGCGAATTGACTGTTGCCCATCGCCGGGGCTCTCGCTGACCAACGCGAGCGGCGTGCGATAGATTTCAGCGCGGCGAGGCCACTGCAGCATCTGTCGGTTAAAGAGCGGGAGCTGCTTCGTCTCAACGTGATAGCCAGCCGCGATACTGGGCTCGAGCATGTGCGCATTGAGGTCCATCAAGAAGCGAGCCTCTCGCTGCTCGTTTCCGACTTGATAGCCCTGCGCCACGTCGAGACCTAGATCGCGCTTCCAATAATCCTCTAGACGTCGCCACCCGCCGTCGCTGTCGCGCGTCACGCGCTGCTCAAGTCGGCCGATCAGATCGGCATCGAGAGGCGTGCCCGTGTAGAGAACCTTGAGAAGCGTCGGGTTATCGCGCAACACTCCGGGATGTACCGGGGTCGCGTTCTGATAATCAATCACGATGTGGGTGGCGCCCGTAGGTCCGTCGCTCGGCGACGGGCTCACGTAGTAGAACGAGTCGTCCGACCGCGGCAGCGCATTCGTCGCGAGCAGTACGCAGAATGGCTGGTTCATGCCCGGCCAAACGAGCCGTGCAACGTCGGTACCGTTTAGCAGGCCCTCGACCTTCAACATAGAGAACAGCGCTTCGCGCGCGGCTGTCGGGAACGTCTGCTGCTTGAACAGCAAACGTCCGTGCAGGACGAAGGCAAGCGTTCCGTTAGGTTTGCTCCAAACCAGGCTCCGCCACACAAATGGCAGGTCGGGAACGTTGTCGGGGTTCTGATAGAACCGCACGGCATCTGGGAGCGAGTCAGCCGGCGCTCGGGCGCGCGCGATCGAGCGAACAGTTGTGTTGACCACTTCATTCGCTTCCCGGCCGACCTGCCCCGACCAGCTGGTCCAGGGCGGGTTCCCGACGACCACGTCGAAGCGCTGGTCCCAGGACCGGGCGACGTTCATCCGCAAGCTGCCAAGGCGCTCATCAGCGCTGTTGGCTCGCACATCTTTGTTCACTGCCAAGAGATTTGTTCCCAGAAGCTCAGGGAATACCAAATGCTCCGGAGGACCTGGATTCGGATCGAGCTCGAGGGCGGTCAGATAGAGCGACAAAGCTGCAAGCCGCAGTGCGGACTCGTTGATGTCGAGCCCGTGAACTTGATTCCTGAGGATGTCCCTGATCCGTTGCGTGGTCGGACGCTTCCCGGTCCGCTTCCATTCCTCCGACACAAGTCGACGCAGAGCCAACGTGAGAAAGACGCCAGCTCCGGCCGCCGGGTCCAGCACAAGTGCCTCCGCTGGTTCGCAGGTCTTGAGCGCGGCGAAGGCTTCGTCCATGACGTATTGAGCGACCGCGGACGGCGTGTAATGAACGCTCTCTTCGCGAGCCGCACGATTGAAAAGCCGGTGACTGTAGTGCTCGTAGACCTGGCTCAGCAGCCCGACCGGGACGTGCGCGAAGTTGATGTCGCCCCAGTCGAGCAACATCTGCCCACTCGAACTGGTACGTGCGGCGATCTTCCCTAGTTCGTGGAAGAGAGGGTGACTCTGACCATTGAACTGGGCAAAGAACGCCGAGTAGTCGTCGACCTGCAGAGGGAGAAGGTTTCCGTTGAAGGTCGCATCGAGCCACGAGCACGTCTGTGCGGCCAACTCGGGCGTATCGAAACAACGGCTGAACTGACCGTTCGTGTGCTGCTCCAACCACGGGAACGTCCTGGCGTTTAGAACGTTCCTGTCGATCAGGAAACGGGTGAACAGCGCTCGACCAACGAGCGACACGACCCGTGAACTATCGCCTTGCAAGCCAGGTGCCGTGAGCAGCGACTGCGTTGCGTTGGTCAGCACGTCGAACATGAGCTCGTGCACGGTGGCACGGTCCGCCGCCCGGTCGCTATCTACCGCGTCGAGCTTGATCGCTCCCTGAGAAAGATCCAGGACGAAGCTCTCGGCCTCTGGGCTTGCCTTCTTGACGCGGTGAGGGGTTGGCAAATCTCGTGCGCGATCGATCGGGTAGAGATCCAGCTCACCGGGCGAGAGCACCGCAAGGAACGCGTTGTCGCCCCGGAAGGCCAACGTGCGCTTGAGGCTGAGCAGCTGCTTGGTCGCCACATCCTGGGGCGGCGATGACATGGGGCGCCGGACTACATACAGCAGCGGGCTGCCCCCGGTTTCGACCACAGCGTCGGGGCGCAAATCGAGAGCCTCCGCGCCTGACAAGCCCGGGAACAGATCCAGATACTGGAGCGCGCGCCAGTCGAGCGTATTGAGTGGCCGCACCGTCGATGGCGGCGCACCATAAGAACGCAGCTCGCTGACGATGTCGTCACCGGCCGCCATACGAACCCTCGGCACTTCGTGGCGCTTGTGCGTCCGTGCTGGCCCGTATCGCGTCGATACGCCCGAGCCGGTCCCAGCGATCTAGGTGTGTAGCGTTCATCGCTTAGATGAAACTACGGCGAGCGGAATACGCAAGTTCATCTGCTGATCGGCTGGCAGGAACCCGCCACGCACCAGGTATCCGTGGACCATGCTGGTCGCGGCATCGAGGGGAATCTCAACCGTCGCGGCCAAAGGACCCCCTCGATTCGGGCGAGCACTTTGACGTGATACGAAATCGACCTCGATTGCCTCGCGCGATTCGAGATCAATCGTGAGACGCAGAGACTGCCGCATCACCTGTTCCAGCAACGTGGATTCGCAGTACTTGAAGATTTCCGCGGACACCGGCGCCAGCTTGCGCACGGGGAGTTCGAGCCGTTTGCACAGCACCGCGACGACGCCGAACCCTAGCAGTTGCCCATGGGAAAGACGGGGGCCTTGCCCGGGCTTCAACCTGGCGCCACGGAACGGCGGTAGATGATTGCGCCAGTCGCGGAGCTCGTGCTCGGTGAGCCCGAACGCCGCTCGAACATTGCGCGGCGAGAACGGCTTCTGCGGGTCGGTGGCGCGCTTCATGATCCAACCCCGGATTGTCTGAACCTAGCGACGAACCTTAGATAACCTTGAGAAAAACCTCAAGGTCTAAATTCTGCTCGCGCTGAGGCTCACGCGATGAGCCCACGGGGAGCGGGGCGGCCGGAGTCCGTTCCAGCCGCCCCGGCCCTGGCCCTACATCACCGCTGGCGCCCCTCCCGACCTCCGCGCCGCGGGATGGGTGTTCGCGTAGACCTTCTTTAACGACCCGATCGCCACGTGCGTGTAGATCTCGGTCGTGCCGATGTGCCGGTGGCCGAGCATCTTCTGGATGTGACGGATGTCGGCACCGTTCTCCAGCATCAAGGTCGCGGTGCTGTGCCGGAACAAGTTGCATGCGCCGCGCTTCTGCACCCCAGACAGCGCGACGTAGCGGCCGACCAGCCGGCTCGCCTGCTGCACCCGGAACCGGTTGCCCCGGTTGTCCAGGAACAACGCCTGCCCCGACTGCAGCGTGACGAGCTCGGGCCGCACCTCGGCGAGGTAGCGCTTGATCGCCTCGCAAGCGCGCTCGGCGATCGGCACGTAGCGCGAGTGGCCGCCCTTGCCCTTCCTCACTTTCAGCGTGCGCGCCTCGAAGTCGACGTCCTTGATGTCGAGCCGCACAAGCTCGATGCGCCGCACGCCGGTCGCGAACAGCACCTCGAGCATCGCCACGTCGCGCACGCCGCGCCGACCGTTGAGGGCGGCCTGCTTGCACACCGTTGCCGCCTCGTCCTCGGTGAGCCAGACCTGGGTCAGCCGCCGCTCCACCCGCGGCATCTCGAACTCCGCGCCGGGGTCCTTGGCGAGGTGCCCGAGGCGCTTCAGGCGCCGCAGGAACACCGTCACCGCGGTCAGGTGGTTGCGGCGCGTCGGCACGTCGATCGGCCGGCCATCGCGGCGCTTGTGGTGCTGGTACAGGTGCTTCCGGTAGTCCTCCAGCGTCTTGAGCGTCACGGCCTTCGGGTTGGCGACGCCGTTCGCGAGACACCACCCCGCGAACACCCGCACCATCCCGAGCTTGCCGACCACCGTCGACGGCGACATCTCCCGGGCCAGGCAATCCTCCCGATAGGCCTCGATCAGCTTCGCGAACGTGCTCATCGGCCGGCCTCCTCGACGAGCTTCCCCGCCTGGAACCGGTACGGCGTGGCCGCTCGGACGAGCTCGTGCAGCGCCGCCCCGGTGCCTCCGACATCGCGCGGCAGGCACATCCGCCGGCACTCGATGCCGGCGGCGTCCAGCGCCTGGGCGACCATCCGCGCGTAGCGGTCCTCGATCGGGTTCGTCGAGAACGCGACCACCACGCGCTTGACCTCGAACGCCGCGAGCGCGCGCAGGTGCCCGTCCGTGAACCCGCGCGGGCCCACCGTCGTCGTGACGTTGCGCACGCCCGCCGACCAGAACGCGAGCGCGTCCAGGAGGTCATTGCAGATCACGGCCTCGTCGCTGCGCGCGATGCCGGCGAGGTTGAACACGCCCTGCGGCGGGTCGTAGAGCGACAGGTGGTAGGCGCTCCCGGACCTGAGCTTCGGCGTGATCTTGCGGCCGTAGACGTCGACCACCCGGCCGCGCGCGTCCACGACCGGCGCCACCAGCGCGCCGTTCAGGTGCCCGTGGCCGCTCGCGCGCAGCAGCCCCACCCGCTGCAGGCGCCCGCGCAGCTGCGCGCCCTCGTAGGTGTCGCCCTTGGGCAGCGCGAGGCCCACCTTGCGGTCCGCGAAGCCGAGCCCTAAGGCGTCGATCGCGGCGGTCGCGATTGCCGAGGACTCGAGCGTGGCGAGCGCGTGGGGCGTGGCCAGGAGCCGCGCGCGGTAGGCCTCGAGCATCAGCCCGACCGCCTCGCGGTCCTCGGCCCCCCAACGGGGGGCCGAGGCGCGCACGAGCGTCGGCTGCCAAGCCTGCACATGCGGCGGCCGCACGCGGCCGAGGAAGGAACCCATCTCGGTGTTCATGGAGTCCTCCCTCAGGCCTTGCGCTTGCGCATCGACTCGCCACCGAGCTCGATGCGGTGGGCCGAGTGCACCAGGCGGTCCAGGATCGCGTCGGCGATCGTGGGGTCGCCGATGAACGCGTGCCACTGGTCCACGGGTAGCTGCGAAGTGATCAGCACCGAGCCCGAGCCCACGCGGTCGTCGACGAGCTCGAGCAGGTCCTGCCGACCACGCGGCGTGAGCGGCGCGACCGCCCAGTCGTCGAGGATCAGCAGGTCGATGCGCGCGAGCGCGGCCCGCTGCTTGGCGAGGCTCCCGTCCTGGTGCGCAATCTCGAGGTCCTCCAGCAGCCGCGGCAGGCGCAGGTACTTCGCGGTGAAGCCCTTGCGCACCGCCTGCTGCGCCAAGGCGCAGCCCAAGTGCGTCTTCCCGACGCCGGTCGGTCCGGTGACGATCACGTTCGCAGACTTGCCGACCCAGGCGCAGTCGCCGAGCGAGGCGATCAGCGACCGGTCGAGCCCGCGGCCCGGCCGGTAGTCGATCCCCTCCAGGGCCGCGTTCACCTTGAGCTTGGCCTGCTTGAGGCCGCGCTCCAGACGACGCCCTTCCTGGTGCTCGCAGAGCTTGTCGACCGCGACGACGACACGCTCCTCGAACGAGAGCGCCTGGTAGTCCGGGTTGCCGAGCTGGTGCGCGATGGCCTCCGCCAGGGGCGCGAGGCGCATCGCGCGCAGCCGGTCGAGGGAGTGATGGATCGACATGTCAGTTCACCCCCGCGTAGTAGCCCGCGCCGCGCACGTTGCCGTGCAAGGGCAAGGCGCCCTGCATCGGTGGCGCGGTGGGGCCCTTGATCCCGCGGCGCAGCATCGACTTCACGCTCTTCAGCGTGAACGAGCCGATCGCCTCGGCGCGACGGCAAGCCGCCTCGAGCTCGGCATCGCCGTGCTCCTTGGCCAGGCCCCGGAACGCGCCGCAGGTGTTGAGCGCGACGAGCGGATGGCTCGCATGGCGCTCGAACTGGCGACGCATCACCGCGACGGTCGAAGGCCCCACGCGCTCGGCCCACGCGAGGTAGCCGCCCGCCGAGCGCTCCGCGTAGGCGCGGTGCTTCGGCAGCTGGTGCTCGGGGACCGTGGTGTGACCGCCCATGTCGTCGGAGCGCAGGTGCGTGGCCACGAGGCGGCCGCCGCGGTAGAGCTCGATCAGGCGCGTCGTGAGCCTGGCCTCGACCGCCTCGTAGGCCAGCGTGTACGGCACCGAGTAGAAGTGGCCGCGCACGAGCACGTGGTAGTCCGGACCGACCTTGAGCGGCGGCGTCCACTCCGCGTACTCGAAAGGCTGCGCCGGCAGCGGCTGCAGGTGCGCGCGCTCGAGCTCCTCGAAGCGCGAGCGACGGCATCCGGCCAGCCGTTTGAAGGGACGCTCGTTCAGGCGCAGCAACAGCTCGTAGATCGCGGCGTTGAGCTCGGCGAGGCTCCGGAAGCGGCGGTTGCGCAGCCGCGCCAGGATCCAGCGCTCGACGAAGCGCACCGCGGCCTCGACCTTGGCCTTGTCGCGGGGCTTGCGCACCCGCGCCGGCAGGATCACGAAGCCGTGGTGCCGCGCGAGCTCGAGGAAGGTGCGGTTGAGCGTCGGGTCGCGACCCGGCGTGATGACCGCGGCCTTCAGGTTGTCCGGCACCACGTAGGCCGGCACGCCGCCGAAGAACTCGAACATCCGCACGTGCGCGTCAACGAACTCAGGGGTCGCCTGGCTCGGCGTCGCGAACGCGAAGCTGTAGTTCGAGCAGCCGAGGCAGCCGACGAACACCTGCGCGTCGATCACCGTGCCGTCGTCGGTCTCGACCCGGACGGTCTGCCCGGCGTAGTCCACGAACGCGTACTGCCCCGCGCGGTAGCTCTGGCGCATCACGAGGTTCAGGCGACGCTTGTAGCGCTGGAACAGGTACACGAAATGCGTGTACGAGTAGCCGCCGGGGTGCTGCTTGCGGTACTCCTCCCACAAGAGCTCCATCGTCACGCCCGGCTTCGCGAGCTCGTCGAAGACCGACGCCCAGTCGGGCTCGGGCTTCGCCGGCGCCGGGCCGCGGTGCCGGTAGAACGCCTTCACCAACTCGGCGTCGTCCATCTTCTGGATCGCGGCCCAGTCGAGGCCACGCTGCTGCGCGAGCTTCCGGGCGCGGTTCACGGTGTTAAAGGCGACGTCCAGGAACCGGCCGATGGCGCGGTTCGACATGTCCGTCTCGAGCGCGAGGCGCACGGCCTCGCGCAGTTTCATTGCGGTAATCATGTTGTTGTTTCTCGCTGATATGAACTAGGAACGGATCGCCTGCTGGGGTTGCGCCTGTGCACAACCCCGGCAGGCAGGTGTCGCCGGTTCCTTGAGGGGCAGAACCGCCCGTTGGACGTCCAGAAATTTCTGGTCCGCCTCTTGCGGGGGGAGCTGGGGTTCGCTATCGTCCGAGCACGAGTCGGGTTGTGCAAAAGACTTCGTGCTCGTCAGATCAGCCCCGGATGCTCCCGCATCCGGGGCTGTTCGCTTTCTGGGGCGCGCCCCGCGCCCCTTAGACTTGGGTCATGGGGTCCCTCCGCGGCGGACTGGGCGGCCGATGGCTGCGTTCTCGTAGTCCGTCCGCATCCGGATGAACTCGCGCCACGCCCAGGCGGCGACATCGACCGCGCGGGCCTTCAAGACGCCGGTCCGCGCGTCTCGGTGCAGGCGCACTTCCACCGAGCCGGTCTCGACCGCCTGTTCGAACGTGCGCCGCGACGCGTAGCCGAGCGCGCGCCACAGCACGTCGCCCTTTGCCTCGCGCGGCAGGCCTGCGGCCCAAGATGCGATGGCGATCTTGCGCAACGCAGCGAGCGCTGGCGAGGAGGAAGGATTGGGTTTCGTATGTTTGGATGACATGGCGGCGGATTCCACGGCATCCTGTGGCCTGCGGTCAACGAATCGGCGTGGTTGGAAACGGCGTGGGTTACCAACCACGCAGTGATCGGAATACGGAACACTCGGCGGAGGGGGCATGGCGCGACATCGCCACGACATCGTCGACCGGATCCGCGCAGTGATCTGGCGTCTCGTCGTCCACCGATGCGAACTAGTAATGGAAGGGCGCGAATCGTCGGACGGCGAACTCGACGACAAGTTCCTCGGCGTGACTACGGGCCAGAAGGCAACGAGGAAACAGAAAACGAAGCAGAAGAAGCGCCCGGGCGCGTTCGCGGCCATCGCCCGGTTCGGCGCCGACCCGCGTCGGTCGCATCGCGCCGGCAAGGCCAAGCCCCTCACGACCCTCGTCGCGGCGCGCGAGGGATTCGAGGCGGCGGTCGAACTGGACCAATCCGAGCTTTGGATCGTCCTCGGCCCCGGCTGGTTGCCGCTCGACACGCTAGATCAGATCGTCCAGCGGCTGCTGCGGCGCCTCGGCTACTTCCGCGCCTCACTCGCGGACCTCGCTCTCGGACGAGCTTTCTGCGCCGACCAGACCGCGTTCACGCTCGGCCGTACGGACGACTACCAGGCGAGCCTGCGTCGCGTGGCTCGTGGCCGGACCATCCATCACCTCGCGCTGCTATGCGCACTAAGGCGCCTCGCCGCCTTCAGACTGTCGGTCGACGAAGCGCGCGTCCTGGACGTCGAGATCCGCGTGTGGATGGACCAACCCGCCTTCGGCGTCGACATCGGCGAGGACGTGCGTGAGGCGCTGCTCAACCTGATTGAGCTGCGCATCGTCCGCGGCTACGCGGACCTGCTGCCCAGGAAGTCTGACCTGGATATCGCGCGCCAGACCCGTGTCTACGACAAGGCCGAAGCGGCCCATGCCGCAGCGGCGGACAAGGCAGCAGGCAGGAAGCCGCGCTCGCGCCCTCAGCGTCCTCCCGAGCGCGACGACATGACGACGATCTTCATCGCCTTGCAGGCTGCCCACGACCCTCTCGCCTACCCGCATCCTATCGTTCCCCTCACGCCGGAGCTCGAGGCGCTCGTGGAGCGGCGGCAGGAGCTTGTAGAGGAGTTCGATGCCGCGATGCGCGAAGGCAGGCGCGTGAAGGACCTTCTTGGCGTGCGTCGGCGGCGCCGAAGCTAATCGCAGCTAGTCGCGCTGGTCAGCGCAAACCGGAAATTCCCTTCAGCTCGAAAACTCTCAAGTGGTCTATCGGACCGGAATCCGCAAGTGAATACGCTGGTGCCTTTGGACCACTGTGCCGGTGCTCTGGATCAGGCGGGGCCGGTTTGGTCGTATCGGCGTGACTAGCCCGAATCATGCGGCATAGTGCGACCAGCGCACTTTTGCCTCGACAATCAGCAGCTAATCTTCAGTCCCGGCGCGGGTGCGGCTTTGGGATGGGCCTTCAACAAAGCTCTGGCGCGTTTCGACGCCTTGGGGTCGAGATCAGACGGAGCGACACCAGGCTCCAAAAATCCATATGGGGAACGATCGAGGAGATTTCGCGACCCGTTTGATACGACGATGCACGCCCATGTCAGCGCCTCCTTCGTATCCCTATCGACCCCTTCGCCGATGTAGAGCATCTTGGCGACCGCGGCTTGCGCCACGACTTCGCCGTTGAGCGCAGCCTTCTCAAACCACGCAAATGCTGCGACGGGATCGCGAGCATCGTGATCGCCAGAGTAATAGTGAAGACCTCGCCACAATTGAGCTTTCGGTACTCCACCACTCGCGGCAAATAGTTGTAGCTTCGCGATTTCGCTAGAGGGCATCACGACTTCGAGATCACCGGATTCCGCGAGGTCGGCAAGAAACCACATCGCGTAGGCGTCGCATTGCCTAGCTCGATCACCATAAATCTTTTCTGCCAACCGACACGCTTCTTTGTCGCCATTGTTCTGACACTTGCTCGCGGCCTCGGCCCCTTCCAACTCGAGATAGGCCGAGACGCTTGTCGTATCCCTCGGAAGAACGCATGTCCGTTCGACGAGCGTTGCCAGGCTTTCCGCGTTAACGACCGACGTCCAGAGCAACATCGCCACGACCACGAAAATGCTGCTTCGGTTATCGGGATTCATCGATAGTCTCCGTTTACCTCGCATACCCAATTCCATGCCTAGCACGCGGGGATTTGGCAAGCGGGAACTGGTGCAGGGATAGCGTAATCCGTTCCGCTTGCACGATAGATCACTTGGTCATTCGGGGTGTACAGAAACACCTTGAATCCTCTGACATCCTGCACCGAGTGGTCTTGGCCCGACATGCGATAAGCATCGTGGTCTACAGCGACGCGCCCGTTGGGTGAACGCGCGAGCATCATTGCGGTCAGCGCACGTTCATTGCTATCGGTAATGCCCGGCAAGTCGCTCTTGGTGATGCTTGCCCTTCCGTCTCCATTCGGTCCCTCGTGAACGTGATTCACGCCAATCGCCTTGTATCCACTTGGGCACGCTGCTGCCGTACCCGCCGCCCTACAGCTGATTTCAGATTTCGACGAGACAACACCGCCGCGAGCCCACTCTGGAGCATTCGGGTCGGGATTGGACGGCAGCTTTTGGCATACGTTGTGGCAGGCCTCGGTGCCAGTGCGATCCGCCTCAGTCTGGGCGGCCTCACCGCCCTCACGGAGCACCGGCTCGAGCCCTGCTGGCAACTGAGGATCAGTTGGCCCCGCCGCTTGTGGCGTGGTTCCAGTTGGAGCGCCGCCAACGGCCGGCGAGCCCCCGCTTCCCCACTCGCCCTTGCCGCGAAGGTCTATGCCGCCGATCTTGTCGGGGTCCCCGCTCATGGCAGCCTTGATGCCACTGTGACCAGCCTGTCCCTCGCCATTAGTCACATACAGATTGCCGTCCTTGTCCTTACCGACAGTCCCAACAACTCCGCCCTTCTCGTTGGTGATGTTCTGCGTTTCGCCTTCCTTGAGCGAATCCGCGCAGGCTTGCTCAGTATCGTCGACCGAACACAGCCCCGTTGGATCCGTGAGGCTCAATGGGCTGTTCAACACGTACGTGTATGGGTTGAGCGACTGCGTGTTGGTCGGGAATTGGAAAACTGGATCAACAGACAGGAATCTGCCGAGCGCCGGGTCGTAAACGCGTCCGTTAGCGTGGATGAGGCCGACGGAATCGAGCATCTCGTGGTCGGTGAAGCCGCGCCGGGTGGAATCGCGCAGCGTGTCGATGGCCGCGGTGTTGGCGAGGTAGGTGAGCACGGTGCTCCAGGCGCCGGCGCCTGAGGCCACCCGCCGCTGACCATGGGCATCGAAGCTCATCCGCGCCACGATGGCACCCGCCTCGTTGGTGACGGTGTCGATCGATCCCAGGTGGTCCCGGTGCAGGTAGCGGATGGTCCGCGCCCCGCTGCCCTGGGTCGAGTCCGTGACCTTCGCCACCGGTAATCCACCCGCCGTCACATGGTAGACGTGCTCCGTTCCTGAGCGGTCCGTGCGGCTGAACTTCTCGTACAGCCCGCCCACATAGTAGGTGGTCTCGGTCCTTCCTGAATAGGTCGCGACCTGCTGGTAGCGGGCGCGTGAGGCGCCGTACTTGAAGGTCGCTGAATAGCTCCCGCTCGCGATGCTCACGGGGAGGTTGGCGGTGTTCCAGGTGATCGAGCCGCCGTTGCGGGAAGTCATGTTGCCGTTCGCGTCGTAGCTGAACGACTGGCTCGTCGTCCCCGCGATGCCGGTCACCGCATGGGGATGGTTCAAGCCCGCCCCCACCGCCGGGTAGCTGTAGGTCCCCACCCCCTGCTTGGTGAGGAGGTTGCCGGTGGCGTCATAGGTCACATCCAGCGTGGTGCTGGTCACCCCGCCCACGGTCAGGCCGTTGCTGCGCACGCGGTTGAGGAGGTCGTAGCTGAAGGCCTCGCTGTAGCCCTGCGCCGTGTCAGTGCGCTGCGTCAGGTGCCCGAAGTCGCTCCACGCATAGCTGAGCGCCTGCGCCCCGCCGCTGGTCTGGACCGAGGTCACGAACGGCGTGCCGGCCTCGAAGGCCCGGCTGGTGATCAAACCGTTGCCGGCCGTCTCGCCGGACACCGCGCCGTAGGCGCTGAGCGCGGTCGCGGTCCAGATCGGACCACCGCCATTGGCGTCCTGCACCTGCGAGAGGTAGCCGGACGCGCTGTAGACCTGGCGCACCGCGAAACGGCTGCCGTAGCTCGAGGTGAGGCTCATGGTGCTGACCGAGCCGCCCTGCGGCTGCTCGCCGCCGACGGCCTCGATGACCTTCTGCACCACCAAGCTCGGCGTGCAGCCGCTGGCATTGCAGGCCTCGACCTTGAACTCGTGGGTGCCGGCACCGAGCCCGGTGTAGAGCTTGCTGAAGGTGCTGGCCGAGACCTGGGTGTAGCCGCCCCACGGCGCGCCTTCGTAGCGCTCGAAGGCGCGGTAGGCGGTCGGTGCCCCGCCGGTCAGCGGCGGGTCCCACTTGAGGTTGGTGCTGGTGGAGCTGCCGCCACCCAGCGCGGTGCGCACGTTGGTCGGGGCGCCGGGCGCCCCGCTCGCGATGCCGGTGGTCTCCGGGTAGGCGATGGTGTCGATGCGGCCAAAGGCATCGTAGGTCGTCGAGATCTCGTAGATCCCGCCGTCGGCGGTGGTGCGCTGGGTGATCACCCGCCCCTTGGTGTCGTAGGCGTAGTCCTCGCGGTAGTTATCACAGCCCTGCACCACGCTCTGCGGCTTGCCGAGACCGTTGACGGGATCGTAGCTCCAGGTGGTGGTGCAGGGGCCGGCGCCCTCGGGCTCGACGCGGGTCTTCATCCGGCCGAGCAGGTCATAGCTGAAGGTGCTGACCTTGCCGCGCGCATCGGTCTGGGTGAGCAGCTCGCCTAGCACATCGTAGGCATAGGTCCAGTGCCCGAGGTCGGGGTCGTCGAGCACGGTCTTCTGGCCGAGGGCGTTGTACTGGGTGGTGACGGTGGCGCCGATTGCATCCTTGATCAGCGTCGGGTTGCCGAGCGCGTCGTAACGGAAATGCGTCATGCCGCCCAAACCGTCGATGGTCGTCAGCAGCTGACCAGCGGAGGTCTTCTCCTGCGTGGTGGTCTGGGTGGTGGCCACCCCGGACACGAACCCGGTCGCGGTGACCGTGGTGATCAGGCCGGCGTAGTCGTAGTGCAGCGCCAAACCCTTGGCATCCACCTGGTCCACGGCGCGGTCGAGGGCGTCGAACCCGGTGGTGACGGCCGCGTAACGCGTCTGGCCGGCGTAGTAGGGCTCCGACACCGAGCGCGTGCGGCCGAGGTGGTCGAACGCGGTGTCGCGCAGCACCTTCTGACCCGTGCTGAAGCCGTCGACCGCGCTCAAGATCGCGCGGTTCAAGGCGTCGAAGTAGACGACCTGGGTCGACTGGCCGGCCTGGGTGGTCGTGACCATGTAGCGCGCGCTCGCGACACCGTCACAGGCGACGCAATCGGCGTAGGCGATGGCCTGCGCCGGCAGGTCCTCGACCCACGCGGCGCTCTTGCGGCCGAAGGCGTCGTAACTGAAGTAGGTGTCCACCCCGTTCGGGTCGGTGACCTGGGTCGGTTGGCCGTGCGCGGCATCGGTCGTGCTGGTGGTGGTGTGGCCGAGGGCGTTGATGACCGAGCCGACGAAGTGGCCGTCGGCGCTCCACCCCGTGGTGGTGGTGCGGCTCGTGATCGCGGTCGCGCCGCTGCCGCCGGTGAGGGTGGTGCTCTGGAGGTTGCCGTAGGCAGCCGAACCCGGCGTCTCGACGTAGCCGTAGGCCGTGGTGCGGGTGAGCGCCGCGTTCGCAGGCCAGGGACCGACGGTCTCGGTCGCGGGCTGGCGGCGGGCGTTGTAGGTGGTGCTGGTGAGCAGGCTGCTGGTCGTGGTCACCGCGCCGACGCCATGGCGGGCGCCGAACGAGACGCTCCGGTCCTGCTTCGTGCTGTCGAGGCGGCAGGGCCACCAACTCGCCCCGACATCGGGCGTCCAAACGTTGGTGGTCGTGACCGTGGTGCTGCCGAAGGCATCGCTGGTCGTGGTGACGCTCGACGCGGGGCACCCCATGGTCGACGAGGTCGCCACGGTGCTGGAAGTGGAGCTCCCCAAGGCGTTGCCCTCCGGGTCCTGGCTCGTCGACGCAGCGCCGCTGAGCACCGCCAGCTGGGTGACAGCGTCGATCGGCGCGATCGCGGTCCAGGTGTTGACGGTCCGGCTGAGGAATGCCGACCCGCTCCACGGGTCCGGGGTGCTGGCGGCGGTCGACCGCGTGACGCTACGCGCGACCTGACCCGTCTTCGGGAAGGCTTGGTGGTACTCGGTGATGGTCTGGAGGCCGCGCTGCTGGTCCTCCTCGACGATGCGCTCGAAGCCGGCGAAGCCGCGGCCGTCGCCGTCGTACTTGGCGTCCTCGTAGGCATAGCGCAGCGTGCGCCAGGTCGCGCAGTCCGTGCCGACGCAGTCGGTCGCATCGCCGTGGTGGCTCTGGCGGAACTCGGTGACGGTGTACATCGACGAGGTGAAGTCGAACAGGCTGCCGGTCGGCGCGGCGGCCGATGCGGACTTGTAGTGCCCCTGCCCTGTGCCGTGGTAGGCGGTCGTCGAGGTGATGTCGTCGGACAGCGGCGCGTAGTCCCACTGCGCCTGGCGCTGCAGGCCGTCGGTGACGCCGATCAGCAGGTCGGGGGCTGCCGCGGTGTCGAACTCGACGTACACGCCCTCGGTCTGGAACCAACCGCTGACCCCGGGCTCGCGGTCCTCGAGCCACGAGTGCTTGAACTTGCGGACGGTGGTCCACAACACGTCGCTGAGCCCATCGCCATCGACGTCGCCGACCTGCATCGAGGAACCGTTGCCGATGATCGCGGTGGTACGGTCCGAGGCAGTGGCCGTGCCTCCTGGGTGGACGTCGAAGCGCAACGCCGCGAAGCGGAACACGCTCGACTCGTTGAGCGCGCCGGCGTTGTTGAAGTACAAGCTGTCACCGCAGATCGGGTCGACGGTCAGCACCCACTGGATGCCGCCGTCCTCGTCCGGTTCGGAGTCCGGGACCATGATGTGCCTCGAGCAGACCTCGGCGACGTAGGTCGTCGGCACCAGCAGCTCCATGCGCCCGTCGTTGTCGAGGTCGCCGACCCGGTGATGCTCGGCGCGCAGCGGGCTGCGCGGCGAGGGATCGCCAGGGTCGTTGCAGGGGCCGCTGAGGCATCCGCCGAGGCCGAAGGTGCTGCCGGTGTCGATCGCGGAGAAGCTGCCGCCGCGGTTGACCATGATCCACCAATGGCCGTTGGTGTTGATCCACAGCAGGTCGTCGAGTCCGTCACCGTTGAGGTCGGCCCACTGGTGGAAGCCCTTGACGACGCCCTGGATGCCCAAGGTGGCGAAGCTGGTCTGCACGAAGTTGAAGTTCCCAGGGGTCGAGCGGTTCAGGAACACGCCCTGCTCGAACTTGGCGATCGAACTGCCGGAGACGAACCCGTCGAGCTCGTAGGTGAAATCGAGGCGCCCGTCGCCGTCGAAGTCGCGCACCGCGCCGATCCTGCCGGGGACGACGCCGGTGTGCGGCGGTGGGACAGTCCAATCCGGGAGGTCGCCGATCGGCGCCCACGCCGTGAAACCATAGGTCAGCGCCGCGAGGTCCTGGTTCGGGACCATCCGAGCGATGTACGCCCGGCCGTCGGAACCGCCCGATGTCGGGACGCCGTCGTTGAGGAGGTCCAGCTTGCCGTCGCCGTCGAAGTCGGCGGCATGGACCACGCCCTGACGGTAGACCGCGGTGCTTGGGTCGATGGAGATCGTACGGCTCACGCCGTCCTTCACGTCCAGGATCTTGCCCTGGTAGGCATCGACGATGTCGGTCGCCCCGTCGCGGTCGGCGTCCCACTGGTAGTCGCGCTTGCCGCTCTGGTCGCTGGGCAGGTCCGGCACGCTCGCGTTCGGCGGCAGCACCACCGGCGTGGTCTCGACCACGGCCGGCGGGACCGCGCCCACCGCGTCCACTTCGATGATCGTGCGCAGCGTCTCCGTCACCGCGGTGACGGGCCCAGCCGTGAAATCGCGGTCGATTATCTGGACCCAGTGGTCGCGCTTGCCTTGCCCGAGGAACGCGCTGCCCATCCGCACCCGGTACTCGTCCGCGGAGGACGACGCAGTGGTCTCGCGCTTGACCGGGTCCGGGGTCGGCGCCCCGTCGATGGCGAGCTTGCTCGGGATGGCTTGGAACGCCTGCACCGGCTGCTGCCAGCTGAAGCGGGTCGGCGGCAGGCAATGCCGGACGCCGGCCGCGTAGGCGCACTCCTCGACGTAATCGAGCAGCGAGCGGCCGCTGGCCGCGCTCGGCACGGTGGTGTACTGGAAGCGGTACTCGCGGACCGTGGCCGCGCCGACCTTGGTGTCGATCTGGTAGAGACGGCGCGTGTCCACGCTCTTGCCGCCCCACAGGTAGCTCACGGACTGGTCGGGGCGCGTCTCCCACAGGAACTGGACCTTGCGGTCGCCGGGGTTGGTGCCGCGGCCGGTGTAGGCGACCTCGGAGACCAGCGCTTCGCCCGCGACGGTGCGGTCGTAGCCGTAGATGAGGCTGTTGCCGGCCGGGTCCTCGACCCGGGTCAGCAGCCAGCTCAGCGGCGCCGGCGCGTCGACGGCCGTGAAACGCGAGCCGGTGTCGTGGCCGTAGTAGGAGACGCGGCCGTCGGCGTGCTTGACGGTGAACTTCGAGCCCGACGAGGACAGCGCCCCGCTCTGCTCGACGCGCACATAGCTCTCGAGCTCGGTGCGGTAGACCGCGCCGTTCGATCCGTAGGTCCCGGTCGCGACCTTCAGGCGCTGGCCGTCGAGGCACAGCCGGTCGGTGCTGTCGCTGTAGGTGATGCCGATGGTCTTGCCGTCCTGGGCGATGGTCTGCGCGCAGCGGCTGATGCTCGAGCCGACACCGAGGCCGAAGCCCATCCCGAGCGCGCCGTTGCCGCCGCGGCTCGAGTAGCCGACCGAGACCTGCGGCTGCATGCCGGCGCGGCCGGGCGGCACCACGATCGGCAGCGAGTAGCTGGCCGCACCGCCCGACACGCCCGCCGAGCCCTGCACCGCGCCGACCGCGGCGTAGCCGGACGCGAAGCTGCGTTGGCTGGACGCGGTCGAGCGGCTGGTGAGGCTGGTCCCCGCGGTGGCATCGTCGAGGTGCAGGTCGCCGGTCGTGCCGTGCACCGCGCGGTCGAAATCGCGCATCACCTCGCGAAAGGCCTGCTGCGGCGTGGCGTTGCCACGCCAGCGCGCGGCGATACCGCTGAAGCGGCCGCTGCCGTCGCCCAGCAGCAGCGAGTGCGTGCCGTTCGGCGCCTTGGCGATCAACGCCAGGTCCACCCGGCCGTCGCCGTCGACGTCCTGGAGCACCAGGTCGTAGGCCTCGGGCGACCAGTCGAGCCCGAGCTCGTCGCGCTCCCAGCTGGCGTGGATCGCGGTGAAGCGCCCGTCGCTGCCGGCGAGCAGCACCGCGTAGGCGGCCTCGTGGTAGGGCGCGCCGAGCAACAGGTCGTCGCGGACCTGCAGCAGCAGGTCACCACGCCCGTCGCCGTCGAAGTCGCCTTGGTGGACGCGCACCGCGTCCGCACTCCAGTGGCGGCTCAGATAGCCGTCGGCGAAGCTCTGCACCCCAACCGCGAAACCGAGGTCACGGACCGTCAGCACCACCGCCTGTTGGCCGTCGGCGTGGCGGCTCTGGAGGAAGGCGTCGCTCAAGCCGTCACCGTCGTAATCGCCGACCGTGATCGCGCTCGCGGTCGCCGACCAGTCGAGGCCGAGCAGGTTGGCGGGGAAGCGCTGGGCGATGCCGCCGACATAGCCCGCCGCGTCGGTCAGCACCAGCGAGTGGCCGCGGCCGCTGGCGTAGGGCTGGAGGTAGACGTCGTCGCGGCGATCGCCGTCGAAGTCGCCGCTGTGCGCGGCGCCGTCGGTGGCCTGCCAATCGAGGCCCAGGAACCCCGCCGGGATGTCCTGCACCCAGCGCGGGTCCTGGCCGGCGGCGCGCCCCTGGTACTGCGCGCCGGGGAGGTCGGCGCCAGTCGGCCGCAGCAGCGCGTCGGTCTCACCGTCTCCGTCGAAGTCGCCGATCACCGCGTCCGGGAACAGCCGCGCCAACGCGTTCGGGTCGGCGGCGACCGGGAACAGGATGCTGACGCCGAAGCCAGCACCGAGCAGGAAGGCGAGCGAACGGGAACGGGCGACGGGCGGCATCGGAGCTCCGGACGAGCGAACACGCCCACGGGCCGGTCGCCCGGCCCAGGGTGCGTCAGAGGTGTGGTTGATCGACGAAGCCCGCGCGGCGCCAGGACCCCTTCATGGCTCGATCCGACGCGGGAAACGGTGCGTTTGATACCAGAACGCGAGGAGCCCAGCAACCGGCGTCGTCGCATGTGAGAACGGCGTCACAGAAACGGCCGAAGCGCCGTCCCTGCGGCTGGGCGAGCGGCCCGCACGCTGCGAGCTTGGCGATGCGCCGTCCATGGTGCCCCCTCGCCCACCGGCTAGGATGCGCCATGCACCACGCCGTCCCCGCCGACTACCGCCCTGCCATCGACGCGCTGCGCGACCGGGTGGTGCTGGTCACCGGCGCCGGCGACGGCATCGGCCGCGCGGTCGCCATCGAATGCGCACGGGTCGGCGCGACCGTGGTGCTGCTCGGCAAGACCCAGGCCAAGCTCGAGGCGACCTACGACGGTATCGAGGCGACGGGCGGTGCGCGCCCGGCGATCCTGGACTTCGACCTCGGCACCGCGACCGTCGCCGAGTTCGTCGGCATCAGCGAATCGCTGCACGCCGAGTACGGGCGGCTCGACGGGCTGGCCCACGTCGCGGGCGTGCTCGGCGTCCGCACCCCGCTCGACCACTACGACGCCAAGGTCTGGACCCAGGTGCTGGCGGTCAACCTGACCGCCCCGTTCCTGCTCACCCAAGCGCTGCTGCCACTGATGCGCAAGGCGCCGGACCCGGCGGTGGTGTTCACCTCGAGCAGCGTCGGGCGCAAGGGCCGAGCGTTCTGGGGCGCGTACGCGGTGTCAAAGTTCGGCCAAGAAGGCCTGATGCAGGTCTGGGCCGACGAGTGCGACTCGGGTTCGGCGCCGGTGCGGATGAACTCGCTCAACCCCGGGCCGGTGCGGACCGCGATGCGGCTCGAGGCCTACCCGGCCGAGGACCGCGACGCGCTGCACCGACCCGAGCAGGTCGCGCCCGCGTTCGTCTATCTACTGGGCAAGGACTCGGCCGGCGTCACCGGCGCGGCGTTCGATGCACGCCCGGCTTAGCGGGGCGCTTGGGCGGCCCCCGGTTCGGTCCGTCCTGGACCGGGCGCGCCTTATGCGGTCGCTGGCTCGGTAGCAACGCGCGCTTCTTGGATGGCTTGGCTGCCGGCTTCGCCGCCGGCTTGACGGCCGACGCCGGTGGCTTCGTCACCCACCGCGAGGACTGCGGCTCCACCGACGTCCTCGCGACCGGCGCCGCGGCGCGCGCCGGCGGCGTGCCAGCCGCGCCCAGCAAGGCGTCGACCTCCTCGCCCGTCAACTCCCGCACCATGCCGCGCTTTAACCAGGCGTCGAGCGCGATCGGCCCGTAGCGGACCCGCATCAGGCGCGAGACCGTGGCGCCGACCGCCTCGAACATCCGCCGCACCTCGCGGTTGCGGCCTTCCTTGATCACCACCCGGTACCAGCGGTTGACGCCCTCGCCACCGCCGTCCTCGAACTTCTCGAACCTGGCGGGGCCATCGTCGAGCACCACCCCGGCGCTGAGCTTGGCGAGCGCGCCGGGCGCGACCGCGCCCGAGACCCGCACCGCGTACTCGCGCTCGAGCTCGTGCTTGGGGTGCATCAAGGCGTTGGCCAGCACACCGTCGTTGGTGAACAGCAGCAGGCCCGAGGTGTTGAAGTCGAGGCGCCCGACCGCGATCCAGCGACTGCCGCGCAGCCGCGGCAGCTTCTCGAACACGGTGGCGCGCCCTTCCGGGTCGTGGCGCGTGGTGAGCTCGCCGAGCGGCTTGTGGTAGGCGATGGCGCGGCGCTTGACCTCGTCGCGGGCGCGGACCCGCAGTGGCGCGCCGTCGAGCGCGAAGCCCGCGGTCGGCAGCGCCCGCATCCCGAGCGTGACCGGCAGGCCGTCGAGCGTCAGGCGTCCCTCGACGATCCAGCGCTCGATCTCGCGGCGGCTCCCCAGCCCCGCGTCGGCGAGCAGCTTCTGGACCCGTTGCGGGACCAGCGGCTGGCCCGGGGCGGCTGCCGGCGGCGGCGCGCTGCGCGCGCGCTCGCGGCGGCGTTGCGCGCCGCTGCGCGCCCGCTCAGTGCCGGGTCGGCGTGGCGGCTGGCCCGTGTTCGCCATCGCCGTCCTCCAGCGTGGCCGGCTCTTCCATCGCCGCGACCCGCGGCGCATCGGCCGCCGCCTGGTCGTCGGCGAACGGCAGCTCGGGCGTGAGGTTGTCAACGTCGCGCAGCTCGGCGAGGGTCGGGAGCTCGTCGAGGCTCTTGATGCCGAAGTAGTCGAGGAACTGGCGGGTGGTGCCGTACATCGCCGGCCGCCCGGGGACGTCGCGGTGGCCGACGATCCGCACCCACTCACGGTCCTGGAGGGTCTTCATGATCGAGGTGCTGATCGACACGCCGCGCACCTCTTCGATCTCGGGGCGGGTGATTGGTTGCCGGTAGGCGATCAACGCCAGGGTCTCGAGCAGCGCGCGCGAATAGCGCGTCGGGCGTTCGTCCCACAGGCGCTGGACCCAGATCGCGAGCGCGCTGCGGACCTGGACGCGGAAGCCGGAGCCGACCTCCTTGAGCGCGATGGCGCGGTCGGCGTAGTCGGCGGCGAGCGCCGCGAGCGCGGCGCGCAACCGCTTCTCGGTCGGCCGCTCGTCCTCGGCGAACAGCGCGCCGAGCTGGTCGAGCGTCAGGGGCCGGCCCGCCGCGAGCAGCGCGCCCTCCACGATGTCCTTGAGCTTCTTGTCGTTCATGTGTAGTCGAGGTCCGGTCGGGCGTCGTCGATGGCGTGGGGCTCGCCGCGTCCGACCTTGACGTGGACCGGGGCGAACGGTTCGGCCTGCACGATGTCGAGCAGGGATTCCTTGAGCAGCTCGAGGATGGCGAGGAAGGTCACCACCACGCCCACCCGGCCCTCGCTGGGGTCGAAGAGCTCGGCGAAGTCATGGAACTCGCCATCCTGCACCAGCGCCAGCACGTCCGACATGCGCTGGCGGACCGAGAGCGGCTCGCGCTGCACGTGGTGGTGCTGGAACATCTCGGCGCGCTGCAGCACGTCCTTGAACGCCAGCAGCACCTCCTTGAGCGTGACCTCGGCGACCAGCCGGACCACGCGGCGCTCGCCGGCGTCGGCGGCGGCCTGCCAGACGTCGCGGCCCTCGCGCGGCAGCGCGTCGAGGTCCTCGGCGGCCTGCTTGTAGCGCTCGTACTCCATCAGACGCCGCATCAGCTCGGCGCGCGGATCCTGCTCCTCGCCGGCCTCGCTGGGCGGGCGCGGCAGCAGCATCCGCGACTTGATCTCGCACAGCATCGCGGCCATCACCAGGTACTCGGCCGCGAGCTCGAGCCGCAGCTCCTTCATCACCTCGATGTACTCCATGTACTGGCGGGTGATCTGCGCGATCGGGATGTCGAGGATGTCGAGGTTCTGGCGCTTGATCAGGTACAGCAGCAGGTCGAGCGGGCCCTCGAAGGCCTCGAGGAACACCTCGAGGGCGTCGGGCGGGATGTAGAGGTCGCGCGGCAGCTGGGTGAGCGGCGTGCCCTGGACGATCGCGAACGGCATCTCTCCCTGCTCGGGGTGCGCCACGGGCAGGTCGGCCTGGCGGGGCTCGTCCCCGGAGCTGGCGGCGGCGGTCATGGGGCGCAACGGTACGCGAACCGCCCTACCATCGGTACCCCCGTCATCGGTATCCGAGGCCCATCGCGTCGCGGACCTCCGCCATCGTCTCGCGCGCCGCTTCGCGCGCCGCGCTCGAGCCAGCCTCGACGATGTCGCGGACCCGCTCGGGGTTGGCGTCGTACTCGGCGGCGCGGGCGCGCATCGGCTCGAGCTCGGCGTTGATGGCGTCGATCACCGGCCGCTTGCACTCCAGGCAGCCGATCCCCGCGCTGCGGCAGCCCTTCTGCACCCAGTCCTGGACCTTGGCGTCGGAGTAGACCTTGTGGAGCTGCCAGACCGGGCACTTCTCGGGCTCGCCCGGGTCGGTGCGCTTGACCCGCGCCGGGTCGGTCGGCATCCGGCGGACCTTCTCGTCGACCTGCTTGGGCGTGTCGCGCAGCTCGATGGTGTTGCCGTAGGACTTCGACATCTTCTGGCCGTCGAGGCCCGGCATCTTCGAGGTCCGGGTCAGCAACGGCTGGGGCTCGACCAGGATCGTGCGGCTCGAGCCCTCGAGCCAACCGAGCAGCCGGTCGCGGTCGCCGCGGGTCAGCGTCGGGTGCTGCTCGATGAGCGCGCGGGCGGTGGCGAGCGCCTCGGCCTGCCCCGCCTCCTGCCAGCGCTTGCGCAGCTCCCGGTATTGCTTGCCGTTCTTGACCCCGAGCTGCTTGGCGGCGGCGGCGGCCTTGGCCTCGAAATCGGGCTCGGTGCCGAACAGGTGGTTGAAGCGCCGCGCGATCTCGCGGGTGATCTCGAGGTGCGCGACCTGGTCGTCGCCGACCGGCACCAGCTCGGCCTTGTAGACGAGCACGTCGGCCGATTGCAGCACCGGGTAGCCGAGGAAGCCATACATCGACAGGTCGCGCTCGGCGAGCTTCTCCTGCTGGTCCTTGTAGGTCGGGACGCGCTCGAGCCAGCCCAGGGGCGTGACCATCGACAGCAGCAGGTGGAGCTCGGCGTGCTCGGGCACCCGCGACTGGATGAACAGCTTGCAGGCGGCTGGGTCGACGCCCGCCGCCAGCCAGTCGACCACCATGTCCCAGGTCGAGCGCCCGATCACCGACGGGTCCTCGTAGTGGGTGGTGAGCGCGTGCCAGTCGGCGACGAAGTAGTAGCAATCGTGCTGGGCTTGGAGCGCGACCCAGTTCTTGAGCACGCCGTGGTAGTGGCCGAGGTGCAGCGCCCCGGTCGGACGCATGCCGGAGACCACGCGACGCAGCTCGCCCATCACAGACCCTCCAACCCGGCCGCGCTCGCGACCAGGCCCTTCACGGCGTGGTACGGCGGCGCCATCAGCACCAGCAGCAGCTTGGTGACGATCAGGCCCGCGACGATCAGCAAGCCGTAGGGCTCGAGCTGCGAGTAGCGCGCCGACCAGCGCGGCGGCAGCAGCGAATCGAGGATCCGCCCGCCGTCGAGCGGCAGGACCGGCAGCAGGTTGAGCACCGCCAGCGAGATGTTGAACGAGATGCCGGCCAGGCCCATCAGCAGCAGCGGGTCGGTGACCCAGCCCAGCGCCTCGCGCTGCTCGAGCACCAGCCGGGTGAGGAACGCCCAGGCGAAGGCCTGGACCAGGTTCGACACCGGGCCCGCGGCCGCGACCAATGCCATGCCGTAGCGGTGGCGGCGCAGGTTGGCGGGCGTGACCGGCACCGGCTTGGCCCAGCCGAACGGCAGGCCGGCCACAAGCCAGGTCACCATCGGCACCAGCAGCGTGCCGATCGGGTCGACGTGCTTGATCGGGTTGAGCGTGATGCGACCGAGCATGCGCGCGGTCGGGTCGCCGAGCCGGTCCGCCATCCAACCGTGGGCGACCTCGTGGATGGTGATGGCGAACACCATCGGGAGCAGCCCGATGACGAGCTGCTGGGCGGGGTGGAGCGACTGCATGGGGCGGGATTATAAGGGGTCAAGTCTTCCATCTTTCAGCGGCCGCTCGCTGAAAGATGGAAGACTTGACCCCCTACTCGAAGGCGGTCGGGTCGCCGCGGCCGCGGCGCACGACGCGCATCGCGCTGCCGTCGAACTCGACCACCGTGGTCGGCTCGACGCCGCAGGGCCCGGAGTCGATGACCAGGTCGACCTGGTGCGCGAGCCGTTCGGCGATCTCCTCGGGGTCGGAGAGCGGCCACTCGTCGCCGGGCATCAGCAAGGTCGAGCTCATCAACGGCTCGTCGAGCGCCGCGAGCAGCGCCTGCACCACCCGGTGCTCGGGCACCCGGATGCCGATGGTCCGGCGCTTCGGGTTCTGCAGGCGGCGCGGGACCTCGCGGGTCGCAGGCAGGATGAAGGTGTAGGGCCCGGGCACGTGGTTCTTGATCATCCGGTAGGCCCAGTCGTCGAGCTTGGCGAAGCTCGCGATCTCCGACAGGTCCCGGCACACCAGGGTGAAGTTGTGCTTGGCGTCCACCTGGCGGAGCCGCGCGATCCGCTCCATCGCCTCCTTGTCGCCGATGTGGCAGCCGAGCGCGTAGGACGAGTCGGTCGGGTAGGCGATCAGCCCGCCGCGGCGCACGACCTCGACCGCGCGCTCGATCAGGCGCGGCTGGGGGTCCTGCGGGTGGATGGCGAGCAGCGAGTGGGACATGGTCGGGGTCGGGGGTTTCCCTGTAGCATCCGCCCCCGCCAGAACCGTTCCGGACCGCGTTGGGCGACCGGATGCTACAGGTAAAGCCTCGGCCGCTGCATGACCGCCCTGCTCGAGTTCCTCCCTCTGGTCGCGTTCTTCGCCGCCTTCTGGTGGCGCGGCATCTTCTTCGCGACCGCGGTGCTGCTGGTCCTGACCGCGGCCCAGGTCGGCTGGCTGTGGTGGCGCAAGCGCGCGATCCCGAAGCTGATGCTGGTCGCGGCCGGCCTGGCGCTGCTGTTCGGCGGCGCGACGCTGGTCCTGCACGACGAGCGCTTCATCAAGTGGAAGGCCTCGGTGGTCTATTGGATGTTCGCCGCCGCGTTCGCCGGCTCGGCCGCGTTCACGCCGCGCCCGCTCTGGCAGCGCGCGCTCGACGAGGTCTACGAGGCCTCGCGCGCCACCTGGCTGCTCGGCAACCACCTGTGGACCGCGTTCTTCCTGGCGCTCGGCTTCGTCAACGTCTGGGTCTTCACCCGCTACGACACCGCGACCTGGGTGACCTTCAAGGTCTGGGGCGTGATGGGCGCGACGCTGGTGATGTTCGCCGCCCAGGCGCTGCTGCTCGCCAAGCTCGGCACCCCGAAGCAGGCGCCCTGATGCTTTACACGATCCTCGGCGAGGACGTCCCGGGCTCGCTCGAACGGCGGCTGGCGGCGCGCCCCGCGCACCTGGCGCGGCTCGAAGCGCTGCGGGCGCAGGGCCGGCTGGTGCTGGCGGGCCCGTTCCCGGCGCTCGATTCCCCCGACCCCGGCCCGGCCGGCTTCAGCGGCAGCCTGATCGTCGCCGAGTTCGCCTCGCTCACCGAGGCCCAGGCCTGGGCCGATGCCGACCCCTACCGGACGGCCGGTGTCCAGGCCCAGGTCAGCGTCCGCCCCTTCAAGACGACGCTGCCGTGATCGACCGCGTCGCGCTCATCCGCCAGCGCCTCGAGAAGGCGCTCGCGCCGCTCGAGCTCGAGGTGCGCGACGACAGCCACCTGCACGCCGGCCACGCCGGCGCGCGCGACGGCCGCGGCCACTTCGCGGTCACGATCCGCGCCGCCGCCTTCGCCGGCGAGCCGCGCCTGGCGCGCCACCGGCGCGTCAACGCCGCGCTCGCCGACCTGTTCGAGCGCGAGATCCACGCGCTCGCCATCACCGCGCTCGCCCCTGGCGAGCGTTGACCGGAGGTCAGATGTCCCGCCCCCTCGTCGCCTTGCTGCTCGCCCTGTCGCTCGTCGCCTGCAAGGACCGCGTCCCCGACGACGCGCTGGCGACCGTCGACGGCCACCAGCTGCGCCGCGCCACCTTCGACTCCTACCTGGCGCGCCATAGCCAGGAGCAGATCGACGAGGCGCAGCAGGCCCAGCTCCTCGACCAGGCGATCAACGTCCAGGTGCTGGCGCAGGAAGCGCTGCGCCTCAAGCTCGACCGAGACCCCAAGGTCGCTGGCGACATCGAGCTGCAGCGCCAGATGCGCCTCGCCAACGCCGCGATCCGCCAGCACCTCGAGGCCAACCCGGTCACCGACGCGGCGCTCGCTGCCGAGTACGAGACGCGCGCCGCCAAGCTGCGCGAGCCCGAGTACAAGGCGCGCCACATCCTGGTGCCCTCCGAAGCCGAGGCCCGCGACGTTATCCGCCTGCTCGAGCGCGGTAGCAGCTTCCAGCGCCTCGCCAAGGCGCGCTCGATCGACCCCGGCTCCGCGTCCCAGGGCGGCGACCTCGGCTGGTTCACCGCCGGCACCATGGTCGCGCCGTTCGCGCAGGCCGCGGCCGCGCTCGACAAGGGCAAGTTCACCAAGCAGGCGGTCCGCACCCAGTTCGGCTTCCACGTGATCCTGCTCGAGGACCAGCGGATGCGCGAGGCGCCGCCGCTCGAGTCGATCGCCGAGCAGCTGCGCGGCGCGCTCCAGGAGCGGACCGTCGAGGCCTACATCAACGGGCTGCGCGGCGCGGCCAAGATCGTCAAGCGCGAGGCCGAGCCGGCGGCGGTGCCGGCGAACGCCACCGCGCCCCCCGCGGCGCCCGCCACCGCGGCCGGTTGAGCGCTCAGGGTCGGGCGGCGCGCGCCGCCTGGCGCGCGGCGAACCGCGCGCGGATCTCCTCGATCCGCTCGCGGTTCTCGCCCAGGTCGATGCGCCCCAGGCGCGAGGCGGAGCGGACGTGGACCGCCTGCTCCTCGATGATCAGGTGGAGCTCGACGTCGTCGTAGCCGGCGCGCTCCGGGAACTGGTACTCGGTGCGATCGAGGTTGCGCTGCGCCTTGCTCGGGAACTCGGCGCGCAGGTAGCTGCGGTGGCTGGAGGCGATGCGCACGCCAGGGAAGCTCTCGAGCACCGCGACCAGGTCGGCGCGCGCCTCACGCCAATCGCTGCGGTAGGCGAGCGGCGCGATGCGCGGCTCGACGAGGTCGATGGTCGAGGCGCAGGCCGGCGTCGGGGGACAGGGCCGGAGCCGACCGCCGTCGATGCCGTACTGCGGTTGGTGCACGGTCGCGCAGGCCGCGAGCAACGACCACGACGCCAGCGCGCCCAGGCGCAACGCTCTCACCACCCTCACCCCCTCCGTCCTTAGAACTGGTCCATCCGGATCCGCCGCGCGGAGCGGCGCGCCATTATCGGCGCGCGGCGCGGGTCGGGGGAAGCGCATCAGGCGCCGAGCATCCGGCGCAGCTCGGCCTCGTCGATGGTGCGGATGCCGAGGCGCTCGGCGTCGGCGAGCTTGGAGCCCGCCTCGGCACCGACCACCACTAGGTGGGTGCGCTTCGACACGCTGCCGCTGACCTTGCCGCCGGCCCGCTCGATCAAGGCCTTCGCCTCGTCGCGCGACAGCGTGGGGAGCGTCCCGGTCAGCACCACGGTCAAGCCCACGAACGGGCTGGCAAGCCCACGCTTGCGGAGCCTGGGCTGCGACCAGTGCAGCCCGAACGCCAGCAGCTGCTGCTCGATCGCCCGCGCTTGCGCCAGGTTCTCGGCATCCTCGAAATGCGCCGCGAGCCCGGCGGCCGCCTTCGCGGACACCCCGGCGACGGCCGCGCCGCGTCCCGACCAACGATGGCGCGCGACCTCGCCGAGCTTCGCGAAGCGCGCTGCCAGCGCTTGCGAGGTCCCCGGTCCGATCCCCGGGATGCGCAGCCGGTCGAGCGTGGTCGCCAGCGTGACCTGCTGTTGGAGCTCCGGCGAGACCTCGCCCTCGCCGCCGATCTCCACGAGCTTCACCAAGCGCGTGATCGACGCCGCCAGCGACGCGTCGGCGAACGACTCGTGGATGGAACGCGCGGTCTCGGCGCCGACGTTCGGCACGAACGTCAGCACCTCCGGCAGCGCGCCGCGGATCCGCGCCAGCGAGCCGAGGTGACGGGACAGGTCCTTGGCCGTGACCTCGCCCACGCCCACGATGCCCAGCCCGTAGACCAGGCGCGGCAGCTCGACGGCGCGCCGCGCCGCGATCGCGTCGAGCAGCTTGGCCACCGACACGCGCCGCTCGCCCTTCGGGCCCTCGAGCGCGACGCGCTGGCGATGCAGCCGGTACAGGTCGGCCGGTTCCGATACCAGCCCATCCTCGACCAGCTTCGCGAGCACGCCCTCCGCGATGCCGTCGACGTCGACCGCGCGCCGCGAGACGAAGTGCCGCAGGGCTTGGACGCGTTGTGCGGTGCACCGCCAGCGCCCGATGCAGACCAGCGTCGTCTCCTCGTCTCCGCCCTCGGGCCCATCGCTGGCGCGGACCAGAGGCTCGACCGGGGATCCGCACGACGGACAGCTCGTCGGGACCGCGACCGACAGCGCCTGCCGCGGACGCACCGCGAGGTCCACGCCCACCACGCGCGGGATGACGTCGCCCGCACGTTCGACGAACACCGTGTCGCCGATCCGCAGGTCCTTGTCCCGCACCCTGGCCATGTTGTGCAGCGTCACGTTCGAGACCGTCACGCCGCCGACCTTGACCGGCTGCAGGCGGGCCACCGGGGTCAGCACGCCGGTGCGACCGACCTGGAAGTCCACGCTCTGGAGCACCGTGCGCACGATCTCGGGAGGGAACTTGTGGGCACGTGCCCAGGCCGGCTCGCGGGCCTCGGCGTCGCTGGTGAGCCGCTGGCGGTCGGCGTGGGAGTCCACCTTGTAGACCACCCCGTCGATCTCGTAGTCGAGCTCGTCACGACGCTCGCTGATGCGCCGGTGGTAGTCCGCGAGACCGCCGGCGTCGCTCGCCGGCTCGCCGGCCGGGCAGACGCTGATCCCCCAGCCCTTCAGGCGCTCCATCACCTGGGCGTGGCTGTCGTCGATGGCGCCCGGATCGGCCACCCCGTGCGCGAAGAAATCGAGCGGCCGCGTCGCCGTGACCTTCGGGTCGAGCTGCAGCAGGCTGCCGGAGGCCCCGTTGCGCGGGTTCTTGAGCTCGGGCCGGCCGTCGCGCGCCGCCCGCTCGTTGTACGCCGCGAACCGCGAACGCGCGATGTACACCTCGCCGCGCACCTCGAGGACCCGCGGCCAGCCGCGACCGGCGAGCTGCGCCCGCACCGTCCCGATGGTGCGGACGTTGGCGGTGACGTCCTCTCCGACCCGGCCGTCGCCGCGCGTGGCGCCGCGCACCAACACGCCGTCCTGGTAGCGCAGGCTGAGCGCGACCCCATCGATCTTCGGTTCGGCGTAGTACCGCACCGTCGTCCGGCCGAGGCCCCGGGCCACCCCTTCGCAGAACGCGCGCAGCTGCTGGTCCTCGGGCACCCGGCCGTCGCCCTTGCTGATCTTGCTGAGCGAGAGCATCGGCACCTCGTGCTGGACCTTGGCGAGCCCGGAGTTCGGCCGACCGCCGACCCGCTGGGTCGGCGACTCAGCTCTGAGCAGGTCGGGGTGGGCTTGCTCGAGCGCGGTCAGCTCGTCGAACAGCGCATCGAACGCGGCGTCGGTGATGCTGGGATCGCTCTGCGCGTAGTAGCGGTCCTCGTGTTCGGCGATCTCCCGGCGCAGCTCGAGGATGCGTCGGGCCGCAGCGTCGCGCGCCGGGCTGCGCTTCACCATCGGCGTCAGGCCCCGCCGCGCCCGTGCTGGCGCTCGAAGGCGAGGACCTTCTCGCGCAGGTGCTGGATGGTCTGGGGCGTGAGCGTGCTGCGCTCGCCGTCGGTGAGCTCGGCGTGGAGCCGCTGGGCGATGCGGCGCGCGGTAGCGAGCAGGTCGGCGAAAGCGTCGGTGCCGGGCCGTGGTCCGGGCAGCACCGCGAACAGCGCCAGGCCCTGCAGGTACTCGAAGCGCTGCCCAAGCGGGTCGAGCTCGCCGGGCTCGGCGAGGTGGGCGACGCTGAACACCACCGCGCCCTGGTCGGTCTCGCGGTGGAAGATGCGGCGCGCGCCGTGGCGCAGGCCGACCTCGTCGAGCGTCACGAACACGTCGCTGCCCAGCAGCTGTTGGCCGCTGGCCGGCACGATGAACAGCGTCAGCAGCATCTGCCGGTCGGGATCGAAGCCCCGCGCCGGCGCTTCGTCCGGCAGCGGCACCGCGGGGAGCGCCTCGTCCATGGGGCTCGGGGCCGCGGCCGACGCGGGCTGGCGCGCGGCCAGGCCGGGCGTGGTGGACTCGCTGGAACCCTCGCCGGGCTCGTCGTGGGTGGCGATGGTCGGTTCGGCGCGGGGCTTGGGCACGCCGTCGCGCCGAGCGGACGCCCGGCGCGAACCCCACCACCAGACGCCGACCACCAGCGCGACGCCGGCCAGGAGCAGGAACAGGCGCAGGTCGCCCATGCCGCCGCTCACATCGCCGCGAGCCGCACGGCCTCGTCGACGTCCACCGCCACCAGGCGCGAGACGCCGGGCTCGGACATCGTGACGCCGGTCAGCTGGTTGGCCAGCTCCATCGTGATCTTGTTGTGGGTGATGAACACGAACTGGGTGCGTTCCGACATCACCTTGACCAGCTCGCAGAAGCGCGCGGCGTTGACGTCGTCGAGCGGTGCGTCGACCTCGTCGAGCATGCAGAACGGCGCCGGGTTGAGCTCGAACAGCGCGAACACCAGCGCGATCGCGGTCAGCGCCTTCTCGCCGCCCGACAGCAGGTGGATGGTCGAGTTCCGCTTGCCGGGCGGGCGCGCCATGATCGTGACGCCGGCGTCGAGCAGGTCCTCGCCGGTCATCTCGAGGTAGGCGTGGCCGCCGCCGAACAGCCTGGGGAAGGCCTGCTGCAGGCTGCCGTTGACCCGGTCGAAGGTCTCCTTGAAGCGGGTCCGGGTCTCGCGGTCGATGCGCTTGATCGCGCCCGCGAGCGTGTCGAGCGCCTCAGTCAGGTCGGCGTGCTGGGCGTCGAGGTAGGCCTTGCGCTCGGACTCCTGCGCGAACTGCTCGATCGCGGCGAGGTTGACCGCGCCCAGGCGCTCGATGCGGGCCTCGAGCTGGGCGAGCTTCTCCTCCCAGACCGGGACCTCGGCCTCGGTCGGCAGCCGTTGGAGCAGTGCCTCGGGCTCGGCCTCGAGCTCGGCGAGCTGCTCGCGGGTGGTCTGGCGGCGGACCCGGGCCTCCGACGACGAGAGCTTGAGCTGGGCGACGGCCTCGCGGGCCTCAGTGACCTTGCCGTCGGCAGCGTGGCGCTCGTCCTCGAGGCCGCGCATCAGCTCCTCGTCGGCCTCGACCTTGCGCCGTGCGCTGCCGAGCTCGACCTCCAGCGCCTGACGCTGGCCGAGGGACGCGTCGAGCTCGAGCTGCTGCTCGCGCAGCGGCGCGACGCTGCCGTCTAGCGAGAGCTGGAGCTGCTCGCGGCGCGCACCGGCCTGGCCGGCCTGGCTGCGCATCCGCTCCAGGCTCGAGCGCAGCTGGTCCTGCACCGAGCGCCGAGCCTCGGCCTTGAGCGCGATCTCGTAGGCGCGCTCCCGCGCCTCGCGCGAGCGGACGCGCGCCGCGTCGAGCGCGGCGCGCAGCGCTTCGCGCTCGTCGCTGAGCGTGGCGCGACGCGCGGCGTGGGCGCTGGACAGGTCGAGCGCCTCGCCGAGCGTGCCGCGGGCGCGCTTGAGCTCGGTCTCGACCCCGCTGCGGCCGGCGTCGAGCTCGGCGAGCTCGGCGGCGATGGTCGCAATCCGCTGCTGGACCTGTTCGAGGCGCAGCCGTTCGGCGTCTCGGCGCGCGCTGGCGTCGGCGACCTCACGGTGGACCACGTTGCTCCGGGCCTGGAGGTCGTCGCGGCGCTGCTCGAGCGCACGCAGCGCCTCGCGGCTGGCGCCCAGGTCGGACTCGAGCCCGGCGAGCCGGGCGCGCGCGCCCTCGGCGTCGCTGCGCAGCTTCTTGATCTCGGTCTCGCGCGCCAGCACGCCGGCGCGGCCGTCGTCGTCGCGCGTGACCCGCACCCAGTTCGGGCCGATCCACACGCCGTCGCGCGTCACCAGCGACTGGCCGGCGGCGAGGCGGCCGCGCAGCGCACGCGCGCCGGCCAGGTCGTCGACCGCTAGCACCTCGCCGACGATGCCTTCGATGCCCTCGATGCCCTTGAGCTTGCGCGCCAGCGGCTCGGCCGGCAGCGACCCGCTGCGCTCGGCGCGGCGCGCCTCGAACAGCGTCACCGAGCCGCGCTCGAGCCCGGCCAGGTCGACGCTCAGCGCGTCGCGCTGCTCGACGCACACCGCCTCGAGGTGGAAGCCGAGCACGGTCTCGACCGCCCGCCCCCAGCCCGGCTCGACCTCGAGCCGCTCGGCGAGGCGCGGCAGGCCGCCCAGGCCCCGGCCGGCGAGCCAGGAGTTGACCGCCTCGCGGCTCTTGCCGAGCGCGGATTGCTGCAGCGCCTCGAGGGACGCGGCCCGGCCGTGGGCGACCTCGAGCTCGCGGCGCAGGTCGTGGACCTGGTCGACCAGGCGCTGCTCGTCGCGGCGCTTGGCGACGATCTCGGCGGCGACCGCGCGGGTCTCGGTCTCGACCGCGTCGCGGCGCCGCGCCGCGTCGTCGGCGGCCGCGGCCAGTTCGATCGGGCCCCGCCCGGAGTGCGGCGCGAGCTGGGCGCGCTCGGCGGCGAGCCGCTCGGCGCGGGTCAGCGCCTGGGCGAGCTGTTGGTCGAGGTACTCGATGCGCGCGCGCTGGACCTGCGCAGCCCGCATCGCTTCGCTCTCCTCGCGCACGAAGCCGTCCCAACCGGTCTGCCAGGCGCCCATCCGTTGCTCGGCGTCGGCCAACGCGGTGGTCGCGGCGCCGTCGGCGCCGCGTGCGTCCTCGAGCTGGGGCGCGAGCTCGGCGAGCTCGGCGAGCGCGCCGTCGAGCTGCTGCTGGTCGCGGGTGATGTGGCCCTCGAGGTCGCGGGCCGAGGCCTCGGTCTCGGTCAGGTCGCGCTCCTGGCGGACGCGCAGCTCGCGGGCGTGCTGGATGCCCTGCTCGAGGCGGGCGATCTCGCTGCCGGCGGCGTAGAAGCGCGCCTGGACCGCGTCGAGCGCGTCGGCCGCCTCGCCGTGGCCGGAACGCTGCCGCTCGATCCGCGCCTCGACCTCGCGCAGCTCGGCGACCCGCGCTTCGACCGCGGTCTCGTGCTCGCGGATCACCCCGTCGGCCTGCCCGACCTCGTGGTCGAGGTGGC
>Ga0247727_10001342_pt1 | contig 58944 bp, 31 predicted proteins | sample WisWelCaveWW1625_FD_202498 | JGI IMG/M metagenome (GOLD analysis project Ga0247727, IMG submission 202498) | Biofilm microbial communities from Wishing Well Cave, Virginia, United States - WW16-25 | ecosystem: Environmental > Aquatic > Deep subsurface > Groundwater > Cave microbial mat | place...
CAAGCGGCACCGCGCCGCTCGCGAACTCTTGAACTCTCTAACTCCAGTAACCCTACGGGTTACTGGAGTTAGATGAAATACAAAACAAACAACAAAAAAAGTGTCAACTATTTTCAGGACGAGACATGATTCGCCCTTCGCTCTTCTCTCTTCGCCCTTCACTCATATCGCAACGATTCCACCGGATTCGCCAGCGCGGCTTTGACAGCCTGCGTGCTCACCGTCAGCAGCGCAATGATGAGCGCGATTCCGCCGGCAAGTGCAAACACCAACCAGTCGATTTCGATACGATAGGCAAAATCTTGCAGCCATTTATTCATGGCGAAATAGGCAAACGGCCAGGCAATGAGATTTGCCGCCAAAACTAATTTGACAAAATCCTTTGAGAGCAATCCGGCAATGGCGGTGACTGAAGCGCCCAACACTTTGCGAATACCGATTTCTTTGGTGCGCTGCTCAGCAGTAAAAGCTGCCAGGCCCAATAACCCCAAACAGGCGATAAGAATACTGAGCAGCGCGAAGAAACCGATCGCCCGCCCCCAAGATTCTTCGGTGCGATAGAGACGATCAAAAGTGTCGTCGATGAAAAAGTATTCAAACGGCGACTCCGGACAGAAGCGTTGCCACGAACGCTCGAGTCCGGCGAGAGTCTCGCTGATATTCTCCGGACGCAGCTTGACGGAGATATAGAAATACCAATACGGCTTGATCATGAAAATGATCGGCCGCACTTCGTGGTGCAACGATTCGAAGTGAAAATCTTTGACCACGCCGATGACCTGGCCGTGACGCTTTTCAAAAGGAAGGCTCGGTTGGCCGGTGGAAAATTCCGCGGTGATGATCTTGCCGAGGGGCGAAGACCAATGCAGCGCTTGCGCTGCCGCTTCGTTCAGCAGAAACGCCTGAGTCGAGTCGGTGGCGATTTCTTTGGCGAGATTGCGGCCTGCGGCCAATTGCAATCCGAACGTCGCCAGAAAATCGGGATCAACCGAAACGGCTGAAACCGGCCAAGGCTCTTCAGAGCCGTCGGGATTGCCGCCCTCGGGCTGAGCCGCAATCGTAATTCCCAACTGATTGGATGGAATGTGTGAGGAAACCGCCACCTCAAGCACTTGCGGATTTTTAAGAAATTCATTTTTCAGCGGCTCGGGATTGTAGCGAGTCTTGCGTGCGTGCGGGATCACCAAAACCTGTTCACGGTTGAAGCCGAGGCGCTTATTTTTGACATAGTCCATCTGCTCGAAAATGACCAACGTGGCGATGATCAAAATAACGGACATGGCGAATTGCATCACCACCAGCCCTTGGCGAGAAAAAGATTTTTTCCCCATACGCGAGTTGTTGCTCTTCAATGCGATGAGAGGCCGCAATCTCGAGAGCAAGAATGCCGGATAACTGCCGGCAAGCGCACCAACGATCAACGCCAGCGCCGCCAAACTGAGCAACAAGATGAGATCATCGCGATAGTTGTAGGCCAACGGCTTTTGCACGAAGTCGCTGAAATATGGCAAACAAATCTCGATGAGAAACAGCGCCACCATCGTCGCCAGCAACGCCAGTAGAATGGCTTCGCCGAGAAATTGCTTGATGAGCTGCAGCCGGTGCGCGCCGGAAACTTGGCGGACGCCGATCTCTTTGGCGCGACCGGCGGCGCGCGCGGTTGCCAAATTCATGTAGTTGATGCAGGCGATTCCCAAAATCAGCACGGCGATGATGGCGGCGATGATCAAATAGCTCCGGTCTCCCGCCGCGGCGGGATCGATCTCGCCGCTGAGATGGGAATGCAGATGAATATCCGTGATCGGCTGCAGATGGCTGAGCACGTTCCGGTAATCGCGCGCCGGTTCATTGCCAAGATGCCTGGCGACAAATTCCGGAAACTTTTTCTCAAACTCACGCGTAGCGAAATTCTCCGGAAGCAGCACGTAAGTTTGCGCATACGTGGCTGACCAGTCTGCGAAGAAAAATTTCGGCCAAATTGCTTCGGCGGTGGCAAAAGAAACGAGAATATCGAAGGTAAAATGAGAATTCGCCGGCACATTTTTGAGAACGCCGGTGATTTGCAAGTCGTAGTATTTTTCACCCCAATACAACGACAGTTGGTTGCCGACGGCTTCATCTTCTCCAAAATATTTTTGGGCAATTTCCGCGGTGATGACGGCGGCAAAAGGCGCCGCCAAAGCGGTTTGGGGATCGCCGGCGAACAGCTCGAACGAAAAGATTTGCAGCACTTCGGCGTCCGCCCAGAACATGCGTTTTTCGTAGAATTGCTCGTCGCCGTGACGCAGCAGCGAGGGTTGGCGGTCGTTGCGAAAGCGCACGGCTTGAATCTCGGGAAAATCCTGATTCAATTGCGGCGCCAATCTAAAAGCCGTGGGCGCGGCCTCGCTGCGCACGATGCGGTAAAGCCGCGCCGCATTTTTGTGATATTTGTCATAGCTCAGCTCGAACCGAATGAAAAGAAACAACAAACCCGCACACGCGATCCCCACCGCCAGCCCGACGATGTTGATAAGCGAGTAAGCTTTGTATTTCAGCAAATGGCGAACGGCAATTTTGAGATAGTTGTTGAACACGGAAACTCCTTTTAAAAACGTAAAGTGTAAAACGTAATGCGTAATATTTGCGGGTTACGCATTACGAGTTACGTTTTATTTTACAAAAATCTCATAAGGATGGCCGGCGATGGCAAATTGCGCCGGTTTCGCTCCACGAATCTCGGCAACCGTTGGAAAAATGCCGGTGGGCGGCGCTTTCTCTTCATATCCCCAACGCCGGCCGCGGATGATCACGAGCAGGAGGCCGTGCTCATCGCCGAGCGCTCGGAAGCGATCGTCGCCGCCGCGATATTGTTCCAACTGCAAAGCCTTTCTCATTTCCAAAGCGGTGTTGGTCACGTCATCGGAAATAAACGCGATTTCACTGGCGTACAGAATGTCTTTGGCGGTAAACGATCCGGTCGCGCTGTTTTTCAAATCGTGCCGCGCGATATACTCGATGAGATTTCCCGCCGGATCCCAGAAGAAAATCGAGTGCGCGTTCCAGTGCCGGAAATGAACGACATCCTCGGGAAAGTCGGGATCGCGCAAGCTCGCGTTGATGCGATCCAGCGGCGTGCGCGGCTTTTGCCAATCGTGCGCGCCCAAAATTTTATTTTCGGGGATGTTGAACGCGACGTGATAAAAAGGCTCGCCGTGCTCAGGCTGCGCTTGCGCGAACGTCACCGAGGTTTGGCCGCCAGCGAAAGTGATTTCTCCAGCATTTTCTTCGAGCAACGGCAAGCCGAGGAGTTCATGATAAAACGATTTCATTTTTGCCAACGGCGCAGCGGTGAGCAGCCGGAGACGCAGCAGGCGCGGCGCGGCGTTGGTGGCCATCCCCGTTGCGTTTTTCGGAAAACTCAAAGCCAGGCCTTCGTGCGCGGCCAGCGCGAGCGCCGAGGCGCTTTTCAAAAATTGTCGGCGATTCATAGATTTTTTACTCAAGGCGGACAAGCCGAACCAAAAAAAAGAATTAGTCGCTCACGGAATTGGAACAGCTCACGGAAATGAATTATAAAAATCTTTTGCTTCCGTGTGAGTTCTATTCCGTGAGCTAAATTTCGCTGGCCTGCGGCGGGGTAGCTTAAATATACTTCGGCGAAACTCGGTGTTCTCGGCGTAACTCGGCGGGAAAGCGTTTTTCTCCGAAATTCACCGAAGCCACCGAGTGCCGCCGAGAAAAATTTTTTTAATTTTTCTGAGTTTGGTTGCATAAGTCAACGTAATTCGTAAGGCGTGATGCCTTTTACGCATCACGTTTTACGTTTTATTACTCGTATCGCAGCGCTTCGACCGGATTCGCCAGCGCCGCTTTGATCGCCAGCGTGCTCACAGTGATGAGCGCAATCAATAGCGCCATTCCACCCGCCAGCGCAAACACCCACCAACCGATGTCGATGCGATACGCAAAGTCTTGCAGCCATTTGTTCATGGTGAAATAAGCAATGGGCCAGGCGATGAGATTGGCCAACAAAATCAGCTTGACAAATTCTTTGGAGAGCAGCGCGACGATGCCCGAAACGCTGGCACCCAATACTTTGCGGATGCCGATTTCTTTCGTGCGCTGCCGCGCCGAAAACGCAGCGAGTCCGAAGAGGCCCAAACAAGCGATCAAGATCGCGAGACCGGCAAAAACGCTGAACAGCGCGGCGAAGCGTTGGTCGTTGCGATATTGTTCATCGAACTTCTCGTCCACAAAATTGTAACTGAAAGGATTGCCAGGGAAAAGGGTTTTGTAAATGCGTTCCACGGCGGCAACCGTTTGCGGCAAATTCTCGGTGCTCACCTTCAGTGAAAGCTGCCCTCCGGCCTGCGCCAGCGTGAAAAGCGCGGCTTCGCGCGGAGAATGTGCGGAGGACCAATTAAAATCCTTGAACACGCCAACGACTCTGAACGTGGCGCCGCCCATGTGCACCAATTGTTGCAGCGCATCATTCGGCATATCGAAGCCCACGGCTTTGACTGCGGTTTCATTGAGAATCACGGGCCGATTTTCTCCTTCCGGAATGTTTGCTGAAATCCCTTCGAACCCGCGGCCGGCCATCAACTGCAGGCCGTAAAGCGAGGCGAAGCTTGAGTCTATCCAGGCCAGCGCGCCTCTCACATTGGTCGAAGGGTCCGCCGCTTCTCGGCGCAAGTTGGAAGAATACCAGTTGAATCCTCGACCGGGAAGCGCACTGGAGGTGGCAATTTGCCGAATGGCCGGAACCTGGCGTAGCTCGTTGGTCAAACGTTGAATCGCTTGCGAACCTTCGGTGCCTTCGGAGAGCACGCGCGGGCCCGGCACGGTGAAAATTTGTTCCAGATTGATGCCTAGGTCCATGTGCCGCATGTGCTCCAGTTGAGCGTACACGACAACGGTTCCCGCGAGCAGCCCGACTGAAGCAGCGAATTGCAAGACGACGAGTCCCTGCCGCAGCCAGAGCCGAATTGAAGACGAACCGGTTTTCGCTTTGAGCACGGTGACCGGCTTAAACGCGGAAAGCGCGAAGGCCGGATAAAATCCTGCCAGCAGCGTGCCGGCGAAAAACATGACAAAAGCCCAGGCCCACACTCGGGGATTCGCCCAAGCCCAGTCGGTAAGCTGAGTGCCGGCCAGGTTGTTCACGAACGGCCGGAGCATCTCGGCGAACACGATCGCAAACACCAGGGCCGCAAGGTTCGTCAGCGCGGACTCAACGAGAAACTGGAAAATGAGCTGGCCACGTTGGGCGCCAATCACTTTGCGAACGCCGACTTCGCGGCTGCGATCGAGCGAACGGGCTGTAGCCAGGTTGACGTAATTCACCAGAGCGATGACCAGCGTGATCAGCGCGATGATGGCGAAGAAGTACACCGTGCGATAACTCCCCTGCACCGCTTTCGGCGCGAAGACGGCGTTGTTGAGGTGAACATCGCGCAAAGGTTGAGCGTTCAAATGCGCCTTCGTGTTGGTGCGCTTGAAATCTTCCCCGCGATTGCTGATGAGCACTTCCGTAAACTTCTGCTCGACCGCGGCCATGTCTGCATCCTCGCGGAGCTGGACGTAGGTAATGAAGTTGTGCCAAGGCCAACCCTGTTGGGGATCGCTGTATCCGCTCTTCTGCAGCAAGTCTCCCATCGGCAGCAGAAAATCGAACTGCAAGTGGGAGTTGGCGGGCACGTCGCGAAAGACGCCGTTAACGCTGAAGGCGCCGCTGATCCAACCGTTCACGTTGAGCGCCTTGCCCAGCGGATTTTCGGCGCCGAAATATTTTCGCGCCATCGCTTCGGAGATGATAAGCGTGCCAGGCTCGGCGAGCGCTTTTGCCGCCTCACCCAAAACGAGCGGATAAGAAAACATTTGCAGGAATGCCGGGTCGGCGTAGAACACCTGATTCTCCTCGAACGCTTTGTCCGGCTGCGCCGAGCTCGAAATGACCGGGTCGCCATAGTCCGGGTGAATGCGCGCGAAGCGAACGACTTCGGGCACGCTCTGCGCCAAAGCGGGACCCACCGCGTAGCCGTTTAACGCCGCAATGCGCGGTTCGTCTCCGCCTTGAATCGTCGTTTGCGAGACGCGGTAAAGGTGGGCGAAGTTGGTGTTGAAATCATCGAAGCTGTATTCGAAGGCGACATACTGAAAAATGATCAAGCAGCACGCCAAGCCAAACGTGAGTCCGGCGATATTGATGAACGAATATCCCTTGCGCCGCAGCAGGTTGCGCAGTGCCGTTGTGAAATAGTTTTTGAACATGGGTGGCTCCAGTTTTCAGTTATCAGTGTTCAGTAATCAGTGCATACCATTAAGTTAAGCGAACGGTTTGCCGAAAATCTTGTCCCGAAGGGACAGCCGGCAATAGCCCCGCGATTGATCGCGGGGAAACATGACCCATCATTACCTCACCAGTCCCGCAAGGGACGAATGAGAAGGCGGTGGTCGAAATATTTCAAGCGATTATTTTCAATCGTCCCTTGCGGGACTAGGAAACTTTGTTATTTCATATTTCCCAGAGATAAAATCTCTGGGCGATTTTCATTTTGTCCCTTCGGGACAGAACGCCACAAATGACAATCGTTAACCTAATGAAATGGAGTTATCAGTGATCAGTTCACTGAATATTGATCACTGGTTACTTTGGTTACTGATTACTTTTTACTCATACCGCAGCGCTTCGACCGGATTTGCCAGCGCGGCTCTAATTGCTTGCATGCTCACGGTCAGCAGCGCGATGAGCAATGCGACGCCGCCCGCGAGCGCAAACACCCACCAGCCGATGTTGACTCGATACGCAAAATCTTGCAGCCAACGATTCATGGCGAAATAGGCAATCGGCCAGGCGGCGAGATTTGCCACGAGCACCAATTTGACAAAATCTTTGGAGAGCAATCCGGCGATGCTGACAACCGAAGCGCCGAGCACCTTGCGCACGCCGATTTCTTTGGTGCGTTGCACGACGTTGTAGGCCGATAATCCCAGCAAGCCGAAGCACGCAATCAATACGGCGAGAAAAGCAAACGCGCCGAAAACTTTGCCGAAGACCATGTCAGCCTTATACTGCCGGTCAAAAAGTTCGTCGAGAAAGAAGAAACTGAATGGATCCGCCGGGAAATGCTTCTCCCAAACCTTTTGCAGCGCGGCAAGGGTTCCCTGCACGTCGGCAGTTTGAATCTTTGCCGAATAATAGCCGCGAATGTCTGGCCGCAGCAGCATGATGACCGGATCAATGGCCTTTTGCAAACCTTGTTGATGAAAGTTTGCTACCACGCCGATGACCGTGAGCGTATCGCGGCTGCGGCGGATTTTTTGATTGACCGCGCTCTCGCTGCTTTCAAAACCAAGTTGCTTTACGGCCAGCTCGTTAAGCAGCGCCGCTTTATTGTCTGTGGCGAAATCCTCGGAGAAATTTCTTCCCGCTTTCAATTCCAGACTGTACGTCGGAACAAAATCATAGTCCACGCCGAGGTGATACAACGTAATCGTTCCAGCGCCCTCGACGAGACGGCGCCCGCCGGTGGTCCAATAAATCTCTTTGCCCATGACGCTCGACGATACCGTGAGGTTTTTGATGCCGTTTATGCCCAATGCTTCGTTCTTGAACGGCTGAAATGCATTCTGATACAAGGAATCGCTGAACGAAGCGGCGGCGTTCAGCACCAAAGTCTGATTGATGTTTGCGCCCAAGCTTTGCCGGCGCATGAACTCGACTTGCCGATAGACGATTATCGTTCCCGCGATCAAAGCAACGGAAGCCGCAAACTGCGCGACGATGAGTCCTTTGCGAAGGGTTTGCGAGTTACGCCGGTTTTTGAAAACGCCTTTCAACACCAGCACCGGTTGATACCCTGACAACACGAACGCCGGATACAATCCCGCGAGCAGCGCACCAACAGCGAAGATGGTGAGAGCGCCAAGCCAGTAGTTAGCGGGAAGACTGAAGCCCAAGACTTCCGTTCTGCCGATGAATTGGTGAAAGAGCGGCGCCAGCTCCGAGACAGCCATCAACGCGACCACCAACGCGATGATATTCAACAAAACACTTTCGATGAGAAACTGGCGAATCAAATCGAGGCGGAGAGCGCCCAGAACTTTGCGCACGCCAATCTCTCGCGCTCGTTCCATCGAGCGGGCGGTGGCGAGATTGATGTAGTTAATCCACGCAATGCCGATGATGAAGAACGCGATCAGGAATAAAAATGAAACGGCGCGGCCGTTGCCATTGACTTCGGCTTCCTGATTGTAGTTGGAATACAGATGAACGTCGGGCATCGGCAAGAGCGCCAGTTCACAACGAATATTGTTGTTGCGAGACCACTCTTGGCTGTTGATGTAGCGGTCGCAAAATGCCGACAGCTTTGCTTCCAGCGCTTTCCAATCGGCGCCGGGCTGCAACAGCACATAGCTGTAGAAATCGTACCATCCCCAACTCGTTTCCGTCGCATTCGTGGTGTCGCCCCACACAATGCGAGCGAGTTTTCCGAGCGTGGCATAAGAGACCAGATAATTGATGATGAGATGCGAGTTGCGCGGATAATCACGGAAGACACCGGTCACTTCATACGACCATGTGCCTTGCGGATCGCGCACGGTCAAGCGTTTGCCCATCGGCTCTTCATCGCCGAAGTATTTCTTCGCCATGGATTCGGAAATAACGATCTCATCGGGATCGCGCAACGCCGTGGCCGGATTTCCTTTCTGCATATTGACCGCGAGCATGCGGAGAGAAGTGGGATCGGCAAAATAACCTTTGGTCTCGGAGAATTTCACATTCATCTCATCATTCGAGAGCAACAGCTCGGCATCATGCAGGCGGCAAAAATCCTCCACTTCGGGAAAATCTCTCTTCATGGTGGGCGCAATCGCCGGATAGACGGTGGCGGATTTCCACAACAACTCGCCGGAGCGATACGAATCCAGCCGCACGCGCACGATGCGGTCGGCAAGGTCTTGAAACCGGTCATAGCTTCTCTCGTGCGCGACATATTCGAAGATCAACAAAAAGCAGCTTAGTCCGATTGCCAATCCCAGAATGTTGAGAGCGGCATACGTTTTCCGTTTTTTTAGATCACGCAGGGCGATTTTGAAGTAGCTTTTGAACATTTTTGACTCCAGTTTTCAGCGATCAGTAATCAGTTGTCAGTTCACTGAATACTGTTTACTGAGTATTTACTCATAACGAAGCGCTTCCACCGGATTCGCCAGCGCGGCTCGAATAGCCTGCGTGCTCACGGTCAGCAGCGCGATGAGCAACGCCAATCCGCCTGCAAGCGCAAATACCCACCAGCCGAGATTAATGCGATACGCGAAACTCTGCAACCATTTGTTCATCGCAAAATAAGCCACTGGCCAAGCGATCACATTGGCAACGAGCACCAATTTGGCAAATTCACGGGAAAGCAAATGCACGATGCCGGATGCCGTTGCCCCCAATACTTTGCGAATGCCGATCTCGCGCGTTCGCCGGCCGGCGGTAAAAGAAGCGAGGCCGAACAATCCGAGGCAGGCGATGAAGATGGCGACGAAGCCAAACGCGCCGAAAATTTTGCCGAGGCGTTGTTCCGCCTGATACTGCTTGCCGAAATTATCATCCAAAAACAAATATTCGAAAGGCCACTGCGGCGCAAACGCGGTCCACGCGCGCTTGACGTGTTCGAGCGTGCCGCCAATGTCGTGTGCGGCGATCCGCAGCATGGCATAGGCATATCGATTCGGCGCGGGCGTCAACAGCAGCGGTTGCATGCCCATGTGCAGCGTTTGGAAATGAAAATCTTTCACCACGCCGATGATCGTTCCGCTGCGATTGCGGAAATAGTCGACGGTTTTGCCCACCGCTTCTTCCGGCGCGCTCCATCCCAAAGCGCGCGCGGCGGTTTCATTGAGGATCAGATCGCGTGTTGTATCGGCATCCATTTGCGGCGAGAAGCTTCGACCAGCAGCCAGGACAATATCCAAAGTCTCGATATAATCAAAATCGGTCAGCAGCACTTTCATGTCCGTCACCTGCACGTCGGCTCGATCCGGCCGCCGTGCCACCGTGCCCCACGTGCCGATTCCTGGATAACGCGAAGTGAAAGTCACGCGCGAAACGGACGGGTTTTGCAAAAGCGTGTGCTTGAACATTTGGCGTTGCTCGAGCAAACCGGCATCTTTGATCGGCACCACGACCACCTGCTCTTGATCAAAACCCAGCTTCTTGTTGCGCATGTAATCAAGCTGGTTGTAAACGACGACCGTGCCGATCATCAAAATGATCGAAATGCCGAATTGAAACACGACCAGCGCTTTGCGTGAAAGAAAGCCGCGCCAGCCGCTAGCCGTCCGGCTTTTGAAGATTTCCAACGGTTTGATGGCGGAAAGAAAGAACGCGGGGTAACTGCCGGCCAGCACGCCGACAAACAACGTCAGCGCGAGCAAGCCTGTCACGAACAGCGGGTTGTTGCGATAGTCGATCGCCAATTCGCGATTCGCAACGGCATTGAAAGAAGGCAACAGCAGCTCGATGAGAACGACGGCTATGAGCGTCGCGATGAGCGCCATCAAAACGGATTCGCCGATGAACTGCGCCACAAGCTGGCGTTGCTGTGACCCCAATACTTTTCGCATGCCCACTTCACGCGCGCGCATTTCGGAGCGCGCAGTGGCAAGGTTCATAAAGTTGATGCAGGCGATCACGAGAATGAACAACGCGATCGCGGAGAAAATATAGACGTAGCGAATATCGCCCTGTGCATTAAGCTCGTTGCCGAGCGGATGAAGATGGATATCGGTCAAAGGCTGCAAGAATGGCTGCAAACACCATCCCAGCGATTGCAATTGCTCTGCAATGTTCTTCTCGAAAAGCGAGGCGATTTTTTGATCCAGTTCGTGATGAGGATAATCACGCGGCAGCACCAGATAGCTAAAAAACGGATTGTAAGTCCAACTTTGCAAAGCTTCTCCTAATATGCTTTCGAGGCTTTGGAAGGAAGCTAAAAAATCAAATTGGAGGTGCGAGTTGTTGGGAATATTTTTAATGACACCGGTGACGAGATAATCGCGCTGCAGATCGACCTTGATAATTTTGCCGAGCGGGTCTTCCTGGCCAAAAAACTTGTGCGCCATTTCTTCGGTGAGAACGACCGTGTTCGGCGCACTGAGCGCGGTTTGGGGATCGCCCTTGATGAACGGAAAGGTGAAAACCTCGAACGCGGCGGCATCGGCATAAAAGAAACGCGCTTCATAAAAACGCTTGTCGCCGTGGCTCACCAGCACGCTCGCATCGACGGGATAAAATCTGGCAGCGCTTTCGATTTCCGGATAATCGCGGAGCAGCGCCGGAACCATCGGCGCCGAACTGAGCGCATTCTGAAAAACCCGGCCTTCCGCTTCGTTTTCCACCACCAGGCGATAAATGCGATCCGCCTTTTCGTGATAGCGATCGTAACTAAGCTCATCCTGCACGAAAAGCAAAATAAGCAGACAACAGGTTATCCCGACCGCCAAGCCGGCGATGTTGATGAAGGAATAACCCTTGTGCCTGAGCAAATTTCGCAGGGCGATTTTGAGGTAGTTTTTGAGCATAGTGCCGTCCGAAATAAAAAGTCCATGAAATCGGCATAGTCTCACATTATTCATTGATTTAATGTGATTTTGTTCACACTTTTTGAATATGGCTTGACATTCTCATCACAAATCACTAAGTTATAAATATGCAAAGGGATATCTATCAAAAGCTATTAGCCTGGAAATCTTCCCGGCGCAGGAAGCCTCTGTTACTCAAAGGCGCGCGTCAAGTCGGCAAAACCTACCTTTTAAAAAAATTTGGCGCCCAAGAGTATTCACACGTTGCCTACCTGAATTTTGAGGAAGAGCCTTTGATTGATGATTTCTTCAAATCCAATCTGACTCCTGAGAAAATCATTCGAAACCTGTCTTTATATATCAAGCATGACATCAAGCCGGAACAAGACTTGATTGTTTTTGACGAAATTCAGGCCTCCAACAATGCGCTGAACTCGCTAAAATATTTCAATGAAAAAGCGAATCAGTACCATATAGCCGCCGCCGGATCTTTATTGGGCATTAAATTGACCAAACCCAAATCTTTCCCGGTCGGTAAAGTCAATTTTCTGAGCATGTATCCTCTAACCTTTCTCGAATTTCTGGATGCCGTCAATCGAGACGAGCTGCGGAAATTGATTGAAAGCACCTCTGCTTTTACACCCTATCCGGAGCCATTTCATCGCGAGCTGACGGATTTGCTGCGCGCTTATTATTATGTTGGCGGCATGCCGGAAGCCGTTCATTTCTTTGCGGAGACGAACGATTTTTCGGGAGTTCGAGAAATTCAAAAAGAGATTCTGAATTCCTATATTCTTGATTTCGCCAAACACGCGCCGCCTCAAGACATACCGAAGCTCAGCCTGATCTGGGATTCAATCCCGGTCCAACTGGGAAAAGAAAACAAAAAATTCATTTTTTCGGCGCTCAAAAAATCGGCGCGGGCGCGTGAATATGAAAATGCACTGCAATGGCTGCAGGATACCGGACTCATTCTCCGCATCAATCTTGTGAAAGCAGGAAAGATGCCGCTAAGCGCCTATGCAGAAAAAAGCATTTTCAAGATCTATGCCCTGGACGTCGGATTGCTGGGAGCGCTTGCAAAGACACCTCCGGATATTCTTGCCCGTGATGATCAACTTTTTACGGAGTACAAAGGCGCATTTGTCGAAAACTACGTCGCACAACAACTCACGTCCCATAAAGAAACGGAGCTGTATTATTGGAAAAGTGACGGCCTGGCGGAAATCGATTTTATTTGCGGAGAAGGCCATCACGTATTTCCACTCGAAGCAAAAGCCGGCATGAATCCCCGCAGCAAAAGCCTTGGGTTCTATGCCGAGAAATATGATCCCCCAATTTTATCCCGGGCGACTTTGTTGAATTTAAAACGTGATGGAAATATCATTAATTACCCGCTATATGCCATTTCATTATTTCCCGGGCTGTTTCTTTCTTCTGCCAACCAGCATTGACTTTCTGAATTCGCAAGACGCAATGTCTCTTACGCATCACGTTTTATCACTCATAGCGAAGAGATTCAACCGGATTCGCCAGTGCCGCTTTGATCGCTTGCGTGCTCACGGTCAGCAGCGCGATGAGCAGCGCCATTCCGCCGGCCAACGCAAACATCCACCAACTCATTTCGATGCGATACGCAAAATCTTGCAGCCAGCGGTTCATCGCATACCACGCAATTGGCCACGCGAAAAGATTTGCCGCCAACACTAATTTGACAAAATCTTTGGAGAGCAAACCGGCGAGGCCGGCAACGGAAGCGCCCAGCACTTTGCGAATGCCGATCTCTTTAATGCGTTTGGCGGCAGTGAGTGTGGCCAAGCCGAACAAACCGAGGCACGCGATGAAAATGGCCAAGATTGAAGCGTAGCCAACGATTTTCCCCCAACGCATTTCGGCGCGATACTGATTTTCCACGTCCTCATCCAAAAAATAAAACTCGAACGGCGCATTGGGCGAAACGCGATGCCACGTGTCGCGCAGCAGCGCCAGCGTTTGCGGCACCTCGGCATTGGCAATTTTCACCAGAATATAGCGGATCGGCCAATTCGGATTGACGTGCAAAATCACCGGCGCGATCTCGTTGTGCAGCGAGAGAAAATGAAAATTCTTTACCACGCCGATCACGGTTGGCTCTGCCAAACCTTGCACGTTGCGAAAGCCGGTGATCTTGCGGCCAATGGGATCGTCCCAGCCGAAATCCTTGGCCAGCGCTTCGTTCACGATCACCGCGCCGGAAGAATCAGAAGGAAATTCTTTGGAAAAATTTCTTCCGGCAATCAATTCCATGCCGAGCGTTGCGAGATAATTTTCATCGACGCGATAAACATACGCCGAGCGCTCGACACCTTCGGATTTGAAGCCCTCTTCGCTCCAGCCGCGGGTGAAAGAATAAATCGTGCCGGCGACATTTTTGGTCTCGCTGCGGCCGGCCAACGCATTCCGAAAAATTTCAAGCCGCCGCGCGCCTTCGTTGTTCCATCCCGTAAAAGTGCGAATGGCAACAACGTTTTCATCGCTGTAGCCCAGCTTTTTTGATTTGAGAAAATCCATTTGCTTCATCATCACCAACGTGCCGGTGATGAAAAAAATGGAAAGCGCATATTGAACCACCACGAGCGCTTGAGTCAACCGATTCTTGCCGCCGAAATTGATTTTATCCTTGAGCACGGCGACCGGCTGAAAATGCGAAAGAAAGATCGCGGGATAACTGCCGGCGGCCAAGCCGACCAACAGCATCAACGCCGTCATCGCCAGCAGGAATGCCCAATTGCCGCCATACGAAATGGCCAAACTTTTTCCGGCCAATTGATTGAACTCCGGCAGGAAAAGCTCCGCCATGCCGATGCCGAGCAGCAGCGCGATAAAACTCAGCAACAGCGCTTCGCCGAAGAATTGTCGCAAAAGCTGCACGCGGCCCGCGCCGACGACTTTGCGAATACCGACTTCCTTGGCGCGGCTCGTCGACCGCCCGACCGCGAGAATCATGAAATTGCAACAGGCGATGAGCAGCACCAAAACGGCAATGCCGGCAAGAATGTACGAATAGATTGGGTTGCTCGCCGGCTCGATGCTGCTGGCAAAATTCGGATTGAGATGAATGTCCGTGAGTGCTTGCAGCCGCAATTGAAAGGCATCGGCGTCTTTGCTCAGCTCGCCGTCATTTTGCGCCGCCCGAATGAGTGCGCCGAAATATTTTTCGACAAAAGGAGGAAACTGCTTTTCCAGCGCCATCGCCTCGTGCTTGCCGGCAAGCAGAATGAAAGTCGAAGTCCGATTGCTGTTCCAGCGTTTGAGCGCGGATTCATACGCGGGATATTTGAGGTACGGCAGCACAAAATCAAAACGAATGCTGGAATTGTCGGGCGCGTTTTGCGCGACGCCGGTGACGACGAAATCTTCAAATTGATTGCCGAAATTGAGCGCGAGACGTTGGCCCAACGGCTCGGCGTCGTTGAAATACTTTTGCGCCATTTTTTCGCTCAACACGATGGCATTGGGATTTTGCAGCGCCGTAGCCGGATCGCCTTGCAACAAAGGAAACGTAAACATCTCGAACATGGGAGCATCGGCAAACAACACGTTCTCGCTGAAAGAGGCTTCGCCGTGCTTGACGATGACGTTGCCCGAAGTGATAAACCTGATGGCGTGGATAATCACCGGAAATTCCTCTTGCAGGGCCGGCGCCAAAGGAAGAGGCTGATAGGCGGAAAGCGTGCGCTCGCCGCCGGAATTTTTCTCCGCTTGAATCACGCGAAAAATCGTGCCGACATTTTGATGAAAGGTATCAAAGCTCCACTCGTGCTGCACGAACAAAAAGATCAAAATGCAGCAGGCCAGCCCGACGGCGAGGCCGAATATATTAATGAAAGAATAGGCCTTTTGCCGGAGCAAGCTTCGCAAAGCGACTTTCAGATAATTTTTGAGCATGGCTTTATTCCAGTTACCAGTGATCAGTTCATGTCCTTAAGTTAGCAGACCGTCCCGTAGGGACAGCGTGAGAATAGCCCAGAGATTTTATCTCTGGGAAACGAGATATGCATCTCAATTCAAAGTCCCAAAGGGACGGCTGAAAAGAACGGCCGAGAAATTGTGAACATACATTTTCATTCGTCCCTTTCGGGACTTGTGAGGTAATCATGGTTATGTTTCCCAACAATGAATTGTTGGGCTATTATCGCTTGTCCCTTCGGGACACCTCTTATATGAAAATGGGGCTCAATTTAATGACATGAAGTTATCAATCGCTATTTTACTGTTTGCTGATCACTGGTTACTGCTTACTCGTATCTCAAAGCTTCCACCGGATTCGCCAGCGCGGCTTTGATCGCTTGCGTACTCACCGTCAGCAATGCGATGAGAAACGCAAGGCCGCCGGCGAGCGCAAAGACCCACCAGCCAATGTTGATGCGATAAGCGAAATCTTGCAGCCATTCGTTCATGGCAAAATAGGCCACCGGCCAGGCAATAAGATTGGCCAGCAAGACCCACTTGCTGAAATCTTTGGAAAGCAGCGCCACGAGATTCGGCACGGACGCGCCTAAAACTTTGCGCACGCCGATTTCTTTGGTGCGTTGTTCCGTCGCAAACGCCGCCAATCCCAGCAAGCCGATGCAGGCGATGAAAATAGTCAGGACGGAAAAGATCAAAAATATTTTTCCCAAACGCTGCTCGGCCAAATACTGTTCATCAAAACCTTCGTCCAAGAATTTATATTCAAACGGCATCGTGGGAGCGAATGTTTTCCATTCGGATTCCAGCAACTCGAGGCTGTTTGCCGGATCGATGCGAGGAATTCGAACCACGACGCAAGAATTTGGGATCTCATAAGAGTTTGACGCGTTGTGGAATAAAGCAAACGGCGTAATCGGTGAGTGCAGCGTCATGAAATTGAAATCCTTCATCACGCCGATGACTTTATAATTTCTATTGTCACCACCGGGATAGGTAAGGGTTTTGCCGAGCGGATCATCCCAGCCGAAATACTTCACCGCCGACTCATTCAAAAGCACGCCGGCGGCATCGGTGGAAAATTCTTTGGAAAAACCGCGGCCTTGAACGATCTCGATGCCCAGCGTGGCCAGGAAATCATCGTCGGCCATATAAGAGTTCAATTGGAGTTCGATTTGCTCGCCGCCTTTGCCTTCGGCATTGTAAGAATCCTCAAAACCATAATATGGCGGGACAGCGGTGGCAATGGAGGCGTTGAGAAAGCGGGAATTGCTCTTCAATCTTTCTTTAAAAGCTTCGGTTTGATTGCCCAGCCGATGATTGTCGTTGGAGATGGCAACGACGCCCTCTTTATTAAAACCCAAATCAGACTGATGAACGAAATCCATTTGCTTTTGCACGAGAAGCGTGCAGACGATTAATCCGATGGTTATCGCAAATTGAAAAACGACCAGGGCGTTTCTCAGCTTTTGGCTTTTGCCGCCGGCTCGGATGGCGCCTTTGAAAATTTGCACCGGCCGGAAAGAGGATAAATAAAAACCAGGATAGCTTCCGGCAACGACACCGACGAGCAGCGCCAACAAAATCAAAACTACGGGCAACCAGGGGGGATCGAAAAGATTGAGTTGAAGATTTTTTCCCGAGAGCTGGTTGACTGGGGCGATGAATAATTCCACCAAGAACAGGGCAAGCGGCATGGCGATCGCGCTGAAGGCGATTGATTCAACCAAAAATCGGCCGACGAGCATCGACTTCTTGGAACCGAGCGCTTTGCGCACGCCGACTTCTTTGGCGCGATTGGCAGAGCGCGCCGTCGCCAAATTCATGAAGTTGATGCAGGCGATCAAAAGAATGAAAACGGCGATGGTTGAAAAAATATACACGTAAACTTTATTGCCGACAGGCCCCAAGCGATTGCCGGTTTGGCCGGAGCCGAGATAAATATCGGTCAACGGCTGGAACACGAAATTCCAGCGCCCGCCATTGGCGATCAGCTCATCGTACGAAGAGCCAACCCGCTTGAAAGCCGCCGGCGCATGTTTTTTCACCAGCGCCGGAATTTTGGCTTCGACCGCGCTGGTTGACACGCCCGTCTTGAGCTTCGCATAAGTGGTCACTTGCATCCAAAACCAACTCCAATCAAAATACGCGACTTCGGGATGCGACGATATTGAAGTCAACAAGTCGAATTGCAAGTGCGAATTGTGCGGTGGGGATTTCACGATGCCAGTTACTTTAAAGGCATTGCGGTACATCTTCTTACCGAAAACCAGTTTCTCTTCGCCGATGGTCAGAATTTTGCCCAGCGCCGGCTCATTGCCAAAATATTTAGCCGCAGCTTCGTCGGTCAAGATCACGCTATTCGGCTCGGCCAACGCCGTTTGCGAATTTCCCGACAACATCTCGAAGTCAAAAAACTCAAAGAAATTCGCCTCGACGCCGCGAATGAGGGGCTCGTTGAAAAACTTATTTTCGTACCGCACAATCATTTTGGAAACCGGAAAGACGCGGGTTGCCGCCACGACTTCCGGAATCTCATTCGTGAGCGTCGCGGCAAGTGGCGGCGGCGTGCCTGGGCCAATGCCTTCGTTATTATTAAACTTGAAATCCCAATTCATCCGGTAAATGACATTGGCATTTTTATGAAAGCGGTCAAAACTGATTTCATCGCGAACCCACAACAGAATGAAGAGAACGCAGGCCAGTCCGATTGCCAATCCGCAAACATTGATGAACGAGTACAATTTGTGTTTGACGAAGTTGCGAACGGCGATTTTGAGGTAGTTTTTGAGCATGCTTGATTCCAGTTATCAGTATTCAATTTTCAGCTACTGAATACTCCACATCATTAATTTAGCAGGCAACGATTCCGTCCCATAGGGACAGCGTGAGAATAGCTCAGAGATTTATCTCTGGGAAAAATGATATAATAACGTTTCCAAGTCCCACACCGCGTGGCGCGCTGTCTGCGACAAGGGACGATTGAAAACAACCGCTTGAAATATCACGACCACCACGTTCTCATTCGTCCCTTGCGGGACTGGTGAGGTAATGATAATGTTTCCCAACAATAAATTGTTGGGCTATTGTGGTCTGTCCCTTCGGGACAAAATTTTTGGTGAACTTTTCGCTTAACTTAATGCCACGGAGTTTTTAGGTGACACAGTGTTACTGATTACTCGTAGCGAAGCGACTCAACCGGATTCGCCAACGCGGCTTTGATTGACTGGTAGCTCACCGTCAGCCAGGCGATGATTAAAGCGACAGCACCGGCCAGGAGAAACACGCCGGCGCCAAGCTCGATCCGGTAAGCGAAGTCGTCGAGCCAGCGGCGCATCGCCATGTGCGCCACCGGCGCCGCGATGACGAATCCCAGCAAGACGAGCTTCATAAAATCTTTTGACAGCAGCGCGATGACGCCAGGAACGGAAGCGCCGAGCACTTTGCGGATGCCGATTTCTTTGGTGCGCTGCTCCGCCGCGAACGAGGCCATGCCGAACAATCCCAAACAGCCGATGAAGATCGCCAGCGCGGCAAAATAGCTCACGATCTTTCCGAGCTGCGCTTCGAATTTGTAGAGCTGATCGAGACGGTCGTCGAGAAAGGAAAATTCCATGGCGCGTTCGGACTCGAACTGCGCCCAGACTTTTTGAATCTGACTCACAGTGTGGGAGAGATTTCCGGCGCTCAATCTGACGGAAATGTACGGCAGCGGCCCGTTAAAAAGTCCGATGACCAGTGGCTCGATTTTTTGGTGCAGCGAGGCAAAATGGAAATCCTTGATCACGCCGACGATTTGCCCGCGCTGCGGATTTCTATCGCCCGAGGCGATGAATCTGCCGATGGCCGGCTTCAGATCGTAAGCTTTGGCCGCCGCCTCATTAACGATGTAAACAAAATTCGTGTCAGTCGAAAATGTTTTGGAAAAATCTCGGCCTTCGTGGAACTCGAGGCCGTAGACCGTCGCGAAATCATGCCCGACGAAAACGTAAGGCAGCGCCACTTTTTCACTTTCGACTATTTCTTTGAAGAAGATCGACCGGATGGGAAAGCCCTCTCCCATCGGCGCGGAATTTCTCGTCACGCCGGCGACCTCGGGAATTTGCAAAAGCTGTTGCTTGAACGATTCATACGCCGCGACCCACTTGGTGCCAGGCGCTTTGATGAGCAGCATCTGCTCCTTTTGAAAGCCGAGTTTTTTGCTGCGGATAAAATTCATTTGCTGCGCAATCGTGGCGATAGCGACGAGCAGAATAATGGTGATCGCCATCTGCAAAACCACCAGGCTTTTTCGCAATCTCGCGCCGCTTGCAATTCTGGCAAAAGCGCCTTTCAAAGTTTTGCTCGGCTGAAAAGCCGCGAGGAAGAAAGCGGGATAGATGCCCGCGAGCAGGCCGACGGCCAGGCTCAGGCCGATGAAGCCGAGCACCCACCAGCCGTTGGCGAAAAGATTCAGACGCAATTGAATGGCGGAAAGCTCGTTGAAAATCAGCAGGAACAGCTCGATCAATCCCACGGCAAAAATGACCGCGAGGCCGCTGACGAGCATAGACTCCGCCAGGAATTGTTTGATCAGTTGGCTGCGATAAGCGCCGAGCACTTTGCGCATGCCCACCTCTTTGGCGCGATGGATCGACCGCGCCGTGGTCAGATTCATGAAATTGATGCAGGCAATGACGAGCACAAGCAGCGCGACGGCGGAGAAGATATAAATGTAAAGAATATCGTTGTTGGCTTCGATTTCGTTCTCCAACTGCGAGGTGAGATGAATATCTCTCACCGGCTGCAGGAACAGCCGCGAGTTTTGCCGCGTCGGCGGAAAATATTTCTTGACGACTTGCGCGAGCTTGCTTTCAAACTCCGTTGCGAGAAACCCCTTGCGCAGCTTGAGATAAGTCCAAACCGGATAGACGAACCAGCTTTTGAAAAGATCTGCATTGTTCGTTGTCGTCAGCACGTTCTCAAAAGAGGCGAGCACGTCATATTTGAAATGCGTATTTTCCGGCGCGTTCGCGACGACGCCGGTGATCTTGAAATCGACGTCGCGGTTGTTGAGATTGACGGTCACCACGTTGCCGAGAATGTCGAGGCGGCGAAAATACTTCTCGGCGATCTGCCGGCTCACCACGATGCTGTTCGGATGATTGAGCGCGGTCTCGGCGTTGCCGCGCAAGAAGGGAATCGTGAACAGCTTGAAGAGCGTCGAATCGGCAAAATAAAAGCGCTCTTCCGTGAATTGCTGATCCTCGATTTTAACAACGGCCGACTCGTTGGATTTGAACAGGCGGGCGGCGGCGATCACCTCCGGATAGTCTTTTTGCAGCACCTCCGCCAATCCGTAGGTGGCGCTGGCCTGGCCCTGGCTGATGCCCGTAGCGTCTTTCAAAACCGCGACGCGGTATAACTGCTGCGCGTCCTGATGATATTTATCGTAACCCAGCTCGTTTTGAACGTAGAGCAAAATCACGCCGCCACAGGCCATGCCGACGGCCAGTCCGAAAATATTGATGAACGAATATGCTTTGTGCTTGAGCAAATTTCTGGCGGCGACTTTGAGGTAGTTTTTGAGCATGGTAAAGTCCGAAGTCTTTTTGTCCGAGGTCCGAAGTCAATTAACAAAGGGGGCTATTTTAGCCTCTTTCCTTGAATTGTTACGGCTTGACTTTTTCAATTGTCTGTCGTAAATTGGGTTATTCATGATCGAGTATAATTCAAATTCTAAAAGGTGAAAAAGTCATGACAACTTTAGAAAAACTTGAAGAACTCATTTACAAGGGCTTCAAAGAAACCGACGAGCGCATAGCGCGACTGCAGCGCGAAACCCAAAAGGAAATAGATACCGTTGCCAAACAGCTTGGCGGCGTCACCGAGTCGCTCGGCAGATTCTCCGAGGAGGGAGTTTTGGCGGCGGTCAAGCGTCTTTTTGACAAGCGCGGCATTCCGTTGGACCATTTTTATCGCAATTTGACGGGGCCTCTCAATGGCGAGACCATGGAAACCGATGTCATCGGCGTCGGGCCGAAACATGCGGTTCTGATTGAAGTCAAACTGCGCTTGCGGCAAGCCGATGTTAAAAAGTTTTTAGAAAAGAAGTTGCCGCGTTTTTTCGAATTCTTTCCGAATCTGAAACGGCCTGTGCTTTACGGCGGCGTCGCCGGCATGAGCATCGACGAAGACGCAGATCGCTTCGCCTACAAACAGGGCCTATTCGTCATCGCTCAAAGCGGTGAGAACTTGCGCATCATCAACGACAAAAAATTCAAACCGCGCTCCTTTGCCCCGACCAACAATAATCATCTCCCCAAACGAAAAGCCAGGTAATGCGCGCATAACCTTGCGCACTACGCAAGTTCAAAGCGAAAGCTGTTTTCATTTCTCTCCACTTTGCTCTAAGCCCTCTGCTCTAAGCTCCCCACCCTCCGCTCACTCGCTTCTCAACCCTTCAACCGGACTCGCCGTTGCGACTTTGTAAATACTGTTTGTAAATACTGTTACGGCTTGACTTTTTCAATTGCCTGTCGTAAATTGGATTATTCATAATCGAGTATAATTCAAATTCCAACAAGGGAAAAAGTCATGACACCTTTAGAAAAACTTGAAGAACTAATTTACAAAGGCTTCAAAGAAACCGATGAGCGCTGGAAAGAAGCCATGAGAGAATCTCAGGGAGAATCTCAACGAGAATTCGACAAACACAAGAAAGAGATGGAGCGGCTGCAACGCGAAACCCAAAAAGAGATTGATAAAATTGCCAAACAACTTGGCGGCGTCACCGAGTCGTTGAGCCGGTTCTCCGAGCAAACGGTGTTTCCGGCGGTCAAGCGCCTGTTCAGTAAACGCGGCATTCAACTGAATCGACTTTATGCCAACATGAAATCGAATCTCAACGGCGAAAACATGGAAACCGACGTCATCGGCTTAGGGGCGGAATGCGCGGTCCTGATCGAGGTCAAGCTGCGCTTGCGACAAGCGGATGTCGAAGAATTTTTGAAAGAACAGTTGCCGCGATTTTTTGATTTTTTCCCGAGCTTTCGCCGGCCCGTTTTGTACGGCGGCGTTGCCGGCTTGAGCATCGACCAGGACGTGGAGCGCTTCGCCTACAAACAGGGCCTATTCGTCATCGCTCAAAGCGGTGAGAACTTGCGCATCATCAACGACAAAAAATTCAAACCGCGCTCCTTTGCCCCGACCAACAATAATCATCTCCCCAAACGAAAAACCGCAGAGCGCAAAGCGCATGGTGCATAGCGTTTTGCTTTCGCTTTGACACACCTCGCGCTATGCGCCATGCCCTCAGCCCTCCGCTCACTCACTCCGCAATCCCTCAACCGGACTCGCCGACGCGACTTTGTAAATTTGGGTGGAGACCGTCAGCGCGGCGGTGAATAAAACCGCGAGCAGCGCCATGATAAAAGGCGCAGCGGTGAGAGCGACGCGATAAAAATACACTTTGTCCAAAAGCAGATCGAGCACGACCCAACCGAGCGGCGTGGCGATTACCGCAGACAACGCCAGAATGACGGCGAACTCCCGATTGACGAGATGCGCAATGTGGCTGAGATTCGCGCCGAGCACTTTGCGGATGCTAAATTCCTTTCGGCGTTTGGCGACGCTCAACGCGACGAGGCCGAACAAGCCCATGCACGAAATCGCCAGCGCGACGACCGCAATGAACGCAAACAGCTTTTGAATGCCGGAGCTTTCCTTCATCGCGCGCGCAAAAACCTCGTCTTGAAAAACGCCGTTGTAGGGGAATTCCGGAATCAACTTCTTCCAAACGTTTTGCACGGCTTCCGAGGTTTGCAGCACGTTGCCGGCTGCGGCTTGCACGACGAGATAGCGGAAATCTTCCGGCTGGCTCAAGCGAAACAGCGTGGGTTCGATGCGGCGCTTGAAATCCGTATAATGAAAATCTTCCACGACGCCGACAACCGTATACGCCATGCTGTCGAGCGTCACCTGCTGGCCGATGGCGTCTTGCCATTTCATCTCTTTGACCATGCGCTCATTGACGACGATGGCGTTGCTCAAGTCGGTGCGCAAATTTTCGTCGAACGTTCGTCCGGCTTTTAACCGAATTTCCATCGCTTCGAGATAATTGAATCCGACGTCGAACAAAACAATTTCGGATGATTGATCCAAATGTTTGATGACGCGACGGCCGCTGCGAAGCCCGACGTGATGAGCCGAGCCGGCAATTTGCGCAATCGCCGGATTTTTGCTCAACTCATCGCGCAACAAATTGAATTGCTTTTCATTATTAATAGGAAGAGCGATGACCTGCGCTTGATTGTAGCCCCAATCGCGGTTTTTCTGATAAGCGGCATTTTGCGTAAACACCACGCTCGCGGCGATGAGCAGGGCGGAAAGAATGAACTGGAATGTGAGCAGGGATTTGCTGAACAAACTGCGCCCGCCGAGCTTCTGCTTGCCGCGAAAAATCGCGACGGGCTGAAATTTGGAAATATAAACTGCCGGATACAAACCGGCGAAGAGCGCCGTAAAAAGCAGCAAGCCGGCAAAGAAAATCCACAGCCGCGGATTCGCGCCGAAATCGAGCACCAAATTTTGCCCTTCAAACAAACTGTTGAAGGCCGGCACGAAAAAGGATTGCGCCAAGGCGACACCGGCGATGAGCGCCAGCGCACAGAGCACCAAATTCTCGCTGAGAAATTGATTGACCAATTGCAGCTTTTTGCTGCCCACCACTTTGCGCACGCCGATTTCCTTCAATCTTCCTCCCGCCGAGGCAATCGCCATATTAACATAATTGAAACAAGCGAGAATGAGCATGAACAATCCGATCACCAACAAGACCGTGCGCTCGGTGGGACTCGCGCCGTTGGAAATATCGCCGCGAATTTTCCACGAATTGGACGGCAGATCGAGCAAATTGTCGAAGACGAACGCGGACACCGGCCAATCCGGATCAGCGTCGTTGTTGCGTTGAACATAAGGCTTCAGATTCGCGGCGACGGTTGCAATATCGCGCGGCTGGTGGAATTGGACGAACGTGCCGCCGGTGCGATACTTCCAATTCGCCGCCTCGACGCCGATCAACTCAAGATACATCTCATAAGACACCAGCGCATTGAACCAAAAGCTGGCCTGTTGCGGAAACTTTTCTGCGACACCGGCGACGACGAACGATTCGACGCGGTCATCGCGAAAGCGCAGAGTGACGGGCTTGCCGACCGGATCGATCTCGCCAAAATATTTGCGCGCCAATTCGTCGCTGAGAATGATGTTCTTCTTCTCGGCGAGCGCCGCCGGATCACCATATTTTAGCGGGAACGTCAGCATATCGAGAAAGCCGTTTTCCGCAAAGAGGATATTTTCATCGAACACTTTGTCTTCATAGCGCATGACGCTGCTGCCGTAGCCGATGCGCACCGCGCGTTTGATTTGCGGAAAGTCGCTTGCCAGCGCGGGGCCAAGTGGAATGGGCGTGAATCCCCACAATTGCCGCTGACCGTTGCGCTCGACGAGGCTTTCCACAAAATAGGTCGTCTTCGCATTTTTATGAAAAGAATCGCGGTTGTACTGGTTGTCGATGAAGAGAAAAACGACGATGCTGCACCCAATCGCCGCCGACAAGCCAACGAGGTTGATGAACGTCGAAACCTTGTTTTTGAACAAACTGCGCCAGGCGATTTTGAGATGGTTTTTGAACATAGTCAAGTCCGAAGTCATTTGTCCGAAGTCCGAGGTCAAGTAACACAACGCGGACACGCCGCAATCAAAGAGGAATTAATCGCTCACGGAATTGGAACAGCTCACGGAAATGAATTATAAGAATTTTTTACTTCCGTGCGAGTTCTATTCTGTGAGCTAATTTTTTGCTTTTTTGCCTCACTCATACCGCAAGGAATCAACCGGATTCGCCAGCGCTGCTTTGACCGACTGATAGCTCACCGTCAGCCAGGCGATCATCAATGCCAGCGCGCCGGCCAAAATGAAAATGCCAACGCCGACGTCGATCTTGTAGGCGAAATTTTGCAGCCAGCGATTTATAAAGAAATAAGAAATCGGCGTTGCGACGATAACCGAGATGAATACCAGCCTGGTGATGTCTCGCGACAATAACACCACCATTTGCTCCACCGAAGCGCCGAGCACTTTGCGGATGCCGATTTCTTTGGTGCGCTGCTCGGCAGCGAATGAAGCAAGGCCGAACAGGCCGAGGCATGAAATGAAAATGGCGAACACGGCGGCGTAGCTCACAATCGCTTCGAGGCGTTTTTCGGCGCGATATTGCCGGTCGATGTCTTCATCTAAAAACGAAAAGTCGAACGGCTGGCTCGGATTGACCGCCTTCCATTTATTCTCGATGAGCGACAAAGAAGCCGAAACCTCGCGCGGCGCGATTTTAACGAGAAGGTGTGACAGCGGCATGGCCGGACGCACGTAAAGAACCGCCGGCTGGATGGCGCTGCGCAAGGACTGAAAATGAAAATCTTTCACGACGCCGATGATCGTGGGGTTCGGAGGGATGGCGCGGCTTTGAAATTTTGTAAACGTCTGCCCCACCGGCGCGGCCAGCTCAAATTCCTTGACAAAGCTTTCATTGACGATCACGGCTTGCGTGGCGTCGGTGGAAATCTCGCGCGAAAAATTTCTGCCGGCGGTGAGCTGCATGCCAAGCGTTGCGATGAGATCGTAATCCAGCCGATAATGAAATACCTCGACCGTTTTTCCATCTTTCTCAACGCCGGTGCTGGACGCTCCTCTAGCAAATGACCGCGACATCGCCGTGACCGCAACGATATTGGGATGACCGGCCAGCTCGTTTTTCATGAAGTTGAAGATTCTATCGCCTGGCGCGATATTTTGAAAGCCGGCGCGAGTGGGAATGATGACGATTTGTTCCTTCTCGAATCCAAGCTCTTTGTGCGAAACAAAGCGAAACTGTTGGGCCATCAAAAGCGTGATGGTAATGAGCGAAACGGAGAGCACGAATTGGGTGATGACGAGCGATTTGGTGAAAAGATTTTTGCCGCCAAATTTCATCTTGTTTTTGAAAACTTCCGTCGCTTGCAATTTTGAGAATCGCCAGGCCGGATAGCCGCCAGCAACGAGGCCGGCAAAGAACATCAATCCCGTCAACGCCGCCCAAAAGAGCCATTGCCCGTACTCGAAAGCCAACGTTCTATCGGCAAGAGTACCGAATTTCGGGGCGAATGCTTCCGCCGCGCCCATTCCCAAAATCAACGCGAGCAGGCTCAGCGCCAGCGTTTCAAAAATGAATTGCCTGAAAAGCTGGTGCCGCTCGGCGCCGAGCACTTTGCGCATGCCGAACTCTTTGAAGCGCGCGGAGGAGCGTCCCAAAGAAAGAATCGCGAAATTGAAACAGGCGATGAGCAAGATGGCCAGCGCGATGCCGAAGAGAATGAGCAAGGTCGTGGGATTGCCGCGAGGGGACAAGCCGTTGCCGCCGGCAATCGCGCCGAGATGATATGCCGTGAACGGTTGCAGCTTGATTTGAAAATCGTTCAGGCTGAGCTTCTCGGCTTCCAACAATTTTCCCAGATTGTTTTCAACAAATGCCGGAAACTTCGCTTCTGTTGCCGATGTCCGCTCTGCATCGGCGAGCAATACCAACGCATTCGGATCGAAACTTCCCCAATCCTGCAAGAAACCCTGGTCGAGCACGAGCTCGGTTTTTTCAAACGGCAGTAGAAAATCGAATTTCAGACTTGAGTTTTCCGGCATCGGTAAAAGAACGCCGGTCACCGCCAGAGCCTGAGTCTCGTTGCCCAAATCAAATGTGAGCACATTGCCAAGGGGATTCTCCTTGCCAAAATATTTTTCGGCCATGACCGCGCTCAACACCACGCTATTGGGATCCTTTAGCGCTTGCGCGGCATGGCCGTGCGTGAGCGGAAAGCTGAACATCTCGAGAAACGCCGGATCAACGAAAAGAATCGGCTCGACAAACATTTTTTCATCATATCGTACCACCGACTGCGTGCTCCAAAATCTCACCGCCTTTTCAATCTCGGGGATTTGCTGTTCGAGCGCCGGAGCTAACGGCGCGGGCGTGGCGGAGCCCGTCTCACCTTTGAGCGCAAGAATAACGCGATGAATGCGAGCAGCGTTTGCGTGGAATTTGTCATACGAAAGCTCGCTCAGAATCAAATTGACCAGCAGGATGCAACAAGCCAGGCCGAGGGCAAGCCCGAAAAGGTTGATGAAAGAGTAACCTTTGTGCTTGAGAAGATTTCGTATGGCGATTCGGAGATAGTTCTTGAACATGGGGTTGCTCCGTAAAGATCATCGCTCACGGAATGGAACTCACACGGAATTTTTTCATCGGTTTATTTTCGTGAGAGTTCATTTCCGTGAGCCAAAAATCTTTGCTTTTCCATTTGTGCCTCCAAGTAACATGTCATTCTGGAAGAATCTTTTTTAATACAAGCACTGTGCTTGATAACAAAAAAGATCCCGCCACGCGGGATGACATGCAAAAGTCCGCAGGTCATTCCTGCCCGCGCACGATCTTCAACAGCGCTTCGGTGGCGCGTGAATCGCCGCTCTGCCCGAGCCAGAAAATCGCTTCTTTGCGCACGGCGGGGTTGCGATGATTTTTGGCAATGTCGATTAAAACCGGAATGCCCTGGCTATCCGAAAGCTGCGTCAGTGCGAAAACCGCCTGCTTCTGGATCGCGGTATCCGCATCTTTATCGATCGTGTCTTTCAACAATGGCACCGCCCGTTCCGCCGCGGTTTGCGCCAGCCAGAAAAGCGCCTCTTTGCAGATTTCACGATCGGCTTGATTTTGCGCCAATTCAATCAGAACATCTTCGGCCTCGGGCATGTGCATTTGGCTCAAAGCAAACACGGCTTGCTTGCGCAGCTCCAGCGAGCGATCCGTCTGCGCGGTTTGCTTCAAGATGCGCAAGGCGCGAAGGTCTTTGCTCTGCCCCAGCCAGAAGAGCGCTTCCTTGCGCACGGCCGCACTGCGATGGTTCTCCGCAATGTCGAGTAAAACAACGGTGCCCTGCTTATCCGGCAGTTGCGTCAGCGAAAAAACCGCGTGCTTTTGAATCTCAGAATTGTCAATACCTTTGTAGATAATATCTTTCAAAAAAGCGGCGGCCCGCTCTGAGCCTTTTTGCGCCAGCCAGAAAATGGCGTCTTTGCAAACTTCGCGATCGGCTTGCGCCCGCGCCAATTCAAACAGGGCATCTTCGGCCTCGGGCAAGTGCATTTGGCTCATCGCAAACACCGCTTGCTTGCGCACTTCGGTCGAGCGATCGGTTTTGGCGGTTTGTTGCAGAATGCGCAAAGCTTCCGGATCGTCAACCTGCCCCAACCAGAAAGCCGCCTGTTTGCGAATTTCGGAGGCTTCGTTGCCAGCCAGCACACCGGCAAGAAAAGTCCGGCGTGGCGCCGACTCGCCGTGCAAGCCAACTGCGCTAATCAAATCTTTCTTGGTTTCGCTCGCAGCGGCGCGGCGATACAGCCGTTCGAGCAAAGCGAGACTTTGCTCATCTTCCGCTTCTCCCAGCCAGAGCAATGGCAGCCCTTTGAAATCGACGCTCAGCTCGAATGTGCTCTCGTGAATCTTGCGAAGCTCATCGCCGCCGGAGGTGAAGCCGAGAAATATTCCCACTTCCTTCATCACCATCCGCTCGGATTTTTCCTCGTAACGTGAGGGCAGCTCCAACGGCATTGCAATGCCATGAATAAGCTCCGACAGGCTTTTCCCGGCGCCGCGAAAACTCCGGCCGTTTTTAATGTGTATGCTGCCGATGGTGGAATTTTCTCCCATCAAACATTCGATGCTGTAGCCGATCCAATAGCCCTTTTTGAAGCGCGCTTGGTTGCTTTGTTCCACAGCCCATGCCCAACGCTGCTGCAATGGCTGCGCGGCATCAGGATGACGAACCACCTCTTGCGCTGCGACGAACTGCGCAAGCACTGCCAACAACAGGCCGACTTTGAACGTGCAATTTGTACGCATGTTTTCTCCTCACTGTGTCTGGTTAAAAATTTGCTCTGTGATTTAAGATCTCCGCATCGGGAGATTTATAGCTGTTTTCAAATGCGTCGTAGTCCCCCCGCCCCTTGCCCCACTCTGTCTCCATAGCTTTCAAATGGAAGCGGGACGGAGTGGGCGGTTGTCTATGCGACAGTGCCCCACAAGGGGGCAAGGCTACGTTTCCCGTGCATCATATGAAAAACGCTATAAGCTTTAGACACAGCATATTGAAAAGAAGTTGGCTGTACTAATGAACTTGCATCCCGTTTTTATTGCGCAACGCCTCCATCCCGAAAACAGAATCTCCGCATTGAGAAATTATTCGTATCTCAGCGCCTCGACCGGATTCGCGAGAGCGGCTCTGAGGGCTTGCGCGCTTACCGTGAGCAATGCGATCAACAGCACCAATCCGCCGGCGAGTGCGAACAGTTGCCAGTCCATGACCGTGCGATACGCGAAATCTTGCAGCCATTGATTCATCGCAAACCACGCGAAGGGCCACGCCACTAAATTCGCAATGACGACCAACCGCACAAATTCTTTCGAGAGCAGATTGAAGACATTGCCCACCGAAGCGCCCAACACTTTGCGAATGCCGATCTCTTTGGTGCGCTCTTCCGCGGCATAAGAAGCCAGCGCAAAAATGCCCAAGCAAGCAATGATGATCGCGATCACCGCAAAGATTGTAAAGAGTTTCGACTCAATTTGTTCTTGTTGATAAAGCCGGAAAAACGTCTCATTGAGAAAAGTGAATTCGAAAGGATAAGCCGGCGAGATCGCTTCCCAATGTTTCTGCGCGGCGGCGAGCGTCGCTTGCAAATGCGCCGGCTCGACTTTGAGCGCGAACACGTTGGCACGCGGACGCATCGCAATAAACAACGGGTCGATGGCTTCCTTCAAAGAAGAAAAATGAAAATCCCGCACTACGCCCACCACGTGACAACGCGTGGTGTCGAACATCGTGTGGCGCATTTCTTTGCCGAGTGCTTCTTCATTCGTCCAGCCGAGCATTTTGATCGCGGTTTCATTGAGCAAAACGGCTTGCGCTTTGTCCGTGGCGAAGCCGCGCGAAAAATTACGGCCCGCGACGATATCCAAACCGAGCGTTTCGACGTAATCAAAATCCGTATACACGGTGCGCATGCGGAAGTTTTCATCCTTGCCCGCAATGGTGAAAGACATGGCATCGTGAAAACCGCCGGGGTGGCCCGACATCGCCGTCGCTTTGACGACGCCGCGCTCTTGCCGCACGCGCTCGACGAAAGTCTCTTGCTGCCGGCGCATCTCGCCATTGTTGATGGGAACGAGCAGCACTTGCGCGGCCTGAAAGCCGAGATCTTTCTGCCGCATGAAATCAAGCTGCTTGCCGATGAGCAGCGTGGCGATGATCAGCACCGCAGAAATGCTGAATTGAAAAACTACCAAGCCTTTGCGGATGAAAACATCGGCGGCTTGCTGCGAGAAGCGTCCTTTGAGTACGCGCGCCGGCAAAAATCCCGAAAGCAGAAAGGCCGGATAACTGCCCGCGAGCAACGCGACAATGAGCAGCAGGCCGAACATGGCTCCAATCAACAACGGATCGGTGAAGTTCATCGCAAGATCAAGCCCGAAAGCGCCATTGAACCATGGCAACAGCAGCTCGCCCGCTGCAATCGCAATAATGACGGCGAGACCCGTCATTAAAAATGATTCGCCGAGGAATTGCAAAACGAGCCGACCACGATGCGCGCCGAGCACTTTGCGCACGCCGATTTCACGGGCGCGGCGGCCGGCGCGGGCCGTGGTGAGGTTCATGTAATTGATGCAGGCGATCATGAGAATGAACACCGCGAGCGCGCCGAAAATATAAACCGCTTGCTTATCGCCGTGCCGCACGCCGATTTCGTAGCGAATATCTTTTTGAAAGTAGACGTCCGCGAGCGGCTGCAAAGTGAGATCGATGCGCCGGCCGTTGCGCTTGAAATCTTCGCCGAGATATTTGTCGATGAACGCGGGCAAGCGCGCCTCCACCCGTTGCGCCTCCTGCGGGTTGTCGATCTGCACATACGTCAGAAAGTTGTTGTTCCACCAATCCGCGATCCATTCTTCGCGTTCGAGATTTTTCAGCGAGGCGACGAAATCAAAATCCAAATGCGTGCGGCCGAGCTTTTCCGCGAGGATGCCGGTGACGATGAAATCATAGCGATCATCCACGCGCAGAGTTTTGCCCATCGGATCGTCCGCGCCGAAATATTTGCGGGCTATCGCCGCGGTTAAAACCACACCGTTCGGATTAGCCAATGCGCTGGCGGGGTCGCCTTGCGCGAGAGGAAAAAAAAAGAACTTGAAGAAGTTTTCATCGGCGAGGAAGAATTTCTTTTCCATGAAAGAATGATTCGCATACGTGACCAAGCCGTCGTTGGGCAGAACGCGCAGCGCGTCGCGAATGCTTTCGGGAAGATCATTCTTGAGCGCGGTCGCGTAAGGTCCGGAGGTGATGCCGATGAGATACCCCTTTTCATTCACTTCCGATTTGCGCAACACGCGATAGATTTGCTCGCCGCGCGCGTACATGTTGTCGTAACTCAACTCGGCTTGCAGGTAGAGCAGAATGAGCAACGTGACCGCCAATCCGACGGCCAACCCGAAAATATTGACCAGCGAAAAGAGCTTTTGCTTCAGCAGCGCGCGCAGCGTGGTTTTGAGATAGTTTTTGAGCATGGTGTGTTCCAGTTATCAGTGATCGGTGTTCAGTTCATGTCATTAAGTTGAGCGAATGATTTGCCGAAAATCTTGTCCCGAAGGGACTGACGACACTAGCCCAACAATTTATTGTTGGGAAACATCACCCCTCATTACCTCACCAGTCCCGCAAGGGACGAATGAGAACGCGGTGGTCGTGATATTTGAAACCGTTTTTTTTCAATCGTCCCTTGCGGGACTTGGAAACGTTGTTATTTCATATTTCCCAGAGATAAAATCTCTGGGCTATTCTCACGCTGTCCCTACGGGACAGAATTCTTGCCTGCTAACTTAATGACATGAAGTGTTCAGTAATCAGTTTTAAGTGACCAGCTTACTGAAAACTGATCACTGATTACTCGTATCGCAGCGCCTCCATCCCGCGAAACGGGATTTCCGTACTGAGAAGTTATTCGTATCTCAACGCTTCGACCGGATTCGCCAGCGCGGCTTTGATGGCTTGCGTACTAACGGTTGCAAGCGCAATCACCAGCGCCAATCCGCCCGCGAGCGCGAATATCCACCAGCCGAGATCAACCCGATACGCAAAATTTTGCAGCCACTGGTTCATCGCCAACCACGCAATCGGCCAGGCAACAAGGTTCGCCAACGTGACGAGCTTGGCAAACTCGGTTGATAGCATCGCTACAATATTGAAAACGCTGGCGCCGAGCACTTTGCGCACGCCAATCTCTTTGGTGCGCAGTTCGGCAGTGAATGACGCCAGGGCGAGCAAGCCAATGCAAGCCACAATGAGCGCCAGCGCGGTGAAATAGCTCACGGCTTCGCCGAGACGGCGCTCACTGCGATAGAGTTGATCTAACTGCTCATCCAGAAAAGTGAACACAAACGGGAAATCCGCCGAGAGCTTCTGCCAGGTTTGTTTCAAGTTGGCTAACGCAGCGGCCGCGTTGCCGGCTTCCAGGCGGACATAAAAATAATTGTAATTTTCCGGCGCCATGAATAAGACCATCGGCCGCATTTGCTCGCGCAGGGAACGAAAGTTGAAATCCTTGACTACACCGACAATCTGCCCCTGCCGCCCATATTCTCTGAGCGTAACCGGCGCGCCGATCGCAGCATCGCCAAACAAGGCCGCAGCCGTTTCATTGACGAGGAAAGCACTCTTCGCATCGGTTGGATGGGACGGGGAAAAATTGCGCCCCGAAAGCAATGGGATTTCCATAACCTCGATGAAATTATGTGTGACGCTCAACATGCGCATGGTCTCTTCGACCAGGCCGTTCCTTCCCTCAAAAGTTACTGACACCGCCCAGTCTCCATCAGCAAGCTGGCCGGAAGTAATCGTGGCGTCGATTACGCCAGGCGTGCGAGCCAGCTCGGTGCGCGCCGCTTCCAGATTCCGCCGCAACTTCCGATCATCGATGGGAATTGCTATGACTTGCTCGCGATTGAAGCCGAGATTTTTATTGCTGATAAAATCCCGCTGCCGGTAAATTGTCAGCGAGCCGGCCAGCAGAATGATCGAGGTGGCGAATTGCGCCACGACGAGAACTCGTCGCAGCCTTGTGCCTTGCGAGGAAGCACTCGATCTGCCTTTTAAAATTTTCGCCGGCAAAAATTGCGACAGGAAAAATGCCGGATAACTTCCGGCAACCAATCCGCTGGCAAGTGTGATGGCGAGCAAAATCACGATGAGATCAGGCTGTTGCGCCAGGTTGAGCGACAATTCTTTATTGAGAAGATTGTTAAACAGCGGCAGGGTAAGCTCGACCAACCCGATGGCTACCGGCAACGCCATGAGGCTCACCAGAAGCGCTTCACCAAAAAATTGCGTCGCCAAATGCAAGCGGCCGGCGCCGACAACCTTGCGCATCCCGATTTCTTTGGCGCGCGTGCTGGCGCGGGCGGTGGCCAGATTCATAAAGTTGATGCAGGCCACCAGAAGGATGAGCACCGCAATGGCAGACAGAATGTAAACTTGGGCGATGCTCCCGTTCGGCTCAAATTCGCCTCGCAAATCCGAATGCAGATGAATGTCGGTCAACGGTTGAAAATAGGGGCGCAATTCCGCGGCCCACTCTTCACCCATATTTCGCGCCAGCAAACCGGCGAGCTTGTTTTCGATTGCCGGCGCCTCGGCGCCAAGAGTCAGCGCCAGATACAAATAATAATTGAAAGTGCCCCAAGCTTGTTGCAAATCAGGTTGAGTGCGAGCATGAACCTCGAATGGCAACAGAAAATCGAAATGAAAGTGCGCGTTGCTCGGGACATCGGCCAGCACACCTTGCACGACGAAGTCAGCATTACCGTTTAGCGTCACGCGCTGGCCGAGCGCAGAGGTCTTGCCGAAGAGTTTGTGCGCAAGAGATTTCGTGAGCACGATCGTGTTTGGCGCAGCCAGTGCCGTCGCCGGATCGCCCTCTATAAAATTGAATGAAAAAACCTCGAACACTTGCGGATCGGCATAAAGCCCGCCGGATTCGTAGAAAGTGTTGTCACCATGTTGCAGCAGGCTGCGGCGCACGGTTCGGAAGCGAACAAAACTTTCCACCTCGGGCAACTCCTGTTGAAGCATCGGCCCCCACGGCGCTGCTACTCTCGCACTGCGCGTGCGCGTGCCGCCGGCGTTTTCCGCCTCGGTGACCACGCGATAAATGCGCCCCGCTTTTTCATGAAAAGTATCGTAATTCAGCTCATCACGCACGAACAGCAAGATCAGAATGCTGCTGCACAATCCCAAAGCCACACCCAAAATATTGATCACCGAATACGTTTTGTATTTCAGCAAATTTCTCAGGGCGATTTTGAGGTAGCTTTTGAGCATAGCACTGTCCAAAGTCGTTTGTCCAATGTCCGAAGTCAATTACTAACGGGGACTGTTTTTCGTCTTTTCTTTTTTATCTATTTATCATTTTTGCTTTGCTTGTATTTTCCCAATAAACTTCACACAAGAATCGTGCCCCTTTTGTTTTTCAAGACATTATGAAGAGTTGGAAAGCCAAGTTGGATGAGCAAACTGTCCGCTGGCATAGCAGTGGGTGTTCGCCAGCGGACAGCATAAAAAGCGCATTTCTAAATTATCCAGTTAAGCCTCACCTCGAACCGACGAGTTAGAAGCCTACACAAACATCTTTTCTCCGCCGAAGCTCACCGAAGCCACCGAGTGTCGCCGAACAATTCATAACTCTTAAAATTCACAAAAACATTTTTGCAAGATGATTGTGGCAAAATAAAAAAGCTTTTAAATCATCTTGCCATAATTATCTTGCGAGGCCTTGCACCTCGATTTATCCTTGCAGGGTGTCTGCGCCTTCGCGTCTTTGCGTGAGATTTTTTGCTTTTCTTGAAAAGTTAGTGACATTGAGCAGGATGCTTGCGCTATCAACCTTTACTGAAGCGATACGGAAAACTTGGTCCGTTTGAAATGAATTTTCGGCCTCAAAGTTTCTGACTTTATTCATAGCGTAACGAATCCACCGGATTCGACAGCGCGGCTTTGATGGCATTATAACTCACCGTCAACAGCGCAATAATCAATGCCAGCGCGGCGGCGAGAAAGAACGTGCCGAAGCCAAGCTCGATGCGGTAGGCGAAATTTTCCAGCCAGCGCTGCATGGCAAAGTATGCGACCGGCCACGCGATCACGTTGGCGATGAGCACGAGTTTGGTAAAATCTTTGGACAACAGCGCCACAAGATTGGCCACCGAGGCGCCGAGCACTTTGCGAATACCGATTTCTTTCGTGCGTTGCTCGGTGGCGAACGCCGCTAATCCGAACAAGCCCAGACAAGCGATGACGATGGCGAGTATGGAAAACGAGCTTAAAACGAGACTCAGCCGTTCTTCCTTTTTATAAAGTTGATTCAAGTTGTCGTCCAAGAAAAACGGCTCGAACGGACGCTGTGGCTCGAATTTATGCCAAACCGTTTCTAATCGGCGCAAAGTCGAGGCAATCTCGCCGACGCGAGCCGCACGGCGACGTAGGAAAACCAGCCTGGGAGAATCAAAATTGCCATCGGGCGGATGCGCTCGCGCAACGAGGCGTAATTGAAATCTTTAACCACGCCGATGACCTGGCCTTCGCGCCCAAAGCTCATGCGCTTGCCCAACGGCTCCGGCCATTCGATCAAACTCACTGCGGCCTGGTTGAGCAAAAAGGCGGTCGAGTCGGTGGAAAATGCGACGTCGAATCCCCGTCCTTGCTGCAACTGCACGCCGAAGGTTTTGATGAAATCGTGATCGACGAAGAGTCCAGGCATTTGCAGCACCTCGGTTTTTCCTTCCGCGCCGAATGGACAAACCTGCACGTCTCTGCCGATGATGTTGGAAACCGCCGAGGCGTTGACCACGGCTGCATCCTGGCGCAATCTGGCTTTGAAGGCTTCGACTTGCGGCTTGATCGAGGTGCCGCGAATCGGGATCATGACGATTTGTTCTTTGTCGAAACCCAGTTTTTTCTGTTGTAAAAATTGATGCTGCTGGTAAATCACCGCCGTGCCGACGAGCAGGGCGATGGAAATGCAAAATTGAAAAACCACCAAACCTTTACGAAACAGCGCGGTGATTGTTCCGGCGCCGCGATTGCTCTTCAATCCTAAACCTTCGACCGGCAGATAGGATGAGAGAAACAGCGCTGGGTAACTTCCGGCGATCAAGCCGACGACAACGGCAAGCAATCCGACGCCGGCGAATAATTTGGGAAAGCCGATCAGAGCAAGATCTAAATTCGCGCCGGAAATGCGTGCGAAAGTCGGGAGCAACAGCTCGACCAAAATGATCGCCAAAAACGCGGCGATGAAACTGATGAGCAGCGACTCGCCAAGAAATTGCCCGATGAGCTGGCCGCGAAATGCGCCGACGACTTTGCGCACGGCGATCTCTTTGGCGCGCTTGATCGAGCGGGCGGTGGCGAGATTCATAAAGTTGATGCAGGCAAGCAGCAAAATGAAAACGGCGATGATGGCAAAGAGATAAACCGAACGTTCGTTGCCGTTGACGCCGAGTTCCTGATACAGGTTGGAATGCAGATGAATATCGGTCAACGGCTGCAAGTAAAACGAGAGGTTGGCGCGCAACCGCTCATCCGCATGTTTCTGCACGAAGCCGGGCAGCAGCGCTTCGAATTGCTCGCGGTTGTATTCCGGCGGCAATAAAATGTACGTGTGACAGGGATTCCAATACCAGCCGCGCCAGCCGAAAGTCGTGCCGCTGGCGCGGAAAATATCGCCGATATTCAGCAGCGCTGCAAGAAAATCGAATTGGATGTGCGAAGTCGCCGGCACATCGCGCACCACGCCGGTGACGGTGAAATCAAGCTGGTTCTCAAAGCGCAAAATTTTTCCGAGCGGGTTTTCACTGCCGAAATATTTTCGCGCACTCGATTCGGTGAGCACGATGGAAAACGGCGCGGTCAAAGCCGTCTTGGGATTGCCCTGCACCATTTCGAACGAAAAAATATCAAACACCGTTGAATCGGTAAAGAAGAGACGCGGCTCGTAAAAACTATTCTCGCCGTGGCGCAGCAACGGAATTTTCTCAAAGGTTTGATAAAAGCGCGCGGTTTGCAAATTGGGAAAAGCTTCCCGCAAAGTCGGGCCGACCGGAAACGGAATGCCGGCCGATTCTTCGACGATTTTGCCGTCTTCGCGAAAGATTTCGGCGACGCGGTAAATGCGATTGGCATTCGCGTGAAAGCGGTCGTAGCTCAGCTCGTGTACGACCCATAACGCAATCAGCAGGCAGCACGCAATGCCGATGGCCAAGCCGCCGATGTTGATGAGGCTGTAGCCTTTGTATTTGAGCAAATTGCGCAGCGCGATTTTGAGGTAGTTTTTAAGCATGGTAAAGTCCGAAGTCTTTTAGTCCGAGGTCCAAAGTCAATTAGTTTTTTTCTGTAATTCATCAATTTTAGGCTTGACAGTGAGAACGGTCTTTATTATTTTGGAAAGTGTACTTCCAAAATGGGTAGCAAAATGGAATCATACATTCCAAGATTTTTTCAAGCGCCGCCGCAAAGTTTTTTCCTGTTCGGCCCCAGGGGAACGGGGAAATCGACTTTCTTGAAGCAGCACTATCCCAATGCGCTGTGGGTGGATTTGCTCAAGCCGGACGTTTTTCGCGCCTACCTCTCCCGACCGGAGCGCATCATCGAGCTGGTGCGCGGCAATCCGGAAAAGAAAGTCGTCATCGTTGATGAAGTCCAAAAAGCGCCGGAAATCTTGAGCGCCGTCCACAGCCTGATCGAGGAAAAGATCAAAAAAACATTTGTGCTGACCGGCTCCAGCGCGCGCAAGCTGAAAAGAACCGGCATCAATTTGCTGGCCGGGCGCGTTTTGCTGCGAACGCTGCATCCGTTCCTGTTGTCGGAATTGCCCGCCCCTCCCTCCTTCGCCGAAATTTTGCAGCTCGGCCTTCTGCCCATCGTGATTTCCGCGAAGAATCCGCGCGACGTTCTCAAAGCGTATGTTTCGCTGTACGTCCGCGAAGAAGTCCAGATCGAAGGCCTCGTGCGGAATCTCGGCAATTTCTCGCGATTTTTGGAGGCGGCCAGTTTTTCGCACGCCGGCTTGTTGAATATCAGCAATGTTGCCAGAGAATGCGGCGTTGAGCGCAAAGTCGTCGAAGCCTACATACAAATTCTGGAAGACATCTTGTTGGCGTTCAAGCTTCCGGTGTTCGCCAAAAGGGCGCGGCGCGCGGTGGTCGCGCATCCGAAATTTTATTTTTTCGACACCGGCGTTTTTCAAAGCCTTCGGCCCCAAGGACCTCTCGACCGGCCGGAAGAGATTGCCGGGGCGGCGTTGGAAGGCTTGGTGGCGCAACATCTTCGCGCCTGGAACGCTTATCGCAACGAACCCTACGAAATCTTCTTTTGGCGCTCGCGCGGCGGTCTCGAAGTCGATTTTGTGCTCTACGGCAAAAGCGGTATCCACGCGATTGAAGTCAAGAATACCAACCGGGTGCGTCCGGAAGATCTCCGTTCCCTGCAGGAGTTTCGCCAAGATTATTCAAAGAGCCAAACTATTTTTTTGTATCGCGGCAAAGACAAGCTCTTGCTCGATCACATCCTGTGCATGCCTTGTGAAATGTTTCTGAAAACCTTGTCCCCGCAAGTCGATCTCGGCGACATTACTTCGAGTTAAGGGATCATCTTTCGCTCTATGTCAAAAGGCGGACGAATCGCAGTCAAAAAATTTTAAAAAAATGTCTCCAACGGGTTAAACAACGACCAGGGGATGAAAAGCCTAGCTGCTTGATAAAATTTCAAAAAAGCTTTTAAATCAGTTGGCCGTTTTTTCATCCGTTGGCACATAAGACTTTTAGGATTTTATTCTGAATTTGAACGCATTAGCAACTCCACCTTCCGTTCACTCATATCGCAACGCTTCCACCGGATTCGCCAGCGCCGCGCGAATTGTCTGCGTGCTCACAGTCACAAGCGCAATCAGCAGCGCCATGCCTCCTGCGAGCGCAAACACCCACCACGAAATTTCGATGCGATAGGCGAAATTTTGCAGCCACTTGTTCATCGCGTACCAGGCCAGAGGCCAGGCGATGAGGTTGGCGAGCAGCACGAGCTTGATGAAATCCATTGATAGCAACGCGGTGACGTTCGCCACCGACGCGCCCAAAACTTTGCGAATGCCGATCTCTTTGGTGCGCAGCGCCACGCCCAATGAAACCAGCCCGAACAAACCAAGGCAGGCGACGATCAAAGCCAGGGCGGTGAAGTAGCTGAATATGCGGGCAAGCCGCTGATCATCCCGGTAGAGACTCTCCATATCCTGATCGACAAAATAGCATTCGAACGGCAGGTTTGGCGCCAGAGTCTGCCACTTCTCTTTTAGGAAGGCGAGCGTGCGGTCAAGGTTTTCACCGCGCACGCGCACAGCGATCTTGGTGAAAAAATCGGCGGGCATCACTTGAATCACCGCCGGCCTGGTTTTTTCGTGCAAAGAATTGTAGTTAAAATCTTTGACGACGCCGATGACGCGGCCCCTCTTGTTGAAATAATCGACGCCGATTTCGCGGCCCACCGGATCGCTCCAGCCAAGCGCTTTGACCGCTGCTTCGTTCAGGATGAATGCTTCTTTTTCAGTGCCAAAATCTTTTGAAAAATCGCGGCCCTCGATCAGCTCCAGGCCCAGGGTTTTGACGAAATCGTGGTCGGTCGCAAAGGCCGTCATGCCTAAATACAAGGGCGTGTTTCCCGGCAGTGTATAACGGAAAGAGGTCACTCGCCGCCCCGGCAAACCTTGCGTGAAAGAGGCGCTCAGGACATTCGGGTTTTGCAAAAGCTCGTTCTTTACCGCTTCGAACTGTTCATTCAAGGCCGCGTTCCGGCTGACGATGGCAATCAGATGTTCCTGATCGAACCCCAGCCGTTTGTTGCGCATGAAGTCGAGCTGCGTGGCGATAATGCCAGTGCCGATCAGCAGGAAAATCGAAACAGCAAATTGGCAGACCACCAGCAAGGAGCGTGTCGGATGCCGCTTCGACGTGCGTTTTGTTTGTGCTTGGTTGCCAAAGCCTTTCAGCGCCCTGACCGGCTGAAACGCCGAGAGGAAGAACGCCGGATAGCCGCCGGCAAACAGTCCGACCAGCAAGGCAAAGCCGCCGAGTCCGGGAAGCAGCCAGGGACTTTCTAGATAAGGCAAGCGCATAACCTTGCCGGTGAAGGCATTGAAAAATGGCAGTAGCAATTCAACGCATACCAGGGCGCATCCCAGAGCAACCAGGGTGAGAATCAGGGATTCCCCGAGAAATTGGACCATGACTTGCGAACGGGCGGCGCCAAGTGTCTTGCGCAGGCCAATCTCTCGCACACGCTCCGAGGCCTTGGCGATCCAAAGGTTGGTGAAATTGATGCCGGCGACCAGCAGAACCAGAATGGCAATCGTCGACAAAATCAGCACGTTGGCAAAGCTGCCGTTTGGCCCCAACTCCCATTGGGCATCCGAATGGAGATGAATGTCAATGAGGGGCTGCAGGTGCGGCGTAAATACATATGATTTTGCATCATCTTTGGTATAATTGGCTTTGAGGAACGTTCCGAGCTTGTACTCGAGCTCGGCAATCGCGGTATTTTCCTGCAGCAAAAGATACGTGCGCGTCAACGCGTTAGAGGGCGCGGGAGGGAATCGGCGCAGAATATTGAAGCGAAGATGGGTATTGTGAGGCACCCGAACCACGCCGGTTACGTGCAGAAGCTCATCCTCGTTATATTCGATAGCCTTGCCAAGCGCCGGTTGGTCGCCGAAAAATTTTCCGGCCATCTCGGTCGTGAAGATCACCGCATCCGGGGCCGAGAGCGCGGTTTCGGGATTGCCTTCGACAAACTCGAAATCGAACAGATTAAAGAAGGTCGAGTCGGCGTACCAAACTTCGTTTTCGTAGAATCGCTGTTGTCCGCGAGCGATCAGCGGCGCAAACAAATCCAGCTTTCTGATCCGCACCGTGCTTTTGATTTCTGGAAACTGCTCCGCCACCATGCCCGGCCCAGGCGGGCGGCATCGCCGCGTAAGGCTCGCCATTGGGGACAATATAGTCGATCAGCCGGTAGATCTGGCCGGCGTTCCTGTGCTGGCGATCAAATGACAGCTCATCCTTCACGTACAGGAAGATCAGAATGCAGCTTCCCAGACCGATCGTCAGCCCCAGAATATTGATAATGGAAATGGCCTTCTGTTTGACCAGGTTTCTGACGGCGATTTTGAGATAGTTTTTGAGCATGGAAACTCCGTTGATAAAACTAAAAAACGTAGGTGTAATATCGTAATGCGTAAGACGTAATTCGTTTACGCCTTACGTTTTACGTCTCACGTTTTATTACTCATAACGCAGCGCCTCCACCGGATTCGCCGTCGCGACGCGGTAGACCTGCGAGCTGACGGTGATCAGCCCGATCATAAAAACGATGGCGCCGGCCAGTATGAAATGCCAAGCCTGCAAATGAATATGGTAAGCAAAAATGCTACTCATTAAAGGTTCCAGGCTGAAATAACCGCCCACCGCTGCGAGAATAGCAGCCACCACTAATACAATCATGATCTGCCGATTCAGCAACTGCACGACGTGCGCCACCGAAGCGCCCAGCACTTTGCGAATGCCGATCTCTTTGGTGCGTTTGACGATGATGAGCGAGCTGAGCGCGAACAAGCCCATGGCAGCAATGGCAATCGCGGCGATGGAGATGTAGATGAACACGAGCTTGATGCTGGCATTGACTTGCACGGCTTCGGCGAGCACTTCATCCTGATAGAAGCCTGCATACGGAACGTTGGGCGACAGGCGCTGCCAGGTCTCGCGCAGAAATTCGTTGGCGGCTGTCACGTTGCGCAAATCCGTTCGCACGACGAGATAGCGAAACTGCTCCGGATCGGTTAAACGCAGGGCGCAAGCTTGCATCGGCCGCCAGACACTGCGGTTGTAGAAATTCTTCGCCACGCCGATCACAGTATAGCGCACACTGTCGATGGTCACCTGTTTGCCCAACGGCTCGCTCCATTTGAAATCAGCCGCCATCTTTTCATTGACGATGAGCGCTTGATCTTTATCGGTCGCGAGATTCGGATCGAAGCTCCGGCCTTGCACGAGTTGCATGCCCATGGTCTCGAGATACTCGGCGCCCACGCTCAACACCGCCACCTGTTGCCGCACACTTTCACTTTCCGCCAACAACCCGGCTTGGTTATAGCCGACTTGATGGCGCGTTCCGGACACGCTGATGATGCCCGGGTTTTGCTCGACAACATTGCGATAAGCCGCATAAACGTTGGCGCCCTGAAACGGGACGGCGATGGTTTGCTCGGCATCGAAGCCCAAATCCAGTTGCTCGAAGAAGCGCGCATTGTGAGTAAAAACGATGCCCGCCAGGATGGTCATGGTGGAGAGCGCAAATTGAAACGTCAATATGCTGCGCATCAGCCGATTGGCGCCGCCCAGTTGTTGCTTGCCTTTCAAGATGGCGACCGGACTGAAAGCGCTGACGTACAACGCCGGATAGGCGCCGGCCGCGACGCTGATGAAAGCCAGCAGACCGATCAAAAAAGCCAGCAGGCCCCAATTCTCACGATAATCCAAAACCAGATCGAAGTCGGTCCACAAATTACTGTAAGCCGGCACGAGCCATTCGGCCAATCCAATTGCAACTAACAGGGCGATGGTGCACAACAACAGATTTTCGCCGATGAATTGCGCGACCAATTGCCGGCGCAGCCCGCCCAAAACTTTGCGCACGCCAACCTCTTTCAGGCGCAGCGCCGAAAAGGCCAGCGAGGTGTTCATGAAATTGAAGCACGCCGTCAGCAATAAAAGCACGGCGATGATGGAAGGAGCGAGAACGGCCGCCGGATGCACGCCTTCTTTGAGAATATCATTGGTGAGCGCGCGGGCGCGTTGCGCAGCTTGTGTGAAGGGATCGAAATACAGCCGCGCGATCTGCCAGTCCGGCGAGGCGGCATTTTGCGCCGCCATATAACGATCAAGCTGCTGCGAAATAGCGGCGATCTCGGCTGGATGTGCGAGCTGAATAAAAGTTTCGTTCGCCCACTCGGCCCAGCTTTCCTGAGGCGTCTCGCTCACTTCCGCCAGCACCGCATATGGAATGAGGACGCCGAATTGCAAGCTGGAATTGGCAGGGATTTTTTGCGCCACGCCGCCGACAAAGAAATCGCGCGTTTTGCCGCTGCTATAATGGATGGAAACCTGCTTGCCGAGCGGGTCGTCTGCACCGAAGTATTTCAGCGCCAGGTCGGCGCTGATGATCAGCTTGCTTTTGTCGCGAATCACCTCCGGGCTGCCCTGCGCGAGCGGGAACGTGAACATATCAAGAAAAGTTTCTTCGACGTAGTAGGCCACTTCGTTGAAAATCTTGTCACCGTATTCGAACGCGGAGAGCGAGTACACGACCCGCGCCATGCTTCGCACCTGCGCAAAATCCCGCGCCAGCGCCGGGCCTAGCGGCCGCGGCGTGATGCCATAGTTTTGTTCCCGGTCATTGACTGCGATCGTCGAGCGCGCAACAAAAATCTGTCCGGCGTTCTCATGAAAACGGTCGAAGCTGCGGCTGTAATCGTAGTTGAGATACGCCACCACGGCGCACGCCATCGCCACACTCAGCGCGATGACGTTGATGGCGGCGTACAGTTTGTTCGCGATCAAATTTCGCAGCGCGATTTTGAGATAGTTTTTGAGCATAGCAGAGTCCAAAGTCTTTTGTCCGATGTCCGAAGTCAACAATTAACAAAGGGACTTTTTTTGCCCCTTTGCTTTTTTATCTATTTATCTTTTTTGCTTCACTCATATCGCAGCGCCTCGACCGGATTTGCCACCGCGGCTTTGATCGCCTGAAAACTCACCGTGAGCAGCGCGATGCCGAGGGCGCCGGCGCTGGCGAGGACGAACGTCCAACCGTCGAGATTGGCGCGATACGCGAACCCTTGCAGCCATTTGTGCATGGCGTACCAACCGACCGGCCAGGCAATGAGATTCGCGAGCAGCACGAGTTTTATAAAATCGGACGATAGGAGCGAAACGATACTCGCCACTGACGCGCCCAACACTTTGCGAATGCCGATCTCTTTGGTGCGCCGTTCCGCGGCAAACGATGACAGGCCGAACAAACCCAGGCACGCGAGAATCACGGCGATGATCGTGAAATAATTAACCGCCTGCGCCAGCTTTTGCTCGCCGCCGTAAAGCTGCTCCAGCTTGCGGTCGAGAAAAGAATACTCCAGCGGCCAATCCGGCGAAAATGTTTTCCACGTGCTTTCGAGCGTGGCCAGGCGCTCGGCGAAATTGCCCGCGCCGATTTTGACGGCGTAATAATCATACCAGTTCGCATACGTCAAAACCAGCGGCTTGATCTCGTGGTGCAATGATTCGAAATGATAATCCTGAATCACGCCAACGACGTAGCCCGATTTGCCGATTTGATTCGTCCCCGGCGCAAAGAGCTGCATCTTCTTGCCAACGGCGTCGTCTTTCCAGCCCAGCGAGGCCGCGGCTTTTTCGTTCAGCAGAAAAGCCTCGGCTTGATCCGAAGGCGAAGTTCGCGCCATGCCCCGCCCCTGCTTGATTTTGATGCCGGCAGTTTCGAGAAAATCATAATCGACGAGCAGCAGCGGCAGCATCGCCGGCTTGTCGACCGAGCCGCCTTCGGGAACGAAGCGATACCCGAACGCGCCTTGTCCAGGAATATTTGAAGTGCCGGCCACGCCGAGAATGCCGGGATCTTTCAACAGCTCGGTGCGGAACGCCTCGAATTTCACATTCACTGCCGGCCGCGCTTTGACGAACAAGACTTGTTCTTTATCGAAGCCCAAAGATTTTTGCTGCAAAAAATGCAATTGGCGATGAACCGCGCCGAGGCCGATGATCAGCACGATCGAGATGGCGAATTGCGCCACCACCAGCACTTTGCGAAACGTTTCATTGCCGCCGCTCACAGCCGGCGTTCTTTTGAAAATGTTCACGGGATTGAAGCGCGACAGGAAAAATGCCGGATATAAACCGGACAACGTTCCGACTAACAACGCCAAGCCCAGGATGAGAAGAAGCCCGGTCCAATTTCCCAAGAGGCCGATTTCCAATTGCCTTTCGGTGAGCCGGTTGAACGCGGGCAAAAGCAGCTCGACGATGCCGGCGGCGAGCAGCATGGCCGCCAATCCGGCGATGATGCTCTCGCCCAACATTTGGCCGACCAGTTGCGATTTTTCTGCGCCCACCACTTTGCGCACGCCGACTTCTTTGGCGCGCGTGCCGGATTGCGCGGTGGAAAGATTGACGAAGTTGATGCAGGCGATCACGAGAATCAGCAACGCGATTGCCGAAAAAATGTAGACGTACAAAATGTGGCTGTTCGGCTGGATTTCGTTGTCGAGACGCGAGTGTAAATGAATGCTCGTCAACGGCTGCAGCGAAAGCGTCAGGCCGCCTTTGATACGGTCGGGAAAATATTTCGTGACGAACGCCGGAAATTTGGCGGCCAGGCTTTGTGCGGCGTGCGCATCGGGCAACAAAAGATAAGTCCACGCGCCGGTCCAAAACCATTGGTTGTGGCGGCCGCTCGGTCCGCTCTGGCTTTCCCACAGATTCAATTGAAATTGCAGCGGCGCGAGGAAGTCGAACTTGAAATGCGCATTGTGGGGAACGTTTTTCGCCACGCCGGTGACTTTGAGATCGACTTGTTTTTGATAGCGCAGCGTTTGGCCGAGCGGATCGGCCTCGCCAAAATATTTGCGCGCCATGTCTTCCGAAAGCACCACGCTGTTTGGCTCGCTGAATACGGTTTTGGCCTCGCCCTTGCGCAGGGGGAAATCAAACATTTCGAAGACGGCGGCATCGGCGAAGAAAAATCTTTCTTCGATGAATTTGCGGTCGCCGATCTCGATCAGCGGGAAATCGTCGTTGCGATAGAAGCGCATCGCGCGTTCGACTTCCGGGAAATCGCGCGCCAACGCCTCCGCCGCCGGAAACGGAATGGAAGGCTCCTGATACAACACGCCGTTCAAATCCAGGTTGAGCCGGACTCGGAAAATCCGCTCGGCACGCTGATGGAACTTGTCATAGCCCAGCTCGTGCAGAACGTAAAGCGTGATCAAAATACAACAAGCCATGCCCGCTGCCAGGCCGGCGATGTTGATGGACGAATAGACGGCGTTTTTCTTCAAATTGCGCAGGGCGATTTTGAGGTAGTTTTTGAACATAGCTTCTCCATTTCGGATTTTTGATTGCGGATTGCGGGAGCTTGATTGCCTAATGAGTTTTGATAATCAAAATCGGTAATCTTTCCCGGACGTCATTGCGAACGTTTCTCAGCTAAGCAATCTCCTACATGTTCAAAGGATTGCTTCGTCGCTTCGCTCCTCGCAATGACCATATTACCGAACTTGAATGTCAAAGTTCATCAGAGTCGCAATCCGAAATCCACAATCCGCAATAGATTCACTCATAGCGCAACGCTTCAACCGGATTCGCCAGCGCCGCTTTGAGGGCTTGGTAGCTCACCGTCAGCAGCGCGATGCCGAGCGCGATGCCGCCTGCCAATGCGAACACCGACCAGCCGATGTCGATGCGATACGCGAAATCTTGCAGCCAGCGTTGCATGGCGAAATAAGCTAACGGTGTGGCGACGGCGAAAGCAACGAGCACGAGCTTGACAAAATCTTTCGAGAGCAAGCCGACGATGCCGGAAACCGTCGCGCCCAGCACTTTGCGCACGCCGATTTCTTTGGTGCGTTGCTCGGCCATGAAAGAGGCCAGCCCGAACAACCCGAGGCAGGCGATCGCAATGGCCAATACGGAAAAGGCGATGAATATTTGCGCGACGCGTTGCTCGCCGTCATACAGCTTTTGATAATCCTGGTCCAAAAACGAATATTGCAACGGCGTGTTCGGCACAAACTCTTTCCACAGCTTTTGTATCTCGGCAATGCCTTCGGCCACATTGCCGGGCCGCAGCCGCACGGCGAAATAAGAAGGTGCCCAGCGATTGAACATAAACAGAATCGGCTTCACTTCGTGATGAAACGATTCGAAGTGAAAGTCTTCCACCACCCCAATGACCGGCCCTTGATAGAAGTCGCCCATACCGAGGCGCTTGCCCAATGGTTCATTCCACCCGAGCGCATTCGCGGCAGCTTGATTGATCAGAAAAGCCGAGGAGTCGGTGGCAAACGCTTTGGAGAAATTGCGGCCGGCAACAATTTTGAGCTTGAGCACCTCGGCGTATTGCTCATCCACCCAGGCATAAGTGAGCGAAGTACTCTCATAATTCGCCGGCTGTTCGGGTGTGAAAACCGTTGAGTCGAAATTTTGGCCAGGCAGATTTTGGGCGGCAGCGGCGCCGGCGATCATCGGATGCGCGTGCAAGCGATTTCTGAAAGCCACATGTTGCTTGCCCAGCGCTCCAGCGCGATGGATGAGCAGCACATGTTCTTTGTCAAAGCCGAGCCGTTGGCTTTGCATGAATTGCAGTTGATGGTGTACGACCAGCGTGCCGGTGATCAAGCCGATGGAAATGCAAAATTGCACCACGACCAAGCCTTGACGCAACCGATCTTTTCCTGAGCGTGCAGCAAGTCGTCCTTTGAGCGCTTGCACCGGCCAAAATGAGGAAAGAAAAAACGCCGGATATGCGCCGGCCAATATGGTCACCACCAATGCGAGACCGGCTAATGTGATGAGCGCAAATGGAGATTCAAAAAAATCGATTGTTAGGTGTTTGCCGGCAAAATGATTGAAAGCCGGCAAGGCCAATTCGGCTAAAACGATGGCCGCGAGAATGGCCAATCCGACGTAGACAAACGTTTCGGCAAGAAATTGGCGGATGAGCTGCGTGCGCTGCGAGCCGAGCACTTTGCGAATGCCGACTTCGCGGCCGCGCTGCATGGAGCGGGCCGTCGCCAGATTGACAAAATTGATGCAGGCGAGCAGCAAGATGAAACATGCGATCACGGAGAAGAGATAAACATACGCCTGGTTGCCATTCGGTTCAAGCTCATTGTCCAGATGTGACCGCAGGTGAATATCGCGCAGCGGCTGCAACGGATAACGCGTGAAATTGCCCGGCTGACTGAATGATTCGCTCGCTACATTTTTGTCAACATACGCCTGCAACTTGGCTTGCAGCGCTGCCACGTTTTCTTCCGGCCGCAAAACGACATAAGTATAAACCGACGCCGCGCCCCAGTTTTGTTGGCGGCCGGTGAAGCGCTGCAAAGTTTTTATCGAGGCGAGAAAACCAAAATGAAAATGCGATTGCGGCGGAAAACTCTTCACGACGCCGGTGACGCGATAAAGCCGGCCGTCGTTTTGCTCAAGCGTCTGGCCGAGCGGATTCTGATTCGGAAAATAACGCTGTGCGGTTTCTTCCGTCAAAACTATCGATTCGGGATCGCGCAGCGCCGTCTTCGGATCTCCGGCAATGAACTCGACGGTAAACACTTCGAAAAAGCTTTCTTCGGTGAAAAGGAAAATTTGCTCGCGCACGTAATCCTCGCCGTGGCGGAGCGTCATGCCGCCGGGATACAGCCGCACCGTGCGCTCCACTTCGGGAAATTCTTTTTCGAGCGCCTCCGCCAGCGGCACCGCGACGAGCGGAATCTTCCATTCATTATCTCCGAAGCGCGCCTCCCACAACGCGCGATACATACGATCGGCATTGGCGTGAAAGCGGTCGTAGCCAAGCTCATCCCGCACCCAAAGAAAAATCAGAAAACAAACGGCCATGCCAACGCTCAGGCCAACGACGTTGATGAACGCATGGCCTTTGTGCTTCAGCATGTTGCGAAGAGCGATTTTCAGGTTGTTGGTGAACATTGTTCAGTGTCCAGTTATCAGTGACCAGTGAGCAAACTGAAAACTGATCACTGGTTACTGATAACTGATTACTTGTTTTTACTCACGATCACTCCGGCTTCGGCCGGCTGTTCCACATATCGAGGTGCATTTTCCATGCGCCGTCGCTGCCGCGTTTCCAAACGATCAGATATTTGCCGTAATTCGGGCCCCAGGCTTCGCCATTGTTGCGGCCGCTCACTTCGTAATAGCCGTAGTCATAAGCGAAATCCCCGGTGATTTTGATTTCACCCGCCGTGATCTTGTGATGCGTAATGGTTCGGCCCGGCGAGAGCGTCCAATATTTCTTGATGGCTTCCTTGCCGCGAATGAGATCGCTGTTGCCGGGGAAGATGACGGCGTCGTCGGTATAAAGCGAAGTCATTTTTTCAGCATCGCCCTGCACGTAAGCCGCCGAGAACTGAGTGGAAATCTGCACGAGCGTGTCAAGGATTTTCTTTTCATCGGCGGGCTGCTGCGACAGAGCTGAATCGAAGCTTGGACAAACGCAAAGCCAGAAAGCAGCCATCAGGCAGCAGGTCAATACAAACCTTTTGTTCATTAGCGGCATATCGAACAAGCCTTTGAGCACTTGGTCCATCGGGTTGGCGTCGCCGAAAAATTACTATGCGACTTCTTTTGTAAAGTGACTAAAAAAGTCCGTATTGGTCCGTTTTAAACTATCCAATAACCATGCCTCATTTGTTTTTTCAAATACTTAGAGTCGCGCCACCCCGAAGTTAAAAACAAAAACTGTCCGCTGGCATAGCACTGAGTGTTCGCCAGCGAACAGTTTGAGGATGAGTGGAAGGAACAAGAAAATAAATGTTTTGGTCTAATTTTGCCCATGCAACCAACTCTTCGGATTTCGTAACACCCCTGCTTTGGTGACACGCTCGTCTAGCAGCTCAATGAAACTCATCTTCTCGATTCTTGCTGTTTAGATATTCGGAGGGTCTTACCCCTACGATTTGTTGAAACATATTGCTAAAAGAACCGAGACTCTCATAGCCCACCTGAAAGGCCGTTTCCGTCACCGAGGCGCCTGGTTTTGTCAGCAATTCAAGCGCCTTTATAATTCTTGCAACTTTCAAATACCTTGTAAAAGGTAGCGCGAGCTCTTTTTGAAAGAGCCGCATCAGTGTCCTTTCCGAGAAACCAAAGGCGGCGGCGATAGTGCCGACCTTGAGTGGCTCTGCCAAATTCCGTGTTATGTGATCTGTTACCTCTCGCAAGCGAGGATGCTTTGGAATCGGTAGCGTGACCGGTAAGGGCTTTTCTCCCCATTTTTGTACCAACAATTTAATCGCCTTAAAAAAAGTTGCCTCGATTTCATCGGTTTTATCGCTAAGCCGCCAACTTTCAGTCTCGAGAATCATTTCACGAGCCAAATCAGATACGGAAAAAACATTTAGACGTTGAAAAAAAAGGCCTTCTTCCGGTTCCGGCTCAAAATAAAGCACGCGCAGAAGGAGCCCAGGTGACGCAGAGTAAATCTGATGATAGGATTTTGAGGGAATCCAGGCGGCAAAACGCGCCGGTAGTACGTAGGTTAGCTGCTTCGTTTTGAAATAAAGTACGCCCCCTTCGGCATAGAGCAGTTGATGCTTGCGGTGCCTATGCCATCTGGTAGAAAAAGCGCCCACTTTGCGATGTATCGCAAATGCCTCCTTCTTGATTCTATCAGGATTTAGGTTTCTGATGAACTCTTTACACATATCGCTGATTTGGCGGAATTGAATAAGTTTTTGTCATGATTCCAGGAGCAAAATATATGATGCTAGCTTAATTTAAAGCCACGAATTCATTAATGCAAGAGACAGGTCAAGGGGGAAGATTTTGGAGAGGTAGAACAAATGATCCTAAACAAGACAGAGTTCATTTTGATGAACAATCCACTACGAGAATTAATCCAGGAAAGCTATGAGATTCCGATTCTTCGTAGAATGGCCACGACCAACGAAAGTTTTCACAATGCCTTGGAAATTGGCTGCGGCAATGGGAATGGAACGCGTCTGATCAAAAAGCATTTTAATCCTGCGAAAATTGAAGCTATTGATCTCGATGAAAGAATGATTCGTATAGCTCAAAAAAGGACCGGTGATGGTTCTATTAATTTTAGCGTAATGGCTGCAGCCAAATTGGAATATCCGGACGATTCAGAAGAACCCAACGGAAAAAGCACGATCAGTTGGGTTTTTCAATCCGTTGGAAAAATCGCTTGTTTTTTTGCAAAGAATCAACTTTAAAGGAACTAGCCATACCTTCACTTGAATCGGATAGCCGCGAGTTAGACGCAATCTTGTGAAAGACCAAAGCAATGCCATGACAAACATCAGTGTTCTGTTAATCTTACTCACTTTTTGGGGAAGTGCTTCGGCAAGCTCGCTCTTTGAATTACACGCGAAAAGAGTTCCATCTCCGCCAAAAATCGATGGTGTTATTGAAGAAATATGGCAGACAACTGCCGTCGCTGATAATTTTATGCAGTATGAACCAAATCGCGGGCAGCCATCAGAAACCAAATCTCATGCAATAGTACTGTATGACTCAGGACATCTTTATATTGCCTTTTCGCTCTGGGACCCTCAACCTCCTACGGCTCAATTGACCAGACGTGACGCAGACTTATTCAACGACGATGCTGTTATTCTTGTGCTCGACACGTATCACGACCGCAGGACGGCGTACTATTTTATGACGAATCCTCTTTCTACTCAAACGGACGGCCGAATTGGCGATGCTGGGCGAATAGTGGACGTCACGTGGGATGCCCCGTGGCAGTGCGCTTCGCAGCAAACGGAATTCGGTTGGACGGTTGAGATATCCATTCCTTTCACTTCTTTGAAATATGCTGCAGGCGATTCGGTAACGTGGGGCATTAATTTTGGAAGATGCCGTCGTCGTAATCTGGAGACCAGCTTTTGGGCAGGGCCACTTGATCATCGCTTCCGTGTTTCTCAGGCGGGCACGCTGATTGGACTCAACGTCACGCCGCCCCAGCGTCGACAACAGATCATTCCCTACGGACTTTCACGATTTCAAGAAAATCAATCAGACCAGTTGGATGCCGGACTCGACCTTCGTTATGCTCTAACACCGAAAATGTCAGCGTATGCGACCGTCAATCCTGACTTCGCGACTATTGAAGCCGACCAGGAACAAATTAACCTAACACGCTTTGAACTTTCGCTTCCCGAAAAACGCCAATTCTTTATCGAAGGCAATGAGCTTTTCAGACAGCGCATTCGCACGTTCTACTCGCGGCGCACACCTGATATTACGATCGGCGGTAAACTTTTAGGCAAACAAGGGCCCCGGACCCTGGCGGCGCTCGCCGCGCGATCAGAGCCATTGCGAGATTCCACCAAAGCCACCTATGCAGTAGCGCGTGCTCAGAAAGACATTCTCGGTTCCTCCAATATCGCTTTCATGATCGCCAACCGCACACGACGAGACGACAACCAAGGCTCGGCAAGCATTGATGCAACGCTCTTTTTCACTAAAACGCTTGGGATGACGGCTCAACTGATTAAAAGCTACGGCCACTTCGAGGATGGAACATGGGCTTATTTCCTTCGCCCTGCTTATGATTCCCCTACAGCTCATTTCCATGTCCGCTACTCGCATCTCGGTGAACACGTGGCCGAAAATGTCAACGCGATCGGGTTCATGCAAGATGATAACCGGCGTGAGTTGGACAGCGCTTTCGAGAAAACCTTCTGGTTTAAAAGCGGCTTGATGGAGCGCACGCAGTACGACTCCAATTATAACATATATTGGGGGCAAGACGGCACATTACGGAGCTGGCAAATCGACCAATTTATAGAAGTAGAATTGCGCAACCGTCTCGCGTTTGAAATTGACTATACTGAAGAGTTTAAAAGATTTGAAAGGGACTTCCGGAATAGACAAATAGGAGCTGCTATCGGATACAATACACGGGAATTTCAGTCAGCACAAGTTGGGGTCGAGTTCGGCAAGAACTTTGATTCAGACTTCCGGCTTTGGGCTGCCGAGGCGGGATACAAAGTGACGGCGCGGCTTTCACTCGAGTATGAGTTGCAGTGCTTAACACTGAATCCGGATCCCGAGCTGGAAAGCACCTGGATTCACGTGGTGAAGGCGAATCAATTCTTTACAAAAGATCTTTATTTGCGCGCATTCTTCCAAACCAACTCCGCCATCGACCGCAGAAATTTACAGGTTGTTTTCGTCTATCGATACCAGCCGCCTTTCGGCGCCATCCAGTTGGCTTACCAAAGAGGCACGGCAGAATTTGGTCAGCGATCGGAGCAGGGGAATACGCTTTTTCTTAAAATAACACGCGTGTTCTAGTAGAACATCTAACGCCATTTTTCTGTCTTGGCATTTGTTCAAGCCGCCATAACATTGGCAAGATAGTTACTGGAAAAATGCGCACCAGGTGGGATCAAACAGCTTTGCGTTATTAAAATTTCTTAGCTTGAAATACTTGTTGCCGTTCAAACAACTTCTCCAAAAACTCCGTGCCTTCGGAATCCTGTGAAAATTTTCCCGTGTATCCGCTCACTTTGGCGAGCGCTGCGACCCGGCCTTGATTGTTCAAAAGGACGTCGGGGATCGTCGCCGCAATCGGATCTTTGTAAGCCTCCGCCGGCGAGATGATCTTCCAGCCTTTTGCTCGGAGAAAACTGATCAAGCTGTCGACGAACAAAGCGGCGAGATCATTCTCGTGCAGCAGCAAAACGTGTTTGGGCGAGCGGCCGAGTGTGGCGAGCGCCATTTGATCATAGAAGACGAGGCTTTGCCAAAGATGCTCGAGATAAAGCTGCTTGAGTTTTTCATAATCGACTTTCTTCTTATCGCGTAGCGCGGCTTGAAAAAGGCGGTCTAAATACCAATCATAATTGTCAACCGTAACATAGCCGTTGAAATAACCGCGCTCGCTCAGCGCCTGGCGAATGGCGTCGCGATCCGCGATAGTTCGGCCTTCGTCGAGAAAGGGAAAGCGAAACCAGGGCTTGAACCCCGGCAGCTCGCGCAAGATCGTGTCGGCCTTGAAAATATCCTGAATATATCCGGCCGCGCCGAGTTGCTGAATACGCGAATGCGAGTGTGAATGATTCGCGATGATGTGCCCGGCCTCGGCGTACCTGCGCAACCGCGCCCGTCCCGCCGAATCCGCGCGCGAGGAGACGCAATAAAACGCCACCTGCGGCACGTTTTGATTCTTGAGCTTGGCGATGAGCGTTTCCGTCCTGGTAACGCCGGTGAAGTAAAGCCCGTCCGCAATAGGCGCATCATCAAAAGTCAGCGCGATTTCCTGAGCCGCCGGCATTCGAACGGAAAGTAAACACACAAACAACAACCAGAAATTTTTTTTCATACAAGTGAAACAAGTTCAGGTTTAGTCTTTTATTCATATCGTAAGGCCTCCACCGGATTCGCCAGCGCCGCTTTGAGGGATTGAAAGCTTACCGTCAGCCCGGCGATCAAAAGAGCCATTAAACCGGCGGCCACGAAAATCTCCAAGCCCATTTGCATGCGATAAGCAAAATCTTGCAACCACCGGTTCATGGCAAAATAAGCGAGAGGCGAAGCGACGACAAATCCGATTCCAACCAGTTTGAGAAAATCTTTCGAGAGCAGTATCACGACGTTAGCAATCGAGGCGCCGAGCACTTTGCGCACGCCGATTTCTTTGGTGCGCTGCTCCGCCGCATAAGCCGCCAGCCCAAAGAGGCCAAGGCAAGCAATGATAACGGCAAGCGCCGCAAAATATCCGAAAATCTTTCCGAAGCGCTGATCGGCGCGATGCAACTCGTCAAAACTATCATCGACGAAGAAATATTCGTACGCGCCGTTGGGCGTGAACGTGCGCCAGGTCGTCTCCAGAAAATTGAGCGTGCCCGCCAGATTATCCGGACGCAAGCGCACCGAGATAAACGTCCGCCACCAGCGATCTGGCGGAATGGTGTGCAGCACCAGCGGCTCGATGGCTTCGTGCATGGAGTTCATGTGAAAGTCTTTGATGACGCCAATAACCGTGCCGGTTTTCCACCCGCTCCACGTCAAGCGCTTGCCAAGCGCTTCTGCGGGCGATTTCCATCCAAAAGTTTTCACCGCGGTTTCGTTGAGCAGAAACGCGGCGCTATCGCTGGCAAAAACGCGAGAGAGATTCCGGCCAGTCACCAGCTCAATGCGGTACGTATCCAGAAAAGCATCGTCGATGAGATAACTCTCGACGCGGATGGGATCCTCCGAGCCTTCGAGGCGAACCGTGCGGCCGTCGGCATTCACGGTATTCACCGGCACCCGCTGGGAAACGGCAACGTTCAGCACGCTCGGATGCTGCGCCAAAGCCGTGAGCAAAGGTCTCTCATTTTCGCTGTAAGGCAAGACGAGGACCTGCTCTTTGTCGAAGCCGAGTTTCATGTTTCGCACGTAATCGAGCTGGCGATATACCACCGCGGTGGCAATCATCAACACGATGGAAATGGTGAATTGAAAAACCACCAAACCTTTCCGCATGAAAAGCGATCCGGAATTTGCGCCACGCAAACTTGCTCCTTTTAATACGACGATGGGCTTGAATCTCGAAAGAAAAAACGCCGGATAGCTGCCCGCCAAAAGGCCGGCCAGCAGAACGATGCCGAGCAACGCCGTGAGAACGAATTCATCACGAAAATAGCTGATGGCAATGGCTTTGCCGGTGAAGGCATTGAACTGGGGAAGCAACATCTCAACCAAAACGAGAGCCAGCAACAAGGCCAATCCGCCGAGCAGAAAAGCCGCGCCCAAAAATTGTTTGACCAATTGCGTGCGCTGCGCGCCGAGCACTTTGCGCATGCCGACTTCGCGGGCGCGCTTGAGCGATCGGGCGGTGGCCAGGTTCATGAAGTTGATGCAGGCAATCAGCAAAATGAAAAAGCCGATGGCGGAGAAAAGATAAACATACGCAATATCGCTTTTCGGCTTGAAACCGCCTTCGTAGCGTGAGTAGAGATGAATGTCGCGCAACGGTTCCAGGTGCAAGATTCTGGAGTCGGAGGAATTGTCGGAGTTGAAGTGACGCGCCACGAATGCCGGCAGCTTGCTTTCGAGCAGATGGGGAGGATAATTCGGCGGCAGAAGCACATACGTCCAAATCGGTTTCGTCGAGCCCCAGTTATCCTGCTCGGTCTCGACGCCCAGAAGAGACGCAAGGAAATCGAACTCGAATTGCGTGTTGTGAGGAAGGTCGCGCAGCACACCGGTCACGGCGAGGTTGACCGTGTCAGCGGGATAGCCGACATAGCGCAGCGTTTTGCCGATGGGGTCCGTTGCGCCGAAGTATTTTTTCGCGCTCGCTTCGGTGATGACGACCGTGCCCGGCGCCGCCAAAACCGTAGCGCGATCGCCTTTGCTCAGCTCGAAGGAAAAAGCCGCGAAGACGGCAGGATCGGTGAAGTAAAATTTCTTTTCGCGGAAGTGTTTGTCTTCATAACTGATGACGGGTTGGAACGCGCGCCAAAACCGGATGGCTTCCGTCACTTCAGGAATTTCTACTCGGAGCGCCGGTCCCATCGGCACGGGCGACCACGCGCTCCAGCGCACGTCATTGTTCCGATGCCGTTCTGCGGCAACGCGATAGAGACGACCGGCATTCTCATGAAAACGATCATAGCCCAGTTCATCTTGAACGTAAAAAATAATGAGCAAGCAGCAAGCCATCCCGACCGCGAGGCCGGCGACGTTGATGAACGAATAACCTTTGTGGCGCAGCAGATTGCGCAGAGCGATTTTGAGGTAGCTTTTGAGCATGGTTGAATCCAGTTAGCAGTTATCAGTGATCAGTAATCAGTGACGTTACTGAATACTGATCACTGGCTACTGATTACTTCTTCATTGCGATTTCTTTTGCGGCTTCAACTCCCACAGCACGTTGACAATTCTCCACTCGCCGTTCCATTTGGCCAGGTGCATGTAATCGATCCAACCCGACATGATGGCTTTGGCGCTGGCGGTATTTTGAAAAATATCGAGGATGAAAACATCTTTTTGCTGCTGCTCGACGGGCGTATCTTTGCCGCCGCCGCGCTTCACGCCGAGTACCAGCGTCATCGCGCTCATCTGCTCGAGCCGGCTTCTGCCGTTCTGATCCGTGCGCACAATGCGCTTCGCCAGCTCGGGATGAACCGCGCGCTCCATGCGCTCGGTGTTGCCTTCATACCAGCCTTCGACATAATCCAACGCCGCTTTTTTGATCGCGGCGGAGTCTGCCGCCGTCTGCGCCTGAAGAGACAAAGCGGGCATGATCATGGCGCTAAAAATTGCTTTAGCGAAAACTTTCATGGTTGCATCCTTTCATTAAGGTGTCAGTATAGGGCAATCAGTGTGCGGTGTCACGCACTTGCAGCAAATTTTTTATCATCGCGATAAAACTCGCCGGAACGCTGTAATTCGGATGCGCGCGATAGAGCGCCACTGCACGTTGGGTGTCTTCCAGCTTTCGTATTTCCGCCAGGACTGCGGGAAAACGCCGCGCCTGATCGAGATCGCGCGCAAACAGCAAATGTTTGGAATCGATTCGCCCCAGGCGCAGCGCATGGTTGACGCGCCGGCGGCACCGACACGCGTTGGAGGGCTGCACCAATCCACATTTCATTTGCATGAAACTCACGATCTCATGGCGCGCGCGCGAAAGCCGCTTTCGAAAAGCCTCGGGCGTGATCTCAAGAATTTGCGCAGCCTCGTTGCCCGGCAATTCGAGTATATCGCCAAGAATGTAGGCCAAACGATGCGATCGATCGAGACAGAGCAGCATGCCCAGAGTACAGCCGATTTTGATCTCTTCCAACAGCAGCGTTTTTTCCACGTCGCTTTCAATTTGCAATGCTTCATCAGAAAGGCCTTCCTCAAGCTCGGACCCAAAACGCGCGAAGGTATAATGCCGGCGTTCGAGACGGCTTTGGCGCGCTTTGATCAAATAATTTGCCGCCACACGATAGACCCACGTGGGGAAAGCACTCTCAAAACGGAAACTGCCGAGGCGCGTGATCACGCGAATCAGGATCTCCTGTGTCGCGTCGCGAGCATCTTCCGGATGCCAGAGAAAGCGCAAGGCAAGCCCATAGATTTTATCCTGGATTTGCGCCACTATAAATTCCAGCGCGGATTTGTCGTCGGCTTGCGCGCGTTTGACGGCTTCTTCAATCGTTGCGTGCATTTCTCGTTGAAAACTTTTGAGGATGAAAAACGTGGAGAGTCGCCAGGCTATTGGGAGCCGGCGACTCTCGGTGCATGACCGGCTATGAATGCAAAATCTCGGCAAGCCTGGAAAGCTCTTTGCGCAAGGTTTGCGACTGCTGCTCCAGCGCGCCTTCGAGCTGTTCCAAAGGCACGGGTGGAGGCATCAAAATGAAGCTGTAAATGCTGCAATCATTTGATGCCGGAATCACGCGCGA
>Ga0247727_10001343_pt1 | contig 58913 bp, 56 predicted proteins | sample WisWelCaveWW1625_FD_202498 | JGI IMG/M metagenome (GOLD analysis project Ga0247727, IMG submission 202498) | Biofilm microbial communities from Wishing Well Cave, Virginia, United States - WW16-25 | ecosystem: Environmental > Aquatic > Deep subsurface > Groundwater > Cave microbial mat | place...
ACCATAAGCCGTAACCCTAGTTGCCCTACGGGCTCCTTCCGTTACGGCTTATGGTGATAAAATATTTTTAAAAAAGCGCTGGACTCTACGACCTTCCATGGTTACATTTTATTTTGAGGCAACGGGACGGGGGGAGAGCGATGGGCGAAAGGTGAATGGTGAACGACGAAAAGCGTAGAGCGTATATCGTTCGCCTCTCGCCCTTCACCCCACGCCCTTCGCGCCACGCGCTCCGCTAAATTGTTGCATCTTGCCGTTGCAATGCTTATATTTATAAATTCATCAACAAGCTGAAATTTAACGAGGTCAATCGGAACCATGTCTGAACGCAACACTGAAACAAATCGGGCGAGATTGGAAAAAGTGTACAATCCCAAAGAAGTGGAGGACAAACTATACCGGTTTTGGCTGGAGCGGAATTATTTCCACGCCGAGATCAATCCGGCCAGGCAGCCGTACACCATCGTCATTCCGCCGCCGAACGTGACGGCGCAATTGCACATGGGGCATGCTTACGACAACACCCTGCAAGATATTCTCATTCGTTTTCATAAAATGCGCGGTTACGAAGCCGAATGGATGCCCGGCACCGATCACGCCGGCATTGCCACGCAGAACGTTGTTGAAAAATATTTAAAGAAGGCTGAGAATAAAACCCGCCACGATCTCGGCCGCGAAGAGTTTGTGCGCCGCGTGTGGGAATGGAAAGAGAAATACGGCGCGATCATCATCGATCAATTGAAGAAGATGGGCTTCGCCTGTGATTGGGAGCGCACACGCTTCACGATGGATGAAGGCCTGTCGCAAGCCGTATCCGAAGTGTTCGTGCGTCTTTATAATAAAGGACTGATCTGTCGCGGCAAGTACATCATCAACTGGTGCCCGCGCTGCATGACCGCGCTCTCAGATGAAGAAGCCGAGCACCGGGAAACCTCCGGCCATTTGTGGCACATCAAATATCCGCTTTATCGCAGCAAGAAATTCATCACCGTGGCGACGACGCGGCCGGAAACCATGCTCGGCGATGTGGCGGTGGCCGTGCATCCGGAAGACAAGCGCTACAGGAAGCTCGTCGGCAAAACCGCGTGGCTGCCGATTTTACATCGCAAAATTGCGATCATTGCCGATCCGGCCGTCGATCCGAAATTCGGCACCGGCGCGGTGAAAATAACGCCGGCGCACGACCCCAACGATTTTCTGATGGGCGAGCGCCATCAGCTCGAGCCGATTCTCGTGATGAACGAAGACGGCACGATGAACGCCAACGCCGGCCCTTACGAAGGCCTCGACCGCCTCGAAGCGCGCCAACGCGTGGTGGAGCAATTGGAGCGCGAAGGCTTGATTGAAAAAATCGAAGCGCACACGCGGCCGGTGGGACATTGCTATCGCTGCGATACCACCGTGGAGCCGTATCTTTCCACCCAATGGTTTGTGAAAATGAAGCCGCTCGCCGAACCGGCGCTGGAAGCGGTGCGCAGCGGCAAAATTCAAATTCGCCCGACACGTTGGATCAAAGTGTACGAGCATTGGATGGAGAATATCCGCGATTGGTGCATCTCCCGGCAACTCTGGTGGGGCCATCGCATTCCGGTGTATTATTGTGAAAACGAACACATCACCGCTTCAACCGTTGCGCCGGAAAAGTGTATGACTTGTCATAGCGCCAATCTCCGGCAGGATCCGGACGTGTTGGACACCTGGTTCAGCTCGTGGCTCTGGCCATTCTCGACCTTCGGCTGGCCGCAAGATTCGCCTGACTTGAAATATTTCTATCCCGGCAGCACATTGGTGAGCGGCCACGAGATTATTTTCTTCTGGGTGGCGCGCATGGTCATGGCCGGTATCGAATTTATGGGCGACATCCCGTTCCGCAATATTTATTTGCACGGTATCGTGCGGGATGCGCAGGGCCGCAAGATGAGCAAGTCGCTCGGCAACGGCATCGATCCGCTGGACATGATCGCAAAGCACTCCGCCGATGCGGTGCGGCTCTCATTGCTCACGCTGAGCTCCGAAGGCGCCGACATCAATCTCGCGGAAAAAGATTTCGAGATCGGCCGTAATTTCACCAACAAAATCTGGAATGCGTACCGCTTTCTGGCGATGAATTTGGACAAGTCCATCGTACATGCCGCCAATCTCGATGCTTTGCAAACAGCGCGAGAGCAAAATCGCCTCGAACTGGCGGATCGCTGGATTCTTTCGCGTTACAGCAAAGCGGTGGATCGCATCACCTCGGCGCTCGATGAGTTTCATTTTCACGAAGCCATCGACGCGGTGTACAGCTTTTTCTGGAAAGAGTATTGCGACTGGTATTTGGAGCTGATCAAGCCGCGGCTGAACGGCGACGATCCGGAGGCGAAAAAGACGGCGCTGATCATGGCGACGTTTCTCATGAAGAACACCATGAAACTGCTGCACCCGTTTGCGCCGTTCATCAGCGAGGCAATCTGGCGCGGCGTGGAGATCGAATCCGGCGTTGGCTTGGGCCGGCACGAGGCCGAGAGCATTTTGATCTCGAAATGGCCGGAATCAATTGCCGCCTTTGCCGACGAACGCGCCGAAGCCGAATTTAGCCTGCTGCAAGAGATGATCGGCGCGATTCGCAATATGCGCGGCGAGATGAACATTCCCATCGGCAAAACCGCGGAGGTGCTGATTGGCGGCGGCGATGGGCAGGATCCGGCACTCATCAGTCAGCACGAGAGTTATTTCGAGCAATTGGCCAGAACGCACACCATCAAATACGATCGCGAACTCACGCGCCCGAAGCTCGCCGCTTCCGCGGTGGTGAAGGATTTTGAAATCTATCTGCCGCTGGCCGAGCTGATCGACGTGAACGTGGAGCGCAACCGCCTCGACAAAGAGCGCCAGCGTTTGGAAAAAATTTTGGAGAATCTCAACCAGCGTCTGCACAGCCAGGATTTCATCAACAAAGCCCCGCAAGAAGTGGTGGAACGCGAGCGCCTCAAAAAGACCGAGTTCGAGCAGAACCTGAAAAAGATCGTGGCCAACATGGAGCAGTTGGCGGCGTGAGAAGTTCGTAGTCGCGCCTTTAGGTGCTGATCGTGGAGAAGAAGATATCCTTTTCGATGAACTGGACATTTTTTGTTTTTCATCCATGCTGCGCCTGAAGGCGGCTACTACGAACGTTCGTTGTGATATCAAGCAGGTGGCTTTATGTGAGGGAGAATTGCAATGCGAATCGAGGCGACGGACTATGTTGGTGCAGCAAAAGAAAGGTTGGCCGAGGCCAATTTGCTTTATGAAAAAGCACGTTACTCCCTTGCTTTGTACGTTGCTGGCGTGGCAGTGGAATCATTGCTGCGCGCTTATATTTTTCGTATAGATACGAAACTCGAGGCGGCGCATAATCTGCGCATGCTTTTTACGGCGAGCCGGATTCATGCTCTTACAACTCAGGTTGAACACGACCAAATAGGTTCTGCCATCGGCGACCTTTTCAAGCGATGGCGAAACGATTTGCGCTATACTTCCAATGATCGCCTGCGGCGCCATTTGAAGAAAGATAAGCTGGATAGAGGCGTTCGTGGGGATTTTTTGAAAGAAAATTGCCGTATTGCGATTGAAGCGGCTAATACTATCATTAAAATTGGAGCGCCAATATGGAAACCATTATGAAACGCATTCAAAAAGCTTTGGAGCACGGATTCTCATCCAAAGAAATCATTTTGGAACCCGTGTGGGGAGGGATGATCGCTGGTTGGGTCATTTCAAAATCCTTTGAAGGTCTCACGGGCATGGAACGACAAAAAAAAGTTCGGAGATTATTTGATGAATATCTCAACGAGAAAGATCACTCTCGACTTGGCATTTTTTTAACCTTCACCCCGTCAGAGAAAAAAAGGGTATTTGATGAGGATTTTGACGAATTCGCGGCGCCGGAGAAGAAAAGGGCGTCATCAACAAGAGTAAAGAAGCCGATGGCCACGAGACGCAACGATGGGGTGATGGGAAGAAAAACCGTGAACAAGAGCAAACAAATGGCAGCCGCACGTTAAGAGCGAATAACATGGAAAACTTAATGGAGCGCGTTCAAAAAGCTTTGCGGAAGGAATTTTCATCCAAAGAGCTCCTTCTTCAATATGCCGGTGGGGGAAGGGTCGGGGGCTGGATCATCTCTAAATCCTTCGATGGCTTAACTGCCGAGGAGCGCCAGCAAAGGATCTGGAAATTATTTGACGCATGCTTGACCGAAAAAGACCGCGGGCATATCGTGGGCTTTCTTACTTTCACACCGCTCGAGAAAAAGCTGGCGTTTGATGATGATTTTGACGCATTCGACGGGTCGATGAAGAGAAAATCAATTTCCGCCAGCAAGGCAACGACCGTCAAGCGCACTCGAAACGGTGTGGTAAACAGACGCCGTTCGGCAGGCAATGGCCATGTCGCGAGAAAGTGAGAACGAAGAATCTGCCCCTCACACCACTGGAAAAAAGAATGATCATTGATGATGAAGATTCTAATTAAATCAGGAGGAAAAATGAAAACCAAACACCTTCTCTCAATCGTCCTACTTATTATGATTCTCAATTCGGCCGTCGCCGCCCAAAGCCCGCAGGTCCGCGTTACTGTCTACAATAACAATCTCGCGCTCGTACACGAGACGCGACAGATGGACTTGCCGAAACCGGCCGGACTCTGTTCGTACCGTGATGTCGCCGCTTACATCGACCCGACCTCGGTGCATTTCAAATCGGTGTCTAATCCCGAAGCCGTGCGGGTGTTGGAGCAAAATTTTGAGTACGACCTCGTCAGCGCCGACAAAATTTTGCAGCGCTATCTCGATCAAAACGTGCGGCTGATGAGCAAGCAGGGCAATCCCATCGAAGGCAAGCTGTTGAGCGTCGGCGGCAGCGTGGTTTTGCAAGCCGCCGACAACTCGATCCGCATTTTGAACAACAGCGAGATCGTTTCCACCGAATTGCCCAAATTGCCCGAAGGCTTGATCACCCGGCCGACGCTGGTTTGGCAAGTACAAAACAACGGGCCGGCCAACCAGATGGTCGAGGTGTCTTATTTGACAACCGGCATGAGCTGGCATGCCGAGTACGTCGGCGTGTTGGATGCCAACGACCAAAACATGGACCTCGCCGCCTGGGTTTCGATTGAAAACAATTGTGGCGCGACCTACAAAGACGCCAAACTTTTGCTCATCGCCGGAGACATCCACCGCGCCGAACCGCCGATGCGACCCTTGCGCAAGCAGGTGATGGAAATGGCTATGGCCGCGGCCCCGGATTTCGAAGAGAAAGAATTTTTCGAGTATCATCTTTACACGCTCACGCGCGCGGCTACACTCAAAGATCGCCAGCAAAAACAGATCGAGCTTTTTCCCGCGGCCAGAACGCCGGTCACCAAAGAGTATACTTACGACGGCGCGAGAAATCAGAAGAAAGTCAACGTGACCATCACGTTCAAAAACAAAAAGGAAGCCGGACTCGGCATCGCGTTGCCCGCCGGCAAAGTGCGTCTCTACAAACCGGAGGGGGAGGCGCAGGTTTTAGTCGGCGAAGACGCCATCGATCACACCCCGCGCGATGAGGAAGTGCGGCTCAAAGTTGGCGATGCTTTCGACATCGTCGGCGAGCGCGCGCAAGTGAGCTACCGCCAAGTCGGTGAGCGCGCCAACGAAGAGAAAGTGAAAATTTCGTTGCGCAATCACAAAGACGCCGCCGTGACCGTTATCGTCGTCGAACATTTTAGCGGCGACTGGACGATTCGAGAGCAAACACTGCAACATAAGAAAAAAGACGCCACCACTGCGGAGTGGCGCGTGCCAGTCGTGGCCAGGGGCGAGGCGAACTTGGAGTATACGGTGTTCCGGACGTGGTGAGGTATGGATATTCTCGCTCGTATCAAACGCCTCGTTTTGACGGGCAAGGTTGCCTTCACTCTAAAAGCTTAAGCTGAAATCGAAGCTGATGGACTCACCGAAGAGCTTGTTTGTGAAGCTATTTTAAATGCCCTGACGATCGACAAGGTTGTGCGTTCTCATAAGCCTGAGAGCGGAAAACGTGAAATGTTATACGTGATCAAAGGGTTGACCTTTGATGGTTTGTTGATTTATACCAAAGGCAAATTTAAGAATATTGGACAACAAGAGATTTTCTATGTCCTTATCTCCTCAAAACGCTCGAGCGACTAATAAATCGTCTTTGAAATTAACCTCGAAGACGATTTATATATGCATCGAGTGTGACAAAAAAGCGATGCGGCGGGTTATAGGACCTTGCCGGCTAGGTGATGGAACTGTCGTACCCAATTTAGAGCGCTTTCATTGTATGGCGTGTGGCTCGGATTTTTTTGATTTGCCGGCAATGAAAGCGATTCGCGAATTTCGTGGAAGTCAGAAAGCCAAGTTATCGACTGGACGACACACGAAAAAATCCAGCCCAGCCGATTTCAATACAGTGAATATCTATAAACGCTTCGCAAGGACGTGAGAAGTCATGGATATTCTGTTTCAGATAAAACGCCTTGTTTTAAACGGTAAAGTTTACTTTACCAAAAAAGCCACGGCTGAAATGAAGGCCGATGGACTTACACGCGCCTTGGTGTGCGAAGCTATAGTGGGTTCGTCGTTAATTACAAAAAAGTTGCGCTCTCGCAATCCTGATACCGGTGAACGTGAAAAGTTATACGTCATCAAAGGTTTGACCTACGATGGTTTGTTGGTTTATACAAAAGGAAAAATTGCAAAAATCGACCAACAGGAGATATTTTATGTCATCATCTCATCGAAACGTTCAACAGATTAGTGAGGCTAATTTAAAGCCAGTCTTGCAAACGAGCTATATCTGTCCGCAATGTGGCAAGCAAAAAATGCGGCGCGTGGTCGGCCCCTGCGAATTCGACGATGGCGACATTATACCGCATTTGGAACGCATGCATTGCTTTGCTTGTGGCTCCGATTTCTTTGATCCTCCAGCAATGGACGTCATTGAAGCATTCTGGAAAACACAAAAACAAACATCGAAGCGCACAGGGCGTGCGAAGAAATCCAGCGCCGCCATTTACAGCACAGTGGGATAAATAGAACCTCTCGCGGATGAACACGCCCGCCCCACAAGATGCAACCCAAACGCCGCTTCGCCGCCTGCGCGGCCTCGGAACGCAGCGCACGGCAGAGCTGGAAAAGATCGGCTTGAAAACCGTCGCCGATTTGCTCTATTATTTGCCGCGGCGTTATCTCGATCGCACCACGATCATGAAATGCCGCGATTTGCGCGAAGGTTTGGAAGCGACCGTCGTCGGCAAAATCGCCAGCACGCGCTTGGTGCAAAGGCAAATTTGGAATATACGGTGTTTCGAACGTGGTGAGTTACATACGGTGACTTAATGGCTCAAACCAAACCGAAAGCCCGATTGTCGGGTGTTTCCTATGCAGTGAGCAACACTGGGCCATTGATTTCAGCGTTTCAGTCCGACAGTTTTTCGTTGCTGACTAAAATTTTTGCTGAGATTCAACAAGTTTACGCAATGGCAAAACAGAATGGAGGCTATTCATGAAACGCAAATCAGTGCATGAACCTAAGGCCAAACTTATGAGCGCGGAGGATGTATGGAATGACGCCCATCGGATCGCAAAAGTCTTGCGGCAGAATTTGCTTAAAGCTGAACCGGTCGTGAGACTGCAAATTCCTTTGTCAATCTTTATTTCGGCATTGGACACCCTGAGGCAGGACGAGTTGAAGCTTTTGCGCCAGCAAGTGGAAGAGCGTTTAGCGGCCTGAATCACAAGAATCGAATGAACAACCCCCCACCGCAAGATCTGACCCAAACGCCGCTCCGCCGCTTGCGCGGTCTCGGATCGCAGCGCACGGCAGAGCTCGAGAAGATCGGCCTGAAAATCGTCGCCGATTTGCTCTATTATTTGCCGCGGCGTTATCTCGACCGCACCACCATCGTGAAATGCCGCGATTTGCGCGAAGGTTTGGAAGCCACGGTGGTCGGCAAAATCGCCAGCACGCGCTTGACGCAATTCGGCCGGCGGCCGCGCTTTGAGTTGGTGCTCGCAGACGGCACCGGCTTTTTGCGCTGCGTGTTCTTCAATCGTGCGAGCATCTGGCCGAAAATTTTTAGCAAGGGCGAGAATGTGGCGTTTCACGGCAAAGTCACTTTCTACGACGGCTTCACGATGGCGCATCCGGATTTCGACAAGCTCGGTGAAGAAGGTGAAGCGCGCTTCTTGCACACCGGCACGATCATTCCGCTCTATCGCTCGTCCGAAGCGTTGGGGAAAGTCGGGCTTGATAGTCGCGGCTTTCGTCGCATCCTGCGCGTCGCGGTGGATGATTTTGCGCCGAAATTGAGCGACCCGTTGCCGGAAGGTTTGCGGCAGCGCTATCATTTGATGCCATTGTCCGAAGCGATGGCGCAGGCGCATTTTCCGGAAAACGAGGAAACACTAAAACGCGCCACCGAGCGCTTGAAATTTGACGAGTTGTTTTTTCTCGAAGTCTTCCTTGCCTTTCGCAAAGCCGCGGAAGAAACCGAAGAGAAGGGTATTGAGTTTACTGCGGTGGGAGAGCGCACGTGGCAATTGGTGGAAAAACTGCCGTTCAAACTCACCGAGGCGCAGCGCCGCGTGCTGCGCGAGATTCGTGCCGATATGAAATCGCCCAAGCCGATGCATCGTTTGCTGCAAGGCGATGTCGGCTCCGGCAAAACCGTCGTCGCGCTCATCACCATGTTGATGGCGGTCGAAAACGGCTATCAAGCCGCGCTGATGGCGCCAACTGAAATTCTCGCGGAGCAGCATTATATTACGAGCCGAGAATTTTTGGAAGAACTCGGCGTTAATGTAACCTTATTGGTCGGCAAGCAAAAAAAGAGCGAGCGCGAGAAAATTCTTGAAGAGGTCGCAACCGGCCGCGCCAACGTGGTGATCGGCACGCACGCGCTCATTCAAGGCGGCGTGGAGTTTCAAAAGCTCGGCTTGGTGGTGATCGACGAGCAGCATCGTTTTGGCGTGATGCAGCGCGCCGCGTTGCGCGAAAAAGGCTTGCGTCCCGATGTGCTGGTGATGACGGCGACGCCGATTCCGCGCACGCTGTCGATGACGTTGTATGGCGATCTCGATGTGTCGATTATCGACGAATTGCCGGCGGGACGGCAGCCGATTACCACCGCATGGCGGCCCGGCTCCGCGCGACGGCAGATTTATGAATTTATCCGCAAAGAAGTGAGCAACGGCGCGCAGGTCTACATCGTCTTTCCTCTCGTCGAGGAGACGGAAAAAAGTGATCTCGCTGCCGCCACCGAGAGCTACGAAACTTTGCGCAAGAATTTCTTTCGCGATTTTTCCATTGCGTTGCTGCATGGACGCATGAAGTCGGCGGATAAAGAAGCGGCGATGATGGCCTTCAAATTCGGCGAAACCCAAATTTTGGTGGCGACCACGGTGATCGAAGTCGGCGTCGATGTGCCCAATGCCACGATCATGGTGATCGAACATGCGGAACGGTTCGGTTTGACACAGTTGCACCAACTGCGCGGTCGCGTCGGGCGCGGTGAAAAAAAATCGTATTGCATTCTCATTGCCGATCCGGCCGAGAAACAAAACGGTGAGGATTTGAGCGCCGACACGCGCAAGCGTCTCGAGACGATGGTGGCGACGAGCGACGGCTTTCGCATCGCCGAAGTCGATCTCGAATTGCGCGGCCCCGGCGAATTTTTCGGCACGCGCCAGCACGGCCTGCCGGAGCTGAAGATCGCCGACATCGTGAAAGATGCGAAAACGCTTTTTGCCGCTCGTGATGAGGCGTTTGCATTGGTAAAACAAGATCCGCTGCTCAAAAAAACTGAGCATACTGCGATTCGGGAGCATTTGCTCAAGCAGTATCGAGATCGATTGGAGTTTGTGCATATTGGGTGAACGCGTTCGTAGTAGTCCCTTCAGGGACAGGATTTAGGGTGGAAGGGAAATGCCTGAAGGTATCACTACGAACCAAAACGGAGCGAAGGAATTATGGAGAATTTAACCCCCGAGCAAAAACAGCAAGCCTTGTTCATGCAATTGGTGCTGATGTTCCACCAGGCGGCTTGGCAGCAATTGGGCAAAATTCCCAATCCGATGACCAACAAAGTCGAGCGCGATATCGAGCAGGCGCGCATGTCCATCGATCTGCTCGACATGCTCAAAACGCGCACGCAAGGAAATCTCAACGAGGACGAGTCCCGCATGCTCGAACAAGTGCTGCGCGAGTTGAAATTGAATTTTGTGGATGAATTGGATAAAGAAAAGAAAGAAAAAGCTGCGTCGCCAGAGCAAACTGGTGAACAACCTACGTAGTCTTTGAATGGTCAAATTCTTGTAGAAAAAGCAAAGCCTGCCCTGCCGCAGGCCAGGGAAATTTTGGCTCACGGAAATGGAACAGCTCACGGCAGTAAAACTTTTTGATGATTTTTTTTCCGTGAGCCGTTCCAATTCCGTGAGAGAATAATTCTTTTTTCTGTTTGGGCAATTTTTGAATCTAAGGAGAAATTTACCCCATGTCGCACCGCAAATCGAACGCCATTATCGCGGGAGTTATTTTCGTCATTAGCTTTTTGACTTACCTGAGCACGCTGGCGCCCACCACTTCGTTTTGGGATTGCGGCGAGTTCATCACCTGCTCGTATATTCTCGGCGTGCCGCATCCGCCTGGATCGCCGCTGTATATCATCGTTGGCCGCCTCTTCAGCATGTTGCCCACTGCCGCCGATATCGGGGTGCGGGTGAATTTGATGTCGCCGATTGGCAGCGCGTTCACCTCGATGTTGACCTATCTCATTATCGTGCAGCTCGTCATGCAGTGGAAAGGCCAGCCGCGCAACTGGAGCGCCTCTGACCGGCTGGCGGTTTACGCTTCCGGCATCATCGGCGCGTTGGCGTTCACCTTTTCGGATAGCCAGTGGTTCAACTCGGTGGAAGCCGAAGTTTATGGGGCTTCGATGTTTTTCACCGCCATCGTCATTTGGCTGATTCTGAAATGGATGGAAAACGCCGAGTCCGCGAGCGCTGATCGCTATTTGCTGATCATTGTTTATCTGATGGGCCTGTCGATTGGCGTACACTTGCTGAATCTTTTGGCTTTGCCGCCCATCGCCATGATTATTTATGCCAGGCTTTCCAAAACGCCAAAGAAAGATGCCTTTCAGGAATTGATCATAATGTCGCTCGTTGCCGGCGCCGGCGCTTTGACCGTCGGCCTCATCAATAGCGGCATCGTTAAAGGCATACCGGCGGTTATAAAAAATTTGGGCTTCAATTGGCTCGGCGCCTTTTTGCTCGCGCTCGTCGGTTTTATGGTTTGGGCGATTAAAGAAAATAAGCGTCTCGCCGCGCTTGGCTTCACCTCTATTGTTCTCATCGTTTTGGGTTATTCCACCTACACCGCTCTTTTCATTCGTTCCGGCCTCGATCCGGCGGTGGATGAAAATAATCCCGACAATCCCGCGCGTTTGGTGAGTTATTTGAATCGTGAGCAATATGGCGATTGGTCCATCACCGACCGCCGCGCGCCGTTGTGGGAATATCAGATCAAAAAAATGTTCATCCGCTATTTTGGTTGGCAGTTCATTGGCAAAGGCGCCGATCTCGACGATCAGGGCCGCACCGTCACGAAAACTATTGACAAAGACGGGCGCGTTAGTGAGAATACCCTGACTTGGCGCGGCTTGTGGGGCTTGCCGTTTCTGGTTGGCTTTCTCGGTATGTTTTATCATTTCAAGCGCGATTGGCGGCGCGCTTATCCCATTCTCATGTTGTTCATCATGACCGGGTTGGCGATCATTGTCTATCTCAATCAGGAAGACCCGCAGCCGCGCGAGCGTGATTACGCCTACACCGGCGCGTTTTTCGCGTTTGCGCTGTGGATCGGCATCGGCGTAACCGCGTTGGTCGATATGGCGAAAGAAGCATTCGCCGGACGCAGCTCCCAAGCCGGTCGTGACGGCGCGCGCTCGAGCCGTGAGGAAACTTCGACATCGGCCGGACTCGCATGGGCGCTTTCGGCGCTCGTTTTTGTGGCCGTGCCGGTCAACATGTTCAAGTTTAATTATCACGAGCACAACCGCCAGGGCAATTTCGTCGCCTACGATTATTCCTATAATATTTTGCAATCTTGCGAGCCGAATGCCATCATCTTCACCAACGGCGACAACGACACGTTCCCGTTGTGGTTCCTGCAATACGTTTACAATATCCGCCGCGACGTGCGGGTGGTGAATTTGAGTTTGCTCAACACCAACTGGTACATCAAACAATTGCGCGACGACGAGCCGCGCCTCGCCATCAATCTCACCGATTCGCAGATCGATGCTTTGCAAGCCATTCCGTGGGAGAAGAAAACCGTCGCGATCAGAGTTCCCAAGCCGACCTACGAGCAATATTACGAAAACACCTTGCGCCTCGATTCGACTTTGGTGCGTGACGAGAATCCAGCGGTTCGCATCGAGGTGGTGCCGACTTTGTATGGTCAGGGCGTGCGCGTGCAGGATTTGATGATCTTGAAGATTCTCGAAGACAATCAATTCCGCCGGCCGGTTTATTTCGCTGTCACCGTTTCACCCGACAACAAGCTCAATCTCGATTCCTACATGCGCATGGACGGCCTGGCGTTCAAAGTATTGCCGGTAAAAGTCAGCAACCGCCGCGTCGTCGATCCGGAGATCATGTGGACCAATCTCAACGAGAAATTCCAATATCGCAATTTGAATAACCCGAAGGTTTATTACGACGACAATACCAAGAGCCTGCTGGGGAATTACCGCTCCGCCTTTTTGACGCTGGCGCAATATCATCTGACCCATTACGAGAAATACAAAGGCCTGCAAGTGTTGAATCCGGAGACGCGGGCGGTAGAGTGGCAAAATTCCCAAGAACGCGCCCTGCAAGTTCTCGACCGTATGAATGAAGTCATTCCGGAAGCGGTTATTCCCACCGACAATTTTCAGTTTAGCATGGCCATTGGCCAAATGTACGAGCAGCTCGGCCGGCCGGAAGAACTGGACAAACGGCTGAAAATGGTTCTCAGCGACCAATCGTATAATCTGACACCGGCGATGAAAATCCAGTTTGCGGATTTCATTGAAACCTATCGCCACCAGCCGGCGGTCGCCGAATCTTTGGTGCAATCGCTCGTGCAGGCCGATGCCAATTTTAGCGAAGGGACGATCTGGTTGAGCAATTTCTATGCGCGACAAGGGCAGTATGCACGCGGCGTCGAAATTTTGGAGCGCTGGCTGACCCGCAAGCCGGAAGATCAACAGGCAAAAGCGCAACTGCAACAGCTCAAGACTTTGGCGCAAGCCGATTCGCTTGCCAGAGCCAGCCGCAGTGGCAGCGCGCCGGCAGATACCGCTAGCGAAAAATAGTGCGAGGGCCAAGATCAAATCCGTCTCCAAAGGATCGCGCTCGAAAAAACGCGCGCAACCGCTGGTCTCGATCATCGTGCCGCATTGGCGCGGGCAAAAGATTTTGCAGCGTTCCCTGGCAAGCCTCCGGCGCCTCAACTATCAGCCGGTGGAAATTTTGCTAATCGACAACGGTTGTGACGACGGCAGCGTTGCGGCGGCGCACGAGGAATTTCCGGAAGTGCGCGTCATTGCCGCCGGCAAAAATCTCGGCTTTGCCGGCGGCTGCAATCTCGGCTTGCGCACCGCCAACGGCAAGTACGCGCTGTTGTTCAACGACGACGCCGAAGCCACGCCGGATTTTCTCGCGCCGTTGGTGGATGCGATGGAGAGCGATCCGCACGTTGCCGCCTGCCAGCCGAAAATCCGCTCGCTGGAATTTCCGGAAAAATTCGACTACGCCGGCGCCAACGGCGGCTTTCTCGATATCTTTGGTTTTCCGTTTTGCCGCGGCCGGATTTTTATGACGCTCGAAGACGACCGCGGCCAATACGACGAGCCGTGTGATATTTTTTGGGCCTCCGGCGCGTGCTGCCTTTTGCGCCTGTCGGCGTTGCAGCAGACCGGCCTGCTCGACGTCGATTTTTTTGCGCACATGGAGGAGATCGATCTCAACTGGCGTTTGCACCTGGCGGGATATCGCATCGTCTCGGTGCCGGCCTCCGTCGTGCGCCATCAAGCCGGTTCGACTCTGCATCCGGACAAGCCTTACAAGATCTATCTCAATCATCGCAACAGCCTCATCATGATGATGAAAAATTATGCGCCGGCGACGCTGCTCTGGGTTTTGCCGGGAAGGCTGTTGCTGGATGCCGTTGCCTTTTGGTACCGGCTTTTTCATTTGGATTTTCTTCGGGCTGTCGCGATCGGGCGCGCCGGCATTCACGTTTTGATGCACCTGCGCAGCATTTATGCCCGGCGGCAATGGAGCCAAAAACGGCGGCGGCTGAATGACGAAGAAATTTTTCAGCGCATTTATCGCCGCAGCATCGTGTGGGATTATTTTATTGCCGGCCGCAAGTTTTTCTCGAAGCTGCCGGTGGCGGCTCCAGCCCAAGCCAAAATTCGAGAACAATTCACGCCGGCCGGAGAAGAACGTGGCTGAACTCGAGCATGCGCCATGCCCGCTTTGCGGCACGGAACGGGCGGAATTATACGCCGCAGCGCCGGATCGCTTTCTCCCCCAATCCGGCGAACTGTACTCGCTCCGGCGCTGCGTGCAATGCAGCATGGTTTATTTGAACCCACGGCCGCGCGAAGCGGACAGCGGCCGTTTTTATGAGCATGCCGAATATTTGCCTTTCGCCAGCCTCGCTCACAATCGTTCTTTGCTGGCTCGACTTTATGATTTGCTGCGGCGTGCGAATCTAAATTGGAAGCGGCGCGTCATCACCAAATTTTGGCAAAGTACAAAAGGTGACTCGCCATTTGCTACTTGCAATTTGCTCGATGTCGGCTGCGGTACCGGCGAATTTCTCGCGGTGATGAAAGCCGCCGGCTGGCAAGTCGAAGGTTTGGAGAGAGATGAGCGTGCCGCCGTTTGGGCGCGTGAGCATCAGCAGATTGCGGTCTCGACGGGTAGTGTTGAGCAATTAACAGAATCGACGCAGCAATACGATGTTATCACGTTATGGCACGTGCTCGAGCATCTTTACGATTCCGGCCAGGCTTTGGAGATTATTGCCCGACGCTTGCGAGAAAACGGCGTGCTGCTCATCGCCGTGCCGAATATCGCCGGCATTGATGCGCGCATTTACAAATCGAATTGGGTGGCGTTGGATGCGCCGCGCCACGTCAATCATTTTTCTCTCGACACCCTGGCGCGCCTCGGCAGCAAACACGGTTTGACGTTGCGTTGGTGGCGCCAATTGCCGCTTGATGCTTTTTTCAACGCGTTGATGAGTGAAAAGCTGGCGGCCCAACGGCGTTCGGGACGATGGCTACGCCCGCGTGGGTTTTTATGGCCATTGCGTTTATTCCGGGCCTCGTTCGTCGCGTTGGCCTCGTTAATCGCCGGCAGTCACACGCCGTTTTCGTACGCGGCGTTTGGCGCAAGCTTGGTTTGCTTTTTTGAGAAGAGCCACGTAACACCGACGGCCCGTCTGTCCAAGCATAAGTAGGAAATGTGGAAATTCTTTCTTGTCAGTGCTGCCGCCACCGCCGCTATGGCGCTCACCATCTCCTGTGAACGCGAAGTCTCTAGCCGCGACAACGAAAAAGAAATCATCGTCATCGCCGACTCGGCAGATTACGATTTTCTAAAAGACGAATTGCGCCATGCCTTCGAGAGAGAAATTCCCACGCCCTGGCCGGAAAAAATTTTTGAGCTGCAGCGGGTTCCGGTCAGCCAAATGAAAAAGTATTTGCATCACTCCCGGCTTTTGCTCATTGGCATTCTCGGCAGTACGATCCCGCGAAGCGGGACGGCTGACAAAATCGAAGCCATGCTGACGTCAGAGTTGAAAGGGCGGATAGTGAACGGGCAAGATTGTGTTCTCAAAAAGGACGATCCGTGGGCGAAGGAACAGCGCCTGGTTGTGCTCGCGGCGGCTCAGCGCGATACGTTGAAGCAACGCCTCGCCAGCCACCGTGACGAGCTTTTCGAGCTGTTCAACCAGCCGCTGCTCGAACGCACGAAAAAAGAAATGTACGGCCGCTTCGAGCAAACGGCTCTCGAAAAAACCTTGCTCGACAAATACGGCTGGACGCTGCGGATTCAACATGATTATCAACTGTATAAGGAATTTCCACAAGAGAATTTTATCATGCTGCGGCGCGCCTGGCCGGAGCGCTGGCTGTTCGTGAGCTGGCAAAATTGGGATGATCCCAACCGGATCACGCGTGATTGGGTCATCGAATGGCGGAATCGCCTCGGCGTGCGGTTTTATGAAAATGACCGCGTCGTTATTAGCAATGATTTGATTGCTCGCGAAATCAAGAAAAGAAAGAGGTCTTGAACTTTATAGTCAACCAAGGCCGCGTACCAACCTTATCGAGGGAGGCGAATATGCCAACAAAACGCAAGAGCGTTCGCAAGAAAACCGGCAGCAAGAGCCAGACCGATTCGAGCCTTGAACTCGTGCTGAACCGATTGGACAAAATTGACCAACGTCTGGAAACGCTTGAGCAAAACACCGGTGCGGAATTTAATGCCGTTCACGGAGAAATAGCCCAAGGACGACGGGAATCCGCTGCGGAGTTTAAAGCCGTTCACGGAGAAATAGCCCAAGGACGACGGGAAACCGCCGCGGAGTTTAAAGCCGTTCACGGAGAAATAGCCCAAGGACGACAGGAAGCCGCCGCGGAGTTTGAAGCTGTACGAGGAGAAATGGCGCAAGGACGACAGGAAGCCGCCGCGGAGTTTGAAGCTGTACGAGGAGAAATGGCGCAAGGACGACAGGAAGCCGCCGCGGAGTTTGAAGCTGTACGAGGAGAAATGGCGCAAGGCCTTGATGCGCTCCGTCAGGACTTCAAAGTGGAATTGAAACATGTCTCTGATGCAGCTCATGAGCATTATTTGCGAATTGAAAGTGAGGCGAAGGCGAGGGCAGAGTATTATCAGCAAAGTCTGAATAATTTGCAAACCGACCAGGATGCCGCTGCGCGCGACTATGATGAATACTGGAGAGACAGAAACCTCCGCAAGCTCGCGTTTGACGAGTTACAACAAGATTTGGAGGAATTAAAGAAACGCGACATGGAGAAAGCCGCCGCGATTGAGAAAATTCAAAAAGAAATAGACAAATCGAAAGCCGCCTAAACAAACTATGACCTACGCCGTCGCCCGATTTTTTGATTTCGCCGGAACCGGTACGAATTTTCGCCGCGAGATCATTGCCGGTGTGGCCACCTTTGCGACGAGGTCGTACATCATCTTCGTCAATCCGGCCATCCTCTCCACTGCCGCAGCGAAGTGGGAAACGAGATTTATCAACCCATTACCGCGCCGGCGTTGATCATCGTCGGCAGCATGATGGTGCAGAACGTTTTGCGCATTGACTGGAAAGATTTAACCGAAGCCATTCCGGCCTTTCTGACGTTGATCAGCATGCCGCTCACCTTCAGCATTGCCGACGGCATGGCCCCCGGCTTCATTTCGTATCCCATCGTCAAGCTCGCCGCCGGACGCGGCCGGGAAGTCAGTCTGCCGGTTTATATTTTGATGGCGGTGTTTCTGTTGCGATGGCTGTTTTTTGAAATGTAGTTGTCAGGCAAATTTACAATGTGCCAAAAACGCAGGGAGAAAAAAATGCCAGCGAAACCGAAACGTCCGCGCAAGAGAAAGGAGAGCGACAGCCATACCGGCAAAATAGAAGAACACGTCCAAGCCAGTCAACAGCAAGAAGCAGGCAAACAAGAACAGGCAAATAAGAAGGCTCTGGCTAGTGAACTACCGGCACCGGATGATTTAGCAAGCCACGATTTTTATGGTACCGAGAAATGGCGTCGTGATTTTGATGAACAGGTGAAGCGTTCTTTAAAAAAGCATGCCGAGCAACTCAAAGCCACAAAAGAAATAACCCGGCAACTCATCGCGAAAATGCATGCCATGGAGGAGATGGGAGAAATATATCGACAACAAGTCGATAAACGCCTAAAGGATGGAGAATGGGACAAGTGCAGGGGATTGCCACGAGAGCAACAGAGAGAGATACTGGCACAAATCTACAGTGAAGAACTCGTGGCCAGAATGCAGCAAGACGTTTTTAATAAAACGGCAGCAGATTGGGAAGAGCATCGCTTGCGGCGCATTGAGCTGATCAAATGGTCGAAATTGCCTGATTCTGATAAGGAAAAATGGCTTGAATTTTATAATAAGCCAAGGCCGAATATTAACCTGAACGAGGGAGAAAACCATGCCAGCCAAACGCAAGAACACCCGTAAACAAACGAACAGTAAGAAAAAAACGAACCCCAGCCTGAATCTCGTCCTGAAGCGGCTGGATCAGTTTGACAAGCGATTTGATACGCTTGATCGAAAAATTGATGCGGTTGACCAAAAGGTTGATGTTGTCCGTCAAGAAACCGCAGCAGAATTTAAAACCGTGCGCGAGGAAATAGCCCAAGTACGGCAGGAAACTGCTGCAGAGTTTAAAACTGTCCGCGGCGAAATGGCGCAACGTTTTGACACTGTTCGTGGCGAAATGACACAAGGTTTTGAGAATACGGGGAAAACAATGACTGCGGAAATTCAATCCGTACGTAATGACTTGGTTAAGCATTACTCGCAACTCGACAGGAAAATTGATGAAAACGACGAAAGATATCAGCAGCGCCACAATCAATTGCTCACCGGCATGGATGTCATGGCGAAAAATTATGAACAATTCGGACATGACAGCGCGATTATAGATGCTGAGCATCGCGATTTGAAGAGAGATGTCGAAACCTTAAAGAAACGCGACGTGGAAAAAGCCGCCGCCATTGACAAAATCGAAAAAGAAATAGATAAATTGAAAGCTGCCTAATGCAAAAGAGAATCGGCGTTATTGGCACATTTATTCGTGACACGATCGTCACCCTCGACGGCCACAGGGTGGAGAGCATCGGCGGGTTGTATCACTCGATGGCTTATCTCGCTTGCTTGGTCGAGGCAGATACCTTTGTGCAGCCGTTGTGTCATGTTGGCGACGATTTTTATGAAACCGTTCGCAATGCTCTTAAACGCTTGAGCGCCAATATTCTTTTTGATGGCATGCATCGCGTGCCACAACCCAACACCCAAGTCACGCTGACTTATCGCAGCCGGGAAACGCGCGACGAAGTGACCAGCGCACCGATGCCCCCGATCACGGCGGCTGAAATCGCCGCCGTTGCCGAATGTGATGCAGTTTTGGTTAATTTGATTTCCGGCGATGATGTGACCTTGGAAGCGCTGACGAGTTTACGTAAATCAAGGCATTCGCCGCTAATTTATCTTGATTTGCACTCGCTCGCTCTTGGCATTGATCCAACGGGCAAGCGTTATTATCGCGCCATCCCCAACCGGCGCGAGTGGTTAGCCGCTTGTCATATTTTGCAGGTGAATGAGCGGGAGGCTGCAACGTTGGCAGGTTGTCAAGAACAATGCACCCGGGGAGAGTTGTTAAGTTTTGGCAAAGATCTCGCCGGTGAGCTGGTGACGGCTTGCCACATTACACTCGGCAGCAACGGCTCTTTGCTCTTTTATCGCCACGAGGGCGACGTGCGTTACGAGCATTGCCCGCCTTACGAAATGCCGCAGGTGGTCGATGTCATCGGTTGTGGCGATGCGTTCGGAGCCGCATTTCTGGCGCATTTTTTGAGAAAACAAGATTTCTCCGCGCCCACGCATTTTGCTAATAAAGTGGCCGGCTTGAATTGCACGTTTATGGGTTCATTGACTCCGGAAATTTTTCAGAGGCTGGTAAAACCGCAGTTCGAAGAACTATAAACCGGAATAGAAAAAGAAAAAGCGTACGCAAAGACGCAGACGCTGCAACGATGGTGCAAAGGGTTTAGCGTCTAGTATATTAAAAGTAAACTCAATTCTCTCTGCCTTAATGAATACGCAAGATAATTATGGCAAGATGATTGAAAAGCTTTTTAATTATTTTGCCACAATCATCTTGCAAAAAATATCTTGGCGAGTCTTTGCGACTCGCGGAAGTTTTTAAAAATTTTTTTCGTTGCAGTTCCCTTTCGTTGCGAAATTTAAAAAGAAACTTGGCGATTATGCAATTGTTGCGCAAAAAAGTTTTGATCACCGGGGCGAACGGCTTGCTCGGCCAGCAGCTCGTTAAAGTATTTCGCCACGATTACGAAGTGCATGCGCTCGGCTTGCAGCCCGAACCCCGTTTGTCCGATAAGAATTTTGCGTATCATCAAGGCGATATTGCCGACCGCCAGAAATTGCGTGATCTTGTGCAAGCGCTGGTGCCCAACTTTGTTATGAATGCCGCGGCTTTCACCGATGTGGATGGCAGCGAAACGCAACGCGAGCTGTGCTGGAAAATCAACGTTACCGGCGTGGATAATCTCGTTTATGCCGCGCAAAAAGTCCACGCGCGCCTTGTCCACGTGAGCACGGACTACGTTTTTGACGGCAAGAACGGCCCGTATCGTGAAGATGATCGTCCCAATCCGCTCGGTTTTTACGCCCGCTCCAAGCTGGCTGGAGAAAATGTTTTGATCAACAGCGAGGCCAATGGTGCGATTGCGCGCACGATGGTGTTGTACGGTGCCGGCCATGAGATTCGCCCGAATTTTGTGACTTGGCTGATCGCGCAGTTACGCAACGGCAAATCCGTGCGAGTCGTCGATGATCAATTCGGCAATCCGACTTTGGCGAGCGAGCTGGCTCGTGCGCTGCGCACTCTCGCGGAGTCCGGTCGCAACGGTGTTTATCATATCAGCGGCAGCGAAGCGATTGATCGCTACCACTTCGTCGTCAAAATCGCCGAGGTTTTCGATCTCGACGCCAGTCTCATTCAGCCGATCCAAACCAGTGATCTCAAACAAGCTGCGCCGCGACCGCTGCGATCGGGATTTGATATTTCCAAAGCCGTAACCGAACTCAACATCAGCATGTCTGATGTTGTGGGTGGCTTGCAGAAATTCAAAGCCGAACTGTCAGTGATTTAACCGTGATCACGGCCCTCGCCAGTGATCAGTAATCGTAATCAATAAACTTATAGGCATAACCAGCAGCAAGCAACCAGTCAGAAAGGAGTACCGCGTTGTCCGAAGTTAGTGCACACCGAGCTTTGGTCGTTATTCCGACTTACAACGAAGCCGGCAATATCGAAGCGGTCATCAATCGTATCTTCGGTCTCAATATTCCGAGCATTGAAATTCTCATCGTCGACGACAATTCTCCCGACGGCACCGGCGATCTCGTGGCGCGGTGGGCGGAAAAAGAGCCGCGTTTGCACGTGTTGCGGCGCCTAGGCAAAATGGGTTTGGGCACGGCGTACGTCGCCGGCTTTCGCTACGCCGTCCAAAATGGTTTCGAATACATTTTCGAGATGGATGCCGACCTTTCGCACAATCCGGACGATTTGCCGCGGCTGTTGGAAAAGATCAACGACAATGATTTGGTGATCGGCTCGCGCTATCTTAGCGGCGTCAATGTCATCAACTGGCCGCTGTCGCGGCTGCTGCTCAGCCTTTTTGCGAATTGGTACACCCGCACGATTACGCGCATGCCCATCAATGACTGCACCAGCGGCTTCAAATGTATTCGCCGGCGGGTGCTCGAAACAGTTGCGCTCGACAATATCGTCTCGAACGGCTATGCCTTTCAGATCGAGCTGCACTATAAAATCTGGCGCCACGGATTCCGCATCTGCGAAGTGCCGATCGTCTTCACCGAGCGCCGGGAGGGCAAATCCAAAATGTCGCGCCAAGTTCAATTGGAGGCGGCCACCATGGTCTGGCGCTTGAAACTGCCGGACTTATTCAAGCGAATGAAATAACTGCGACACGAAACTTTGCCATTGTTTTTGGCCGCGACATTGCGTAAATTGGTTTTATTTTGTGACCGAACAAGCTTGCTTGCCATAACCGTTTGATGATCAGCCGTCTCGACATTCGCAACGGAGCAAACTCAACACGCGCTGCCACCATTGAACCCGAAACCAGCTCGAGGCCGTTTAAGGCTTTCGCGCACGAGGGGGTTTCTGTTCCTGAAAAAGCTTTTACGAGGTCTCTCACCGACGAGTGGTGCGACGCTTCGATTATCATTGTCAACTACAACGTGCGGGAGTTTTTGCGGCAGAGCTTGCTCTCACTCCGCAAAGCACTGGCTGAGCTTTCGGCTGAGGTTTTCGTGGTGGATAATGCCTCGAGCGACGGCAGTGTCGATATGGTGCGGCAAGAATTTCCGGAAGTGCAATTGATCGCCAATCGCGAGAATGTCGGATTTGCCGCCGCGAATAATCAGGCGTTGCGGCAAGCGCATGGCCGGCTCGTTGTCTTGCTCAATCCCGACACCGTCGTGCAAGAAGACACGTTTGTTGCCATTCGCAATTTTATGGCCTCGCATCCCAATACGGGCATGGTCGGGTGCAAAGTTCTCAATCCCGACGGCACGTTGCAGCTTGCCTGCCGGCGCAGCTTTCCAACGCCGTGGGTTGCGTTCACACGCCTTTCGGGCTTGAGCCGGCTTTTTCCGAAGAGCCGCTGGTTTGGCCGTTATAATTTGACGTACCTGCCTGAAGACGAAACGGCGGAAGTGGAGGCCATCTCCGGCTCTTTTATGGCGGTGCGCCGCGAAGCTCTCGCCAAAGTCGGAATGTTGGATGAAGCGTTCTTTCTTTACGGCGAGGATCTCGACTGGTGTTTTCGCATGCGCCAGAGCGGCTGGAAAATTCATTATTTCCCGGGAACACAAATTGTCCATTTCAAGGGCGAAAGCGCCAAACAAAGCGGGCTGGATAATCTGCGGCTGTTCTATCAGGCCATGGGCCTGTTTGTGCGCAAGCATTTTCGTCCCGACTCGCCGGCGCGTTTTTTTAAAGGAAAACCGGTAAACGGCCTTTGGGGGTCGGGGTTGTTTGTGGTTTCCTATTGGCTTTTGCACTTCGCGATTTGGATTCGCGCCGCGATCGCTTTTGGCCAATCGCTCACCCGCCGGCTCGCGGCGCCTCTGTTTGATCTCGCCCTGATGCAGCTCAGTATGTTGGTGGCGGTGTGGCTGCGTTTTGAGAACGTGAATTTGTTTGGCAATTTTCTCATCGTCGATTTCGTTTACTCGTTTATCTGGCTTGTTTGCCTGGCACTTTTCGGTTGCTATCGCCGAGCGACATATTCAGCCTCTCAGGCTTTTGCCGCCGTGATGATCGGATTTTTGATCAACGCCAGCCTGACTTATTTTTTCAAGCAATATGCTTTTTCGCGCGCGGTGGTGTTGATCGCCGGCCTCATGAATATCTTGCTGCTGTCGGCGTGGCGTTTGGCAGTGAAAGTGTTGCACCATCTCGGGTTCGGGCTGTTCAAAGGCCCGCTCGGCAAAACCCTGCTCGGCCAGCGCACGGTGATCGTCGGAGATTTTGCTTCAGACGGCGCGTTGGTGGAAAAATTGAAAATGAACGGCAACTACGATATCTTGGGGTTGGTCAGTCTTGACGGTGATGAGGTGGGAAAATTTTATGCCGGCCTGCCGGTGCTGGCGAGTTTGGAACGTTTCGATGAGTTGCTGCGCGCCGAAAATTCCGACTTCCCGTTGAAATTTATTAAAGGAAAATCGGCACGTATTCAGCAGGTGATTTTTTCCACCCAGCGCATTCCCTTTGGCCGCATTCTCGAGGTGATGTCGCGGTCGCGCGAAGCCGGGCAACGCTTGAGTTTCAAGCTGGTTCCGAGCCATCTCGATGTGATCATCGGCAAATCCGGCATCGATCAAGTGACCGAAGTGCCGCTGCTCGAAATTGAAAATCGTCTCGCGAAATTTGGGCCGGCGTTGGCGAAAAGGCTGTTTGACGTAGCGCTTGCCGGTTTTTCATTGCTCGTGTTGTCGCCGCTAATTTTGGTGATATGGCCGTTTCTCGGCAAGTTGCACTCTCGTGTAGTGTTGACGCCTGATAATCGACCGATTCGTCTCTGGCAATTTTCTCGCGGCGGCCGCTTCGCCAAGTGGCCGTGGCTGCTGGCAATTCTTTCCGGAAAATTGAGTTGGGTCGGTTTGGAGATTCCCTATGGACGCAGCCCTTCAGATGATGAATCCGTCGTGTCACACCCAGGAATCGATTTGCCGCCCGGCCTTACCGGCTTGGCGCAAATCAACCGTCGTGCCCAACTGTCGCCAGAGGAAAAAAACAAGCTCTATCTTTACTATGTGACCCATTACAGCCCGCTGTTGGATTTGGAGATTATTTTTCGTAAATTATTTCGCATTTAAACGGCAGGCGGCGCTGAATGCGCTCGCCGAATTTCTAACCACAGGAGGCCAAGATGAGTTACGTCGAGTTGACCGGAACCAATAAGCAGACTGCCCAAGCTCTGCTCGATCAGGTTTTGAAGCGCGAGGACACGGTGACCATGATCGTTACTGGCTTGGATCACGAAGGAATTGCCAGCAATGCCAAATTCGTGATGAGCCAACATCCGAGCACATGGTGGGTCATCTGGGTGCAAAATCCTCTTTTGCTGACCGATGAACAGCTCACGCGCTTTCAGCAAGATCCCGCCAACCCCGACAAACCGATGGTGGTTTGTGTGTTGTCGCGCTCCGACCATCCGGCGGCGTTTTTGAGCGCGGAAGAAGCGCAATCTAAAAGTAGTTTGCTTGCCGCTTTTGCCGTGGCAGAAGCCCAATAGGAGAAAGGACTCATGCGAAAAGAGTTTAGTCTGTCTTTCCTGATTGGTCTGGCGTGGTTTGCGGGCGCGGGGTGCGGCTCGACCAAAACGCTGCAGCAATCTTCCGGGATTACTGATGGGGATTTGGAAAACGCCTTTGCGTTTAGTGAAGTTTTGGAAAAGGGCGGCCTTGTGGCGATCGCGTCAAATCGCTCGATGATCCCCGTTGATATTAACAGCGCGATCAAAGTCCGGATCGACCCCCTTAAGCTGTCTGCCCTCGGCGGCGAAGCCCTGTTGGCGGCGATGCCGTTGTTGCAGGAGGTGACGCAACAGCGGAGCGTTCTACTCGAAGTGTTGCAGGCCATCGACAAATATCTCGATCTCTCCAAGCAGATTCAAGAACTGTTTGCCGAAACCCACGACGACGCCGGTAGGCGTTTGACCGGCAAGGATGCCCAACTCGGTAAACTGGAGCAATTACAAACGCAGCGCGGCTTTTTGATACTTCGTGTGCTTCGGACCTTCAAAAAATATTATGCCCTCAGCCGCAAGCTGCCAGTGCCGCCGCAGGTATTAGAAAACGTTGATATGATGGCGGCCTCCCAGCTTCCCATTGACACGGATAAGGAAATCAGTAAGGCTCTGAGGCAGGCGAATCTCGACATCGCAAGCATTGCCGACCCGGCGTTGGGCGCCTTTCTCAAAGACGAGATCAACAGGCTCGATCGCGAAATCAAACAGCGGCGAGACGAGATTCTACAGAGATCGCAAAAGATCAAACTGCGACTGCGCGCCACATTAAGCCGCGACCAAGCCCTGCCGGTTCAGATTCATTTATCCGGATATGACACGCTGCAAAACGGTGTGTCGCAACCCGTCGACAAGCTCAGCTTCAAGCTCGGCGATGAACAAAAAGCCGAGTTGCGGAAAGAGATCGACTTTTACGGCAACCTGGCGCAATCGGTCAACCGGATACGGCAAAAAAGCGGCGAAGGCAAGCGCCAATTCATCAGCACGCTGGATACGGTTAAGAATGATTTGCGAGAGCTACGCTTGCAGTTGCAGCAAAGTTTGATCCCGCTGGCCGATTCGCTCATGCAACTTCCGCAAATCAAGGGCGAATTGAAGAGCATATTGCAACGCTTGCGGGACAAAGCGGCACAGCTTAACGACTTGGCGAAAGGATTTAATGCAGCCGAGGCCTCGGCTACAGTGACGCCATCGAATATTTTGATCGACCGTGTGCAAGCGGCATTCGCGGCGTTGTCGGAAATTGTGGAGCACCTCTTGCCCCTGCTGGATCCGGACAAATCGGAATCCATCCCTGCCGTGCTCGAGCAAGTCATCGAATCGGCAAAGTCGTTGGCAGATGAATCCCTGAAGGCAAAGATCGCTGCGCTCAAATCCTTTTGGGAGAAAAATCAAGCGCGCTTCTCCGATTTCTTCACGCTGAAGGATTTGCTTGCCGCACGCGCGACGTTGAGCATGGCGGATGGTGTCGTGATTCAAGACGCAGCGCTGAGAATTCCGTTAAATGAAGTGACGAACACGGAAATCACGTTGCTGCGCGTGCCCAGGCGGCATGGCGATCGGATCGATTTCAAGTCGGAACTGTTCGATGAGAATGGGCGTCTCATCCAGGAATATAATCAGCTTTTCGTGGTCAGAAGCTTCGGTTTTCATAGCAACCCTTCGGGAAACATGATCTTCGTCAAACGCTTGCGCGATGGCGCAACCAAGAACGACACCTCGGTCGCGGCACAGCGCGACATTGATTTCGTCGCCGCGCCGGCAATCTCTTACCTCGTCGAGTACCGGAGTCGCGGCGACAATTGGTGCAAACGCGCGTGGAATTTGATGAATCCTGGCCTTGGCCTGAACACCTCTTTATTGAATTTCGATAGCAACGACTTCGAATTCGGCCTGGGGTTGGCCGCATCCATCTTTGGTGGTTTCTTGCAGGCCGGTTACGGCTACAATCTGCAAGCGGAAAAAAAATACTTCTTTTTAGGCTTCGATCTCTTCGGCATGGCGAACGCCATTCAAGGCCGTCAAGGGAATTGATTTACTCATAGGAGCATGAATATGGCTGACCAGACAAATCCAAACGATCAAAATACGTCAGAGGAGGGGGTGCAAAAAGAGAAACGACGTGCGCGGTGGCTGCTCTTTTGGTTCGGCGGTGGACTCGTTTTTTTAGTTATTATCTATTTGGGACTTCATCTCTTCTCCCAGGCCTTTTGCACGCCATGGCTCTGCGAAACCAAAGCAAGATGCGAGGCTTTGAGAGCGGTGGCGCAGGCAAGCGTGGTGCTCGATGACACGATGATCGTTGTCAAGCCAAGCGTGGCTCGCGCTCGTCTTCGGCCTTTTATTGCCGAGACGGCGAAGCTTCGCCGTAATGGAACTCAAATAGCGGCTATTGACAGCGTCCTTCGCGCCTTCAAACAATCGACCCAAAAAAGCGGAAAGGCCGCCGGCGATGATACGTTGATCGTTGTGAACCCAAGCGCGGTCCGCACACTGTTGCGCTCATTCATCCCTGCTGACACCGCGAAGAAACCACCGGGTGTGACGAAAGCCACGGCCATGGACAGTGCCGTTAATGTTCTTATTGGTTTAACAAATGAGGAAAAGAAAGCCCGTCTCGATACCCTGTTGCCAAAGCTGAAAATCGCCGTTAGGCAGTTCTGGGCTGACTCAGCGATGACCATCAGTAAAACCCTGGACGGCATCGAAAAGGCAATGGAAAAAGATAAATTCGACCAGGCAACATTGCGGCGCCTATTTGCCGAAATCAAAGAGGAAGCCGGGCAAGAGGATGGCCGGTTTTTTTGGTCGAACAAAGCGGGTAGATTGATGGAATTGGTATTCTGGAGCTGGTTTGGAACGTTGTTGTATCTTCTCATGGAGATTTACAAGCATTATCCTCCGGCAAAGAGTGACCTGTTGAGCTTTATAGCATATACGCCGTGGTACTTCATTACGGCTATCAAAGGTCCCTTTGTGGCGCTCTTTGTTCTGTTTGGCCTCACTTCGGTGAATATACAAATATCGACAATCACCGTGGCGTTAGACCAGGCGCGCATCGAGCTGTTGCTCTTTGTCGCGGCGGTGCTCGGTTTTTACAACCGGGTGGCTCAAGCTCAACTCGAGATTTTGGTCGAAAAGATTTTTCCCGAGGCGTGGAAGAGAGCCCAGGGGTCGCCGATGACCATTCAGCCGCCTATAACGAGCCTCGAGCTTGGAAAAACACAACAGTTCAGCGTCATCCCCAATCAAGAAGTCGAATGGAAGATAGATCCTCATGGTTGTGGAGAAATAACAACGCAAGGGGTTTATACGGCTCCAAACGACGAAACAAAAGCCGATCAGTCAGTCACCATTAAGGCATCATCGAAAACTGATACAACCAGGGTTGCCGACCTCAAGATCACGATCAAAAAGAAATCACCGTAACAATGCGGTTGGCGGTTCGGATTAGAGGGAAGGAAATGAAGCATGGCCGGATTCGTATTGGAATTTGAAAAACCCCTCGTCGAGCTCGAAAGGCAGATCAGCGAAATGCGCCAATATGCGGCGACGGCTCAAAAGCCTTTTCGGGAAAACGTTGACTTGCAGAGCGAGATCAAAAAACTGGAAGAGAAGGCCCGGCGTTTGAGCGAGCAAATTTATTCGAGCTTGACGCGCTGGCAGCGCGTGCAGTTGGCGCGCCATCCCCAACGGCCTTATACGCTGGATTATGTCGAGCGGATGATGGCCGATTTCGTCGAGCTGCACGGCGACCGCGCTTTTGGCGATGATGCGGCGATCATTTGCGGCGCCGGGCGGCTCGGCGCCAAGACGCCGGCGGAAGCGAAAAAAATTTTTATCATCGGCCAGCAAAAGGGCCGCGACACCAAACAAAAGCTCTATCGCAATTTTGGCATGCCGCATCCGGAGGGCTATCGCAAAGCGCTGCGCGTGATGAAGCTGGCGGCCAAATTTCGCCGGCCGATCGTTTGCCTGGTGGATACGCCGGGAGCTTATCCGGGCATCGGCGCCGAAGAGCGCGGGCAGGCCGAAGCCATCGCGCGCAATCTTTTTGAGATGTCGCATTTGCCGGTGCCGATCATCATCGTGATCATCGGCGAGGGCGCCAGCGGCGGTGCGCTCGGCATCGCAGTCGGCGACCGCGTGCTGATGATGGAAAACACCTGGTATTCGGTGATTTCACCGGAAGGCTGCGCGGCGATTCTCTGGCACGACAGCACCAAAGCGGAACAAGCCGCGGAGGCGATGAAGCTGACGGCCGGCGATCTTTTGCAGGTGGGCGTGATCGATGACATCATTCGGGAGCCGCTTGGCGGCGCGCACCGGGATTACGAGGCCGCGGCGCAAATTCTCCAAGCGCGCCTTTTGCAAGAGATCGAGGCGTTGGAGTCCATCCCCGCCGACCGGTTGATCGCGCAACGGATTGAGAAATACGGCAGAATGGGATTTTTCGAGAGAACATGATCGTTAACACTACACGTGTGCGCGTGCGTTATGCCGACACCGATAAAATGGGAATCAGCTACTATGGCAAGTATCTCGAATGGTTCGAGGTGGGACGAACCGAGCTGTTGCGAGAAATCGGTTTGCCTTATGTGCAATTGGAGAGGGAAGGCGTCGCCTTGCCTGTCATCGAAGTTTTTTGCCGCTACCATCGCTCGGCCCTGTATGACCAGCTTCTGCACATCGAGAGCACGGTGAAAACTTTGCCGCGGGTGACGATACGGATCGACTATAAAATTCATAACGAGGATAACGAGTTGTTGGCAGACGGTTACACGAATCACACATTTATTGGCAAGTCCGGCCGGCCGGTGCGGCCACCCAAATCTTTTCTTGAAGTTTTGCAGCCGTACTTTCAAAGTGAGTCGCTCGCATCGCCCCGCTGAAAGCGGGGCACTCCGAATTTATTTTTACATCATAACGTCATTCATTGGTGGAGGTTTTTTATGCTCGATCAGGAATTGCTCCAAATTCTGGCGTGTCCGAAGTGCAAGGGCAAATTGGAATATCGCGAACCGGAGCAGAAGCTCGTTTGCATTAATTGCCGTTTGAAATATGACATTAAAGACGATATTCCAATCATGCTCATCGACGAAGCGCAGCCGTTGTAAAACGCGGACGGAAGGGACACACGCCGGTAATCGCTGTTCATAAATATACTCGATAAGGGTTATTTTGTAACGTCATTGCGAGCGTTTCTCAGCGAAGCAATCCTTTTAAAACCAAGAGATTGCTTCGGCAAAAAACGCCTCGCAATGACTGTAATTTTATCTCTATAACGAGTATATCTGCATTTGCCTATCCGCGTGCGTCCATAAAGTCCGTGTATAAAAAATCTTGACTCTTTAACTGATTTCTCGTAAATTAAATGAGTAAATCCCGATTCTCCTTAAATATAATCTCTGACGAAGAATCGGGAGGAACAAAGGAAATCGGTTCCCCGGCTTCCATTTTAATAAGGGAATCGGGGCAAGGTGAAAGAGTATGGCATCGCTCAATCATAATGTCTTGATTGTCAGCCAGAATTACGAGCCGATGAGCGTCATCACCGCGAAGAAGGCGGTGGTGCTGATTTATCTGGGCAAAGCAGAGATCATCGAATATCACCCCAACTGGGTGATTCGCTCGGTTCGTCAGCATATGCCCTTTCCGAGCATCGTTCGGCTGGTGTCTTTTATCCACGTGCCGCGCAAGCGGATCGTGCTGTCGCGCAAAAACATCATCAAGCGCGACGGGCATCGTTGCCAGTATTGCGGCTCGGCGCACAAGCCGGTGACGGTGGATCACATCATGCCCAAGAAGCGCGGCGGCGAAGATTCGTGGGAAAACCTGGCTTGCGCGTGCGTCTATTGCAACAATCGCAAAGGCAATCGCACGCCGGAAGAAGCCGGCATGCGGCTGGCGAGAAAACCGCAGAAGCCGAATCATTTATTTTTTATTCAACATTTTGTCGGCGTCGTTGACGAACGGTGGAAGCCCTATCTCTTCATGAACTAAAACAAACGCGGACTTAAGGACGAACGCGGACGAACACGGACTGGATGGACGACCGCAGACGTAAGCGCAAGCACCGAATGGTTTATCTGCAGCCGTTCATAAAGTCCGTATTTTTGTCCGTGTCAATCCATGAAGTCCGTGTTTTATTTTTATGGGTCAAATCAAAAAAAGAATTCTCAGCGGCATGCGACCGACCGGTCGTTTGCATCTCGGCAACTATGTCGGCGCTTTGGAAAATTGGGTCAAGTTGCAGGAGACGGCGAACTCGCCAGCGGCGAAAGAGATCTTTGAAAATTACCACCTGATCGCCGATTATCATGTGCTGACCACCAACCCGAACACCTCGGAGATTTACAAGAATACTATCGACATGGTCATCGAGTGGCTGGGTGCCGGCATTCGACCGGAGGCGAGTCCGATTTTTCGCCAGTCACAAGTAAAAGAGCATGCCGAGTTGTTTCTGCTGCTCAGCATGCTCATCACCAAAGAGCGGCTGGAGCGCAACCCGACGGTGAAGGAGCAGGCGCGCGATCTGAATTTGGGGGAGACGCTGGTTTATGGCCACCTCGGTTACCCGGTGTTGCAAGCCGCCGATATTCTGCTCTACAAAGGCGAGGTGGTGCCGGTTGGCGAAGACCAGCTTCCGCACGTCGAGATTACCCGCGAGATTGCGCGCAAATTCAATTCGACTTATGGCCCGGTTTTTCCGGAACCGGAAGGCCGCGTGACGCAATTTGCCCGCTTACCCGGCCTCGACGGCCGCGCCCAAATGAGCAAATCGTTGGGCAACAGCATTTTGCTCTCGGATTCGCCGGAAGAAATTACCGCGAAGATGCGCAAGGCGGTGACTGACCCGCAAAAAATTCGCCGCGGCGATCCCGGCCGGCCGGATATTTGCTTGGTGTTCACTTATCATCGTAAATTCAATCCGGCGGAAGAAGGCGAGATTCGCGCCGGCTGCGAGAGCGGCCAGCTCGGTTGCGTCGATTGCAAGTTGCGTTGCGCCACTCGCATCGCCGACTTCCTGGCGCCGATACGTGAGAAGCGCGCTTATTACGAAGCGCATTTGGATGAAGTGAAAGACGTTTTGATCGACGGCGAAAAGCGCGCCCGCGCCGAAGCACAGAAGACCATGGCCGAAGTGCGCAGCGCGATGAAGTTGGGAGAAGTTTAATTTTGCTGTTGGATGAGAGGAGGGAGGTTCTTTGGCAACCGACAAGCTCATTTACAAATTGGCGATCGAGCATCCGGCGGCGATTCTGAAACCGCTCGGCATCGCCGAGAGCGCAAAGTACAAGGCGAGTAGTTTTACTTTCAAGGCCACCGAGAATAGACGTGATTTGATCTTCGAGAAACGCTCCGGCAAAGATGTTGTGTTTGTCGAGTTACAGGGCTATGCGGATGAATATGTTTATCACGGCTTGCTCGACGGCATCATGATGTATTGCCGCCAGAAACAATTTGCCGGTGAACTTCGAGCGGCCGTCATCTTTTTAAAGCGTTCGTATCATCGCGCCGCTCTGAAGCTATGGCATCATTTTGACGGGCATGCGGAATTAGCCTTCCAGCCCATTATTTTGGTGATGGACCAGATTGAGGTGGCTGAATTGGAAAGGCTCGGTGACGTTCGCATAATTCCGCTATACCCGCTCTGCAATGTTTCGTTTCGCCAAATTGAAGCTTCGATGCCGGATTGGGCTGGGCGAATCAAACGCGCCAAGCAAATAACCGTTGCCGAACGTACTGATCTTCTGGCGTTGCTTGGCGGCTTTGCCACGCATCGCGATAAAAGGTTTACTCTGGAAAAGATCAATAAACTTTTCGGAGGTTTTAAAATGGAAGAGACTACCGTTGGAAAAGAGTTAATTGCTATCGGTGATCGCCGAGGTTTTGAACGAGGACTGAAAGGCACGCGCCGTGTTCTCTACAGACTAATCGCGCGACGTTTTGGGGCTGTACCCGCCACCGTTCGGCAGCAAATTGAAAAGATCGATAGGATTAAGCAACTAGAGCATATTGCTGATGGGTTGCTCGAAGTGAAAGACCTGAAGCAACTCAGAAAGCTTGTGGCCCCAAATGGAAAGTTCGCGTAGTACCATTTTAAATGGCGAATAAGGCGAGTAGCTTCACCTTCAAGGCCACAGAGAATAGGCGCGATTTGATCTATGATGGATTTTACATTTGAAGACACCCGTGAAGACACCCGGTTTGGAAAAGAGTTGATGGGGATGGGGAGCCGCCGCGTGATTTTGAAGCAAATCGCGCAGCGCTTTGGCGTTGTTCCGGATGATATCCGCCGGCGGCTGGAAAGGATTTACGATGCAAGGCGATTTGACCGTATAGCCGAAGGGTTGCTGGAGGTAAAAGATCTGAGGCAGCTCAAGCTACTCATTGAGCCGAACGGCAAATCGGCGTCACCCAAGCGCAATGGTTTAAAGAAAAAACGCACAGTTAAAACATAGCATGCCTTATCGCGTCAAGCTGACTAATTTTGAAGGTCCACTCGATCTTCTGCTCTTTCTCATCAAGAAGAGCGAAGTGGATATTTACGACATCCCGATCGCTGCAATCACCCAGCAGTATCTCGAGTACGTCGCCATCCTGCAGATGCTCGATCTCGAGGGGGCCGGCGATTTCATTCTTTTAGCGGCCACGCTCATTCGCATCAAAGCGCAGATGTTGCTCCCCAAGCCACCGGAAGAAAGCGAGGAAGAGGAGGAAGACCCCCGCCAGGAATTGGTGCGCCGCTTGTTGGAATATCAACGCTACAAAGAAGTGGCCGGCCATCTCTCGGAGTTCGAGATCAGCGAACGGGATTTTTATCCGCGCGGGCATTTCGATCTCAATTTTGACGATCACGACTTCAGCGATTGGGCCACGCCCGGCAACGTCAGCCTGTTCGATCTGATGACCGTGTTCAAGCAGGTGCTGATGCGCATGCCGAAGGACATCCAGCACACCGTGGAGCGCATCCCCATCAGCGTGGAAGAGCAAATCGAATACGTCATGCAGGAGCTGCAAATCAGCAAGCAACTGCTCTTCATCAACTTGTTGCAGAAGCTGCCGAGCAAAATTTATATGATCGTTACCTTCATCGCGCTGTTGGAGATGATGAGGCGCGGGATGGTGGTCGCGACGCAATCCGGACCCTTTGGAGAAATTTGGATTAACAAAATGTAGCGCGAATGAGTTAGAATCAAAAGATATTTGTTAAGAGTTGTTTTATAAATGTCATTGCGAGCGTTCCTCAGCGAAGCAATCTTTTATCTGAGAGAAGATCGCTTCGGCAAAAAGCGCCTCGCGATGGCAAATGATTTCTTGCGGAAAAATTTGGATGATGGAAACACAAGAGCTAAAACGCATCGTGGAGGCGCTGATCTTCGCGGCGGATGGGCCGTTGAGCGCGGAGCGGATTTTGGAAACCCTCGATCCCCAGAATGGTTTCGAGCTTGACGCCGTGATCGACGAGCTGAACCGCGAATATGAAGGGAGCGGGCGCGCTTTCACGATTCGTCAGGTTGCCGGCGGCTATCAAATCGTCACGCAGCCGAACTATGCAAGCTGGATTAAAAAGCTCTATCTCGGCCGCCAGAAAACGCGGCTGTCGCAGGCGGCTTTGGAGACGCTGGCGCTCATCGCTTTCAAGCAGCCGATCAGCCGCGTCGAAATCGCGCAGATTCGTGGCGTCAATTCCGACGGCGTCATCGGCACGCTTTTGGAGCGCAAGCTCATCACCATCAGCGGCCGCGCCGAGGCGGTGGGCCGGCCGTTGTTGTACAGCACCACGCCGGACTTCCTCAAATATTTCGGACTGAACGATCTGGCGGATTTGCCCAAGCCGCGCGAAATCGAAGAGTTGTTTGGCAAAGAAGGCATGCCGGAAGAATTACTGCATGCTTTGAGTCAGGAAGATCCGCAGCTTAGCCTGCCGATTAATGTTGAGGCCGAGCCGGACTCGGCGCCTGATGCAAGCGATAACAAAGCGACCGCGGCAAGGCCAATGCAGCAGCCGGCCACGCTCCGTACTCCATCAATTCCCGCTGAGGTGGATGCTCCAGATGAGCCGGTAATTGATGAGGTTGCTGAACCCGCGGCGCCTTCTGATGAGCTCGCGGAGCTACCCTCGGTTTCCGAAACCGAGGTGGAAGTCGTTCCCATCGACATCAACGAAAAAGTTGTGACATTGTTGGACGATTTCGAGGCGTCGACGCCTTCACCAAACGATAACGCGAGCGATCCCGCGCCGCAGGCCTCAAGCGACGAGATCGCCGTAACAACGGTCGATCTCACCAACGATTTTTCAACATTTCCTGATCCCACTACGGAATCCGAATCTTCGCTAGACATTCTTTCCTTGATCCCTTCGGCACCAGAAACGCATCATCAGGAAGTTTTACCCGAGACTTTGGCGGCAAGCGTACACGAACTTTATAAAACTTCATCGGAACCGCCGCCCGACGACGTCCCAATTTTTGAAGTGCCGGCGGTGCGTGAAATAAATGATCTGCCGGCCACTCCCTCGTTGGCTTTGGATAAAGCGCCGACCGCACATTTTTCTCCGGCGAGCGACCATCATTTCGCGGCGACGCATGAGATCGTTGTGATAGACGATCTGTTGGCGATGCCGGCGATGCGCGCCGCAGAGCCGAAGACCGTAACCGGCGCGCCGGCTAATTTCGAGAACACGACTGAAATTTTCCTGGCGACTTTGGAGTCCATCAACGACGAAAACGCTTCCAATCATTTTGATGAAAACTCCTTTGATGAGGAAAATCCCGTCGCTGCGCTCAAATCCGATTCGGTAAATGAGGTCGATGGCTGGCTGGCGGAAGAATTTTCGCGCGAAGAAATTGTTGAGCCGGATTTTTTGTTGAAAAATGATGAACGGTTGTTGGATGATCTTCGGAAAATGCCGGCCAATCCGGTGCAAACAGTCGATCTGAACGGCGCAACCGCCGCCGGCTCAAATCATAAAAGCGAGGTTGCGCCGGTAATAGTGGAGTCAACCAGCCTCGATGAAATTTTTCTCGAGGTGAATGCTGATGCTGCGGATTTGGGAAAAGATACCGTTATCACGGAAAATAATTTGGCGACGGAGACCACGCTGGATGCCTTATCGTTGGCACTGCCGGACTTTCCCGAATTGAGCAATATTGAAGCTCCGCTAGCTGAGCCGGTAGCTACAACGATGACCGAACTCGTTGAAACGGCGCCGGCAATGCAAACTGAAGAACCGCCGCCGGAGCAATCTGTTTCAACGGCGATTGTCGAAATCACTGAAAGCGCCGCAGCGAGCGCTTATGATCAAACCGAGCCTCCGGCCTTACCCGAAACGACGCCGGAAATTCCGGCGGTCAAATCCGAAGAGCCGTGGTTGCCAAGCCCGAAAGCGAATGCCGAGATCGAGGTGGATCCACCCGCCGTTGTCTCGGCTCTTGCGGAAAGCGAGGCGAATCTATTATTGCAAAACGAGGTGCAAGCTTCGCCTTTGGAAACGAAAGAGGCGATTGCGAAAAATGGCAGCGGTTGGACAACGTTTCGGGAGAGGGCGTCGGGATGGATTAAGCGCGCTGTTGCCAAATTGATGACACTCGTTGGCATGCGTTCAGCTTAAAGACAAAGATAAAATGAAGCGCGGGCGAAGCGAACTATTGGAAATTTCTCAGGCGCCGGACCTGATGCGATTGAATCGCTATCTGGCGCAATGCGGCTTAGGCTCGCGCCGCGAAGTCGAGAAGCTCATCACCCGCGGCGAAGTCCGCATCAACGGCGCGATCGTCCGCAATCTCGCCACGCAAGTCGATTCGGGCCGCGATGAAGTCATCGTGCGCGGCGAGCGTGTGCGGGCGGTGACAGTGCCGATGCACATCATGCTCAACAAGCCGGCAGGTTATATAACGACGGCGGAAGATGAAGCCGGCCGTCAAAAGGCCGGCCGCAAGACGATCTTTGAATTAGTCAAACACCCGGTGCGCATTTTTCCGGTTGGCCGCCTCGATCGCGACAGCGAAGGTTTGCTGCTCTTGACCAACGATGGTGAGTTGGCCTATCGCTTGACGCAGGCGCGTTTCAAGGTTCCGAAGGTTTACCAAGTCTGGCTCGACAAGGGGCTGCGGCCTGCGGTGGTGTCGCAGTTCCGCGATGGTATTTTAATTGAAGAAACGCATCGCGTGCGCGGCGAGCTGCATTTCCCCAAATCGAATGAAAACCGTTTTTGCGAAGTGACGATTTGGGAAGGGCGGAATCGGCAGGTGCGCAAAATGTTTGCGGCGCTCGGCTATCGCGTCAAAGCGCTGCAGCGCACGCAAATCGGGCCGCTGACGTTGGGGAATTTGAAGCCCGGAGCGTGGCGGTATTTGACGGATAAGGAGATTAAGCTTTTAAAGGAAACGGTAAGATTGTCGGATGAAGAAATTTTTGTGGGATGAGTTTTGGTCATGGCAAAAGACATTTACCACGATCTTGTGAAAGAACTCTTAATTGCTGATGGATGGACAATCACCCACGATCCACTTTTATTGTCTTTTGGGATTCGAAAAGTCTATGCAGATATTGGTGCCGAGCGCCTTATTGCTGCCGAAAAGGAAACGGAAAAAATTGCTGTTGAGATTAAAAGTTTTGTTGGTGAATCTGCTGTTGATGATTTGGAGCATGCGCTTGGCCAGTATCGCATTTATCTTAACCTGCTGCAAGAACTTGATAGTGATAGAACGCTTGTTTTGGCGGTTACCTCTAACACATATACAGAAGTTTTCACGGATCCTTTTGGAGAATTGATTAGAAGAAATGAAAAGTTGAACCTTCTTATCTTCAATCCGGCTACAAAGGAGATCAAACAATGGTTACTCGCGAAAGATTGATTGAAACCATAAAGGCCGCCATTACCGATTATGCCCGGTTTGAGCCTTCTTATGGTCCGATGAAGATCGAAACTATTTTTGATGACGTTTTAGGCCACTACGAGCTCATTTATTCAGGCTGGCAATCTGATATGCGTGTGCATGGCAGCGTGATTCATGTTGATGTCGTCGACAACAAAGCATTGATTGAATATGACGGGACCGAGCATGGCATTGCAAGAGAGCTCAACGAGCGCGGCATTCCTAAAGAGCAAATTGTTCTTGCTTTCATGTCGGAGGAGAGGCGGCGGCATTCTCGGTATGCCGTAAATTGATTTAAAAAATTGACGTCGTCAGCTCAACCTTGGACGCAGCGAACGACTGGCAAAGCGATGGATCGAGAGAAAGTTATTGATGGCAGAACTACACTTGAGAGAACGACGACTGATTATCGCAATCGACGGCCCGGCCGGTTCCGGCAAGAGCACGACGGCGCGCTTGCTGGCGAAGCGGCTCGGTTATGCATACATTGATACTGGCGCGTTTTATCGCACCCTTACGCTCAAAGTGCTGGAATCCGAGGTGTCGCCAACAGATGGCGCCGGTGTGTTGCAATTGGCGGAAAAGATAAAAATAGAGTTGCAATCGCAGGAAGATAAAAATAGTGTGTTATTGGATGGCCGCGACGTGACCCACTTGATTCGCGAGCCACGCGTCACCAATGCGGTGGCGCCGATTGCGGCAAACACCAAAGTGCGTACGATCATGAAGGAGAAACAGCGCGATATCGGCCGCAACGGCGGCGTCGTCATGGAAGGAAGAGATATCGGCACCGTGGTGTTTCCGAACGCCGATTTGAAAATTTTCATGCAGGCTTCGTTGGATGAACGCGCGCGCCGGCGGCAAGAAGAACTGGCGGCCATGGGTATTACGCGTGATTTTGCAATGCTCAAGGAGGAAATTGCCCAGCGCGATCAAAATGATTCAACGCGCCACGTGGCGCCATTGGTTCAAGCTGCTGACGCAGTTTTGCTCGACACCACGAGTATGACCATCGAGCAGCAGGTGGAGTTCATTCTTCAGGCCTTGGAAAAGAAATTGAAGACGCGCTGATTTATGCGGTTTGTTTTTCGATTTTTGCAATTGGCCATTCAGGTTTATCTGCGCCTGTTGTTTCGAATTCAGATGCAAGGGCGAGAGCATATTCCGCGGCGGGGCAAATTGATTTTGGCCGCCAATCACATTTCCGGCTATGATCCGTTCGTGATCGGCTCGCTCGTGCCGCGCGGCCTTTATTTTCTGGCAAAAAGGGAACTGTTTCGCAATCCGCTGCTGGGCGCGGTCTTGCGCGTTCTGCTGCACGCCATTCCGGTCGACCGCCGCGACATCGGCCACACGACGGTGCGGCGCATCAACGAGCTGCTGGCGGCCGGTGAAGCGATTCTGCTCTTTCCCGAAGGCACGCGCAGCCGTTCCGGCCAAATCGGTGAGGGCAAATCCGGCGTCGGCATGCTGGCCGCCGCCAATCAAGCGGATATCGTGCCGGTGCGTGTGGACGGCTTGCATGGCGCACGCGGCTCGCTGTGGCGCCGGCCGCACATTAAAGTCGTGTTTGGCCCGGTGCTTTCCGTTGCGCCGTTTCTGCAAAATGGAATGGCGACCAAGGAAATCTATCGGGAAATCGCTACAGCCGTACTCGGCCGCATCCGAGCGATGGGCCCGGCGGTGGCAACCTGAGATCGGCGATAATCCCCCGGCTTCCTTTTTAAAACTTAAAAGGGAAATCGGAACGGGACTCGTGCTCTGCCTTAAGGTAGAGCTCATAAATAACCCTGTAGGAGATCAAACTTAACCATGTTTCAACCAAATCAATTCACATCCGCTCCGGCGGAAGCCAACGTGGGTCAAAGCCCCCAGATAGGAGGTGATGAGCTGCAGGCAAATGCAACCATTCATTCTGCAAAGGTTTCATCGAAAAACGGTAAGCCCCTCAGCTATGCCGCCGGCCCGGTGAAAATCGTCAGCAAGGACGAGCTCCAAGAAGAGCGCGAGTATTCCGATGAAGATCTTGTGAACTTCGAGCGGCTTTACGGAGAGACCATCTCGGAATTTGTCGAGGGCCAGCTCGTCAGCGGCAAGATTTCCGCAATCAATGAAAAGGAAGTGGCGATCGACATCGGATTCAAGAGCGAAGGCGTGATCTCGATCGAAGAATTTCCCGATCCCAAAGCCATCAAGATCGGCGACGACATCGAAGTGTTTCTCGAAAATGTCGAAGACAAGGAGGGCCAGTTGGTGCTCTCCAAAAAGAAGGCCGATTTCATGCGGGTTTGGGAGCGGGTTTTGACGGCGCACGAAAAAGGCGACCTCGTTCAAGGCCGCTGCACCCGCCGCATCAAAGGCGGCATCGTCGTGGATCTCATGGGCATCGATGCGTTTTTGCCCGGCTCGCAAATCGACGTCAAGCCGATTCGCGATTTCGATCAATACATCGGCCGGATGATGGATTTCAAAGTCGTCAAAGTCAACGAGCTGCGCAAGAACATCGTGGTTTCACACCGCGTGCTGGTGGAAGAGCTGATGTCCGAGCAGCGCCAGCGCATTCTCGCCAACCTTGCCAAGAGCCAGGTGCTCGAAGGCACGGTCAAGAACATCACCGATTTCGGCGTCTTCATCGATCTCGGCGGCGTTGACGGCCTCCTGCACATCAACGACCTGTCCTGGGGTAGGGTCAATCATCCTTCTGAGGTCGTTTCGCTCGACCAGAAGCTCAAGGTGATGGTGCTGGATTTCAACGAAGCGAAAGATCGGATTTCGCTCGGCCTGAAGCAACTCATGCCGCATCCGTGGATCGAGGTTGACAAGAGATATCCGGTCGAGACGACCGTGCGCGGCAAAGTCGTGAGCATTTCCGACTACGGCGCCTTCGTGGAGTTGGAGAAGGGCGTCGAAGGGCTGATTCACATCTCCGAGATGAGTTGGACGCAGCACATTCGCCATCCCAGCAAAATCCTTTCCGTCGGCGAGATGGTCGATGCCAAAGTGCTCAACATCGATCTCGAAGAGCGCAAGATTTCGCTCGGCCTCAAGCAACTCGAGCCGGATCCGTGGGACGGCATCGAGCTTAAGTATCCGGTCGGCTCGCGCCAGAAAGGCATCGTGCGCAATCTCACCAATTTCGGCGCCTTCGTGGAATTGGAGGAAGGCATCGACGGCTTGATCCACATCTCCGATCTGTCGTGGACGAAGAAGATTCGCCATCCCGGCGAGGTGGTGAAGAAGGGCGAGGAGATCGACGTGGTGGTGTTGAACGTCGACAAGGGTAATCGCCGCATCTCGCTCGGCTACAAACAGACGAAAGACAATCCGTGGGACGAGTTTGAGGCCGCGTACGGCGTTCATACCAAGACCAACGGCAAGGTTCTTCGTATGATCGACAAAGGCCTGATCGTCGAGCTGCCGTCGCAGGTGGATGGCTTCGTGCCGTTGTCGCATCTCGCCAAGCCGAATTTGGCCAAGCCCGCTGATGGCTACGCCGTGGGCGATGATCTCGAGCTGGTGGTGATCGAGTTCAACAAGGACAACAAGAAGATCATTCTTTCCGAAAAACTCGCCAGAGAGCCGCAAGGCGATGGCGACGGCGGCAAACGCAAAGGCAAGAAAGGCAAGGGCCGGCCCGGTGAATTTTTGCCAGGCGGAACCCAGCCGGTCGAAGTGAAGCTCACGCCGGAAGAGTTGGCCGCCGCGGAAGAAGTCGCGATGGCCAATGTCGCTTCTGCGGTGCCCTTAGAAGCTGTAGTTGAAGCGCCGGTTGCCTCGGTTGAGCCTCAGCTTCAGTCGTAGTTTTCGGTGTAGATTTAAAGACGGGTTGGTGACCATAGTTGCCAACCCGTTTTTTCTGAAAAGAATTATAGAGGGAAATTCAGTGTGGATGGAAAATGGAACGCATTCGGTTTGTTCTCGCCATAGCGTTATGGCTTCTTCCTCTCGCCGCTTCGAGCCAAGTCAAGGAAGAAGACATGCTGACGCTGCTGGAGAAAAACGATCTCGCCACCGCCCGTGATAAGGTCCATCAGGTTTACCGAAAATATCCAAGCTCGGCGACTGCGGCATATTTTCATGCTCTGCTCCAGGAAAATGCCGACACCGCCATCAAGCTGTTTCAGGAAATATCGACGCGCTTTCAGGGCACGGTTTACGCTGAGCGCGCGCTGTTTCGGCTCGGACAATATCATTTTGCCGACGGCACCTACCAGCGGGCGCGGCAATATTTTTTGAATCTCCTCGAGCAATATCCGGCTTCAAATTTAGCTCCGCAAGCCGCTTACTATGCCGCCAAGTCCTTGCTCATTATCGGCAATTCGCCGCAAATCCGCGATGAGTTATCCCGCTGCACCGAAAAATATCCCGGTACCTGGATGGCCAACTTCGCCGCCGAGGATCTTGCCAGACTGAAGACGCCGGCGAATCACCACGCGAGCGATCCGAAAAAGCAGCCGGCCGCGCCGTATGCCGTGCAAATCGGCGCGTATAACAGCCGTGAGAACGCTGCCAGCCAACAGCGTTCATTTTCCCAAGCCGGCTATTCAGCATTGATCAAAGAGAAAAAAGAAGGACGCCGGATTTATTATCAAGTCCTCGTCGGTGAGTTCACGGACAGAAATCAAGCCCGCGCTTTTGCCGACGAGATTCAGCGGAAGTACAAGCTGCGATGCAATGTGGTGAAAAGGGAGCAGTGAGGAATATTTTTGGGAGTTGAGGCGGGGAAAAAGATGCTTGCGGCAAAATCTACGCTCGTTCGCCGGGGTTGATTACGGTGAGGCCTTCGCCTCTGACAGCATCGTTAAGAACGCGGTCTGCGCCTACAAAATACAAATACTCACCATTTCGGCTCTGTAATTCATTGAGAAACGAAACAACCGTGGCAAGCTGGATGGAGTCATATCCGCGCAAAGGGTGCTTTTGAATAAGATGCATGCCTGCATCGACAACGCTTTTTGTGACGGGCAAGCGGACAAAGAAGTCTTCAAAATCATGTTGAAAAAGATAGCAAGCATTTTGTAATTCATTTCTTGAAAGATCACCAGCGCGAAATCGGCGATGAAATGCAGCAAATACTTCTGCTCCCGAGATCTCACAGATAAGAATATCACCCATTTCAGAGTGGTTACGCACGGTACGCACCCACTCGCTGCCGGTTTCTTCGATGTAGATTTTGACAAGAGCGCTGCTGTCCATGTAATATATCATCGAGAATCCCTTTCTTCAATGATTGTGTCGGATATCGGACCGCCCTTGATTTTTATCGGTGTAATCGGCGGAATTGGCTTGCCAATATTTTCCGGATTGAAATCGACGATGCCTTTTTCTTTCAGTTGCAGAAGTAATTTGATCCATTCTTCTCGATTACGCTTGCGTTGCACGGTGACATACACTTCCGTACCCTCCGCAATTTTCAACGGCTCAACAGGCTCGATGACCCCGTTGCGATAAATGCCTCGAATGGTTTCGCTCATTTGTGTCTCCTTATATTTCTCCCCAAGATACTAAATTCCCTATAAAAAAGCAAGTGTGGAATTGCACTTTGTTTTCTGCCGATATTGTGCTATATTTTTGAACAGAGACGCTATTGCAAAACGTATCGGAGCAATGAGAATGATCAGTGTCCGTGAAGCTTTGGAGATCGCCTTGCGGCAGACCAAACGTTTGCCGGTGGAACTCGTGCCGCTCTTGGAAAGCGCCGGTCGCGTGCTCGCCGAAGATGTCGCGACGGATGTCGATATGCCGCCATTTCCGCGCAGCAGCATGGATGGCTATGCCGTGCGGAGTGAAGACATACGAAACGCGCCGGTGAAGCTTGAGGTGGTAGGCTTCATCCCGGCCGGCTCGTATCCGAATTTTTCTCTCCAGCCCGGGCAAGCCGCCAAAATCATGACCGGCGCGCCCTTGCCGCCGGGCGCCGATGCCGTGCAAATGGTCGAGAAAACCCGCTCGCGCGAAGAGGCGAGCATGGTTGAAATTTTGGACAGCGTTGCGCTTGGCAATAACGTCTCGCCGCTCGGCAGCGAAGCGCATCAAGACGAGGTCGTCTTGCCGGCGGGCACTTTTATCTCGCCCGGCGTGGTTGGGTTGCTCGCCGCAGTTGGCAAAAGTGAGGTTCCCGTTTATCGCGCGCCGACAGTTGGAATTTTGGCAACCGGCGATGAGCTTGTGGAGGTGACGGCTAAACCGGCGCTTGGGCAAATTCGCAACAGCAACAGCTTCACGTTAGTTGCGCAAGTTCGCCAAGCCGGCGGCAGGCCGCAGTTTCTTGGTGTTGCCAAAGACAACAAAAGTGTTCTGCGCAGCCGAATTTCTGAAGGCCAGCAATATGATTTATTCCTGGCCACCGGCGGCGTTTCCATGGGTGAGCTGGATCTCGTCGAAGAAGTTTTTGCAGAATTGGGCTTTCAGATTTTTTTCAACAAAATTGCGATGAAACCGGGCAAGCCGGTGGTGATGGCGCGATCCGCAGCCGGCGGCTTGATTTTCGGCTTGCCGGGAAATCCGGTTTCTGCGACCACGGTATTTGAAGTGTTGGTGCGGCCGGTCATGCGCAAGATGATGGGTTTTCCGGTTTATCAAAATCAAATGGTGCTGGCCACCCTCACCGAGCCTTTTGCGAATCGCTCCGGCAGAGAGAATTACGCGCCGGCCGTCACGTGGTTTGAAGAAAAGCGTTTTCTCGCGCGGCCGCTGAAATCCAAGGGCAGCGGCGACGTCGTCACCTACGCCAAAAGCAATTCCTATCTCATCTGTCCGATTCACCGCACGGAATTGTTGCCCGAAGAGCAAGTCGTGGTGATGCTCCGGCCGGATTTCTTTTATTGCTGAGAAAATTCGCTTGTTTTCCTCTTTGCGTTTTTTTATCTTTAAACATTCACGAAGCGGCTAACCTTTCTAATGGGAAAATAAGGTTATGGAGACAACTCTTGTCGACGATAAAAAAGTCGAAGCGCTTGTCGAGAGAACTGTTCAAAAGCACTTCAAATTGGCATTTGAGAATGTCGAAGAAGTGCGCAAATCGCCAGCCGTTACGTTGATTCGCATCGAAGATCGTCTCGATGCGCTCGAAGCACGGATCGGGCGCGATATGGTTACGAAAGCCGAGTTGACGGGCACCTATGCCGCGCTCAAACAGGATAATGCCAGCCTTCGTACAGAGCTCAAACAGGATAATGCCAGCCTTCGTATGGAGCTCAAAGACGAGATCGCAAAAATTCGTGCAGAAGTTAAAGACGAAATTTGGAAAGTGCGATTCTCGATTATTTCTTTAGCCATTTTGGTCATTCTTACCAACCCCAAAGTTATTGAACTTGTCGGTAAACTTTTTAGCCTCTTCAAGCCTTAAGCAAAAAGTTATTATCTGATTGACTTCACCATGCCCAGTCGCCTCTCGAACTCCCAGGCCTTGCGCCAGCCCTCCTTCTGGAAATTGCTTTGGCACTTGCCCAAGTTCATCCGTTTGATCGGCCGCCTCTTCAAAGATTCGCGCGTGCCGTTCACCGGTAAATTGGTTTTTATTATGTCCATCGTCTACTTCATCTCGCCCATCGATTTGATTCCGGATTTTCTCTTCCCGATTATCGGCCAAATCGATGACGTGGCGATTTTGCTGTTTGGCGCGCGGTTTTTTGCTCAGGCAAACACCTCCCACTGTATTGGAGGAACATCTTGCGCAAATTGGCTGAATCTCCCATCTTTTTTTACCTCATCATCGTCGCGAGTTTGGGCGCGCGTCCGCTCGTGGCGCAGTTCTCAAAACTCGAAGTCATTTATCCCCGCGACGGCTTGACTATTACGGCCACCGATTCGACGTTTATTTTTGGCAATTATGATTATCGTCCGTTGGGCCTCGAAGCGGCAGAGCAACCCACTGCAGTCGTAATCACGATTAACGGCATTGCAGCCAGACTTTTTCCAAACAAAACTTATTTGGCGGTGGTGCCGGTGAAGCCGGGGCCGTTTACTTTTCACACGATACTGCGCCCGATTCTGCCGGATAGCACGGCGGGTGATTCGACCGTGGTCGATCGCAACGTTTTCATTCCTTATTATCTCACCACGTCTACAACTGATACGCTCGTGGCCGATACGAGCTATGTCTTTCCACAGGTTGATTTGGAAATGATGCCCGGCGACGTGCTCGGTGTCGTGGTGAAAGCGACGCCGGGATGTACGGCGCGTTTCTCGATTGATGGTGTCGCGTCGGATTTGCCGATGGCCGAACAGCCGTCGCGAAAAAATTTTTACTGGGGTGAAGCCGTTTTTGGCCAGGCGCGGCCTCCGGCTACAAAGGAAGTGCGCGGCATCTATACCGGCGTGTATGTCATTCGCCCGGAAGATATTGCCACGAGTGCCACGATTCGTTTTGAAATTGCTGATACTCTCGGCCGTCGTATCACATTGGTCGCGCCCGGCAAGCTAACTCTACTAAACTCAACTATTCCGCATATCGCCACGCTGACGCAGGAATTGACGGTGGCGCGAACCGCCGCAGGGCGCGGTTATCAATTGTTCCTTCCCGCCGGCGTCAAATTATGGATCACCGGACGCGAGGGAAATTTCTATCACGCCCGCTTGACGGAAACCGAATCGGTTTGGGTGCCAACCGGCAGTGTCAGCTTTTTGCCGGCCGGAACGCTGCCGCCGCAAAGCGTCATCGAGATCGTGCGGACGGCTCGCTTCGAAGAATATTCGCGCGTTACGATTTTTCTCTCGGAGCGATTGCCTTTCAAGATCGAGCAGGAGAGAAGAGCGCAGCGCTTACACGCCACGATTTACGGCGGCATTGCGGACACCGACTGGATTCGCCACGATTTCGGCGATCCGTTGATCGAGGAGATTCGCTGGACGCAGGAAGTGGAGGGGCGCTACCGCCTCACGATCGATTTGAATCAGAAACAACAATGGGGCTATCGCGCGTTTTACGAAGAAAACAATCTCATTCTCGAAATCAAAAAATCGCCGGCTATTGCTAAAAGGCCATTGCGCCATTTGCTCGTTTGCCTCGATCCCGGACACGGCCCGGATTTGGGCGCGATCGGTCCCACCGGCTTATTTGAAAAAGATGCAGCGTATCAACTCGCGGAAGTCGTTGCTCAAAAGTTGCAAGCGAAAGGCAGCCGGGTTATCCTCACGAGGAGCGATTCAACCGGTATCACGCTGCAAGCTCGAACCAAGCTTGCCGAAGTTGCCGGCGCGGATATTTTTATCAGCTTGCACTATAACGCTTTGCCGGACGGCGTCGATCCTGACAAGAACCGCGGCAGCAGCACGTACTATTTTCATCCCCAAAGCTATCCGCTGGCGCAGAGCATTTTGCGAAATTTGCTGAAACGGCTAAAGCTGCCCAATTTCGGTTTGTTTTATGACAATCTCTCCGTGTGCCGGGTGACGAGCATGCCGTCGGTGCTCGTCGAGCCGGCGTTTCTCATGCACCCGTTGGAGGAGGCGTTGATTCTCGATCCTGATTTTCGCGAAAAAACCGCCGAGGCGATTGTGGCGGGAATCGAGGAATTTGTGCGCGCGGCGAAATAGCCTCGCACCTCGCCCCGCACCAAGGTACGGGGCTAAAAAGTGCAAGGACGCTAAAGCGCCCTGATATTTTTTGAGACATTTTTAGCACGCTTTAGCGTGCTTGCATTTTTTAGCGTGGGATTTGAATCCCACGCGATGAGGAAAGTAAATTATGCCAAGGAATTACAATTTTTGCCCGCGATGCGGCGGGCGTTTGAATGAACGCTATGCCGAGGGCCGCGACCGTTTGGTTTGCGAAAATTGCGGTTTTATTTTCTATCAGAATCCGGTGCCGGCGGCAGCCGTGATTCTTCAGCAAAATCGTCGCATCCTTCTCGTGAAAAGAAAATTCGAGCCGCGCTTGGGTGAGTGGAGCCTTCCGGCGGGTTTCATCGAATGGGGTGAAAGTCCTGAGCAGACGGCAATCCGTGAAGTGCAAGAAGAGACCGGGTTAAACGTCGCGGTGCGCAGCTTGTACGGCGTTTATCGCGGCCAAGATTACCCGGATTATGAAATTCTTTTGGTGGTGTATCGCGGCGAAATTCTCGGCGGGGAAATGCGTCCCGGTGACGATGCGCTCGAAGCGCAGTGGTTCGATCTCGCACATCTGCCGGAAAACATCGCGTTTCAACTTCATCGCAACATACTGGCCGCGTTGGGCAATGAAAAGAATTGAATGGCTTTCAACAAATAGCTTGCAACGAAAAGAGAACTGCAACTAAATCAAATGTTTTTTTCGTTGCAGTTCTCTTTTCGTTGCGAATGTGAATTCATCATTATCGGTAGTCGATTTTCATTCGTTGCGGGCGCTCCGGCACATTCGTCACTTCCAGCGGAATCCTGCCGAGCAGCCGGCCTTTCTCAGTTTTGACTTCGATGCGCCATTCTCCCTCAGTCAAATTTCTTTTGTAAGTGTAACCACGCCAGCCGCCGTCACGGCCGCCGTAAATGGAATAACCGCGTTGATCCGTCGTTTTCCAGCCATTCGCGGTGTACAATTGCCAATGATGAACGATGCGTTCGCGCAGATCCGTCGGCGCAAAGACCGCGGCAAAGCAGTACACCGTATCGCCCGCGGCGTAAGCAAAATCGCGCTCGTCGGCTTTCCAGAACTGCCACCACGCCGGCTGGCGATAACGCACGACGTAATTCTCGCCGGCGCGTTTGACGCTGCGATAAATCCCGCCGTCTTTCAAGGCGAGCGGCACCGGCGGCATCCAATTTTGAAAATAGAAAAACAACAGCGCCAGGAAAATCGCCGCCGGCGGCCAAGCCATGCCCATCAGCTCGCGCCGCGCCGCCCGAATGCCGCCGTGGTAAATCACCGCCACGATCGCGCTGGTGATGAGGAAGCTCAACAGCCCGCTCGAAATGAAAATCGCCGCGCTCATCACGCGCGTCATCACCGGCAGGAAAAAAGTCAGAAAGGCAAAGCAGCAGAAAAAATAAATGGCGCACAGCAGCTTGAGATTGCGCAGGCGGTCGGAAAAAAATTCGTTGGCGATCATCAAGGCCACGAGCAGGCCGACGAAGATGAACGATTTGCCAACGGCGGCGCTTTTAAAATAAAAGACAACGTAGCTGGAGAGCAAGCCCCCAAGGAAAAAATGGGTGACACCGGTAAGCAGGCCAAGATGATCGAGCACCCACGCCTTGCGAATGCGACCGCGCTCGACCATGCCGAGCACGGCGATGAGAATGGCGGCGCCGAGCGTGTATCCCAACAAGATGAAATTGTCGAGCCAGGCGTCGATGCGCGTCAGTGTCAGGCTGTCGTAGACGAAGCCGGTGAAGAAGGCTGCGAGAGGAACGTACTTTTCGTAGCGTCGATAAAACTGCTCGGTGCTTTGCCTTTTCTGCTGATAAAAAGTGCGTCCTTTTTGCAGATTTTTTTCGTAGGCTTCGCGATAGGCCCCGGCCTGGGTGCGTACACGATTGAACGGTTTGGAAAATATTTTCATCTCTAAAATTATAGCAAACTATCATAGCAATGTCAACAAGATTTATGCTGTTTGTGAAAGCCCTCAGATTGGTGGGCAACTAAACTGTCATGCTGGAAGCATCTTGTTACGATCAAGCACGGTGCTGGTGTGAAAAAAGATTCTTCCAGAATGACATTTTCTCAAACTGTGATTGAGGCATTACCTGTTTGCACCAACGATTTTTCTCGTCGATGCACGCCTTTGCACGGATATTGACAGCTTTTGCACAGTATCGAAGCCGCTAACTTGCAGGCATTTCAGCACAGGACAAAATTTAATGAAAAGGGAATAACTAACCCCAATATTTGTGTTTAATTTTATAGTTTTGCTCTGCCTTTGACTACTTGCTTAAAAGTCTTAAGATTTGGTATAAAGATCGCCAAAAATTATTCTTGATTAATATTTTTTTACTCCGTAGATTGCCTCAAGTCGTCCTGCTTAATAAATCCGTAACGCGTGTTGAATCGTATTAAATCAGTTAAGACCTCAATCGACCAACCCCAAAATGTTCTTCGAGAAACTAACTCAAATGACCGGTTTCCGCGGAGGAATTTCTTATGTTTAAAAAGCTACTCACTGTTTTCACGCTTGCCGCACTGATTTTTGTCGTTGTCCGCATTGCCTCGCCATTCAATCTAAACCTGCTCTCCGACCGGGCCGCAAAAACCCGTCAACAGACCGTGTTGGTTAAGCGATCTGCCGGCGTCGTTCCCAAGAAGGAAAAAGCGTATTTGCAGCAGAATCATCTCAAGATCACCGGCAATGAAAGCGTCGCGCACCAACATTTTCAGGTTTTGTCAAAAGCCGCTGCGCTCACCGGCCCGGGCACGCTGATCGGTCGCACGGCGTACAATTACCAAACCAATGACAACTTGCACAATCGTATTATCTGGAATCCCGCGAATGGCACCATTCATACGCAGTGGATTTATGGTGATATTTCAGAAACAACACAAGGATTCCCCGGCCGCCGAGATCGATACAATTTTTTTAATGGCAACTCTTGGGCATTTACGGATCAAGGGGTGCCGATTGAATCAGAGCGATCCGGCTTTGGTTCGTTGGCCATTGACGCCACTAATGTTGCCGTTCCGGTGTCGCATGTCAATGCTGTTGGTAACGAAGGCGTTCTCGCTTGGCTCGACTTTCAAGGCGGATTCGGTTTTTTTGCAGCGCTCAAAGTATTCCGCAAGACTGACATAACACAGCCGCGCGTGGAGCCGCTGTGGCCGGATATTGCCGTGGACCGACAAGGCAATTACCACGTGGTGGCGATAAACAACAGCACGACCGCTACCAACAACACGGTGCTGAACGGCGTTACGCAAAACATTCTCTATTGGAAATCAACCAATAAAGGCCAATCGTGGAGCCCATACCGAGTGCTCTTTCCTAATACGACGTCGTTTCCGCTCGACGGCGATGAATGTGACGGCGTGCAAATTGCGGTTTCGGACACGGACAATGGCAAGGTAAGTATTTTGGTTGGTGATACCGCGCACGGGTTTTATCTTTTTGAAAGTATCGATGGCGGCAACACTTGGAAAGATGGTTTCAATATCACCGGCAACTTTAGGTTGCTCGATCCCGAATCCTTCGACCGCATTCCGCAACAATTTGACATTATTTTGGTTGATAGCACCAGCTTCGGCAAAGGCATCGATACGACTTTTGTTGAGTTTGGCAATTATACTACCAACGGCCCGGCGGACAGTCGGCCCCTTGGGCCGGCAGATTTGTTGTATATCAATGGCGAACCCCATATCATTTGGAGTGAAGCTATCGCAATTCGCGGTGGGTCATACTATCCCGCGGGATTGGGCTATTTCGGATTTACGAACCCGAACGTGCGATTGCTGAAAGGCGGCACTGCGCACCTTGAAGGAGGGTTCTACGTCAAACATTGGAGTCCGTCTATGGGGCTCTCTGTGGTCGCGCGCGAAAACCGTTCGCCGGACGCTTGGTCCGGCGGCAATGCCTCCTGGCTTACTCAACCACAAATCGGTATTGACCAAGCCGGGAATCTTTATTGTTTGTATACCCGGTTTGATGATTCGGATACTGTGCGCGTTCAGGGGCAGCGGTCAATCACCTGGGGGCCACTCAGCAGAGGCGAGATTTGGGGAGCAAAGTCTTTAGACAAAGGCGCTACCTGGTATGAATCTGTCAACCTCAGCAAAACGCGCGGTGAAAACGAGCGCTTCGTCGGCGTTTCCGACCGGAATCCGAATGATGTTATCCATACCATATATCAAACTTCCAATCTGCCGGGCACGGCTGTTGGTGGTGATGGCAGTGACCACACAACGTTTGTAAATGCGGAAATTCGTCATTGGGCCGCGCCAACCGCGCAATTTCCCACCACGCTGCAAGCTACAGAGCCGGAAATCAATCTTTCCGAAGGCGTTTTGGATTTTCTCAACACCGCCGGCACGGCAACACGCAGTTTTACTGTTTCCAACTTCGGCACCGCCGATTTGGTTGTAAGTGGCATTCTCGTAGCAGAAGATGGAGCTGCTGATCCGGTTACCGCCAAGGATTTTACCATCAGCCCGGCCAGCTTCACCGTTCCTCCGAAAGGCACGCAACGGGTAGACGTCACATATAAAGCGAGTACAACGCGGCGCGATACATTGCTCTTGGCGGTTCCCAACAACGATCCTTCCGAGCACAGCCGCGGCTTGGTGATACTCGCCTCGGCGACAGTCACTTCCGTTGCCTCCGGTGATGCCGGCTCGATACCCGGCCAGTACGCCTTGGCGCAGAATTATCCGAATCCGATTTCGCTTGGCGGCATCTCCAAGTTGGCAGCGTCTTCCGCCACTGAAATTCGCTATGGATTGAAAGCGAATGGCCATGCCAAAATTCGGATTTTCGATATGCTCGGCCGCGAAGTTGCCGTGCTGGTTGATGGCATAAAACCCGCTGGCGAGCATCGGGTAACGTGGCAGCCCAGCGCATTGACCGCCGGCATCTATTTTTACTCGTTGGAAGTGAATGGCTTTCGCGAAACCAGGAAGATGGTGTTGCTGCCGTAGCCTGAGAGCCTGAGAATAAATTCTCAGGCTGAGAGCTGAAGCCGTCTAAAGGCGGCTGCTTTTCATTTGACGACGGGTTGCTTTCAGGCGGCTTCGGCTTTCGAATGCTATTTTTTGGAGAGAAAATCCACATGCGAATCGACGCCGCCGATTATGTTGATACGGCACAAGAAAGGCTCAGCAATGCTAATTTGCTTTACGAAGCAGCGCAATATTCTTTCGCTTTGTACGCTGCTGGCGTCGCGGTGGAATCCTTGCTGCGGGCGTACATTGTACGCTTAGACCCGATACTGGAGGCGGCACATAATCTACCGCTGTTATTGGATGCAAGTAAACTTCGCCAGATTGTTACACCGACTGAAAACCAACGAATTTACGAATCTCTTGGCAAACTGTCCAGACGATGGAAAAATAATTTACGCTACACTTCCAATAATCGACTGCGCCGCCGCTTGAAGAAACAGAAAATGGATAGGGGCATACGAGGAGATTTTTTGAAAGAAAATTGCCGTATGGCGATTGATATGGCTGCAACTATTTTAAAAATAGGAGTGGCAAAATGGAAACAATAGTCACCCGCGTTCAAAAAGTTCTGCGGCGGGAATTTACACCCCGCGAAATTCGCTTGAAGCCCGCCGGTCGGGGAAAGCTCAGCGGCTGGATCATTTCAAAATCCTTTGATGAGCTGACGGATGAAGAGCGTCAACGAAAGGTTTGGAAATTGTTTGAGGCTTTAAACGAGAAAGATCGTAATCGCATCTTGGGATTCTTCACGTTCACACCGCTGGAGGAAAAGATGCTCTTTGATGAGAATTTCGACATATTCGAGGCATTCTTGAAGAAAAAACCATCATCCTTAAGAAAGAAGACAGCGACCATTGGGCGTAAAAATGGCCGCACTGGACAAAAACTTCGTTAGAAATCATTTTTGAAAAAATGAATTGAAAGCGTACAACGATGAAAACCCTTCTGCTTGCCGCCGTCTTAACGATTTGCAACAACCTCTTCGCCGGCACCGTCGGCAAAGTTGCCGGCACGGTGATTGACGCCGAAACCAAGCAGCCGTTGCTCGGGGTCAATGTCTTTCTGAAAAACACGACGATGGGAGCGGTAACGGATGCCGACGGCGATTTTTTCATCGTCAATGTGCCGGTAGGAACTTATACTTTAGTAGCGCGCATCATCGGCTATCAACAGGTCGATAAAACCGAAGTGCGGGTGACCATTGATTTGACCACGCGCGTCGATTTCGTGCTCGCGCCGGAAGCGGTCGCGGGGCCGGCCGTGGAAATTTTGGCCGAACGGCCCATGGTGGAGCACGACGTGACCGTCAAAAAAACGGTGATGAGCTCGCAGCAAATCCGCACCACGCCGGTGCGTGATTTGACCGATTTGCTCACGCTGACTTCCGGCGTCGTGCAAGTCAAATACGCCAGCTATGGCATTCCCGGTTGGGAAGATCGCGGCCTCGAGCAGATTCATGTGCGCGGCGGCCGCAGCGGCGAAATTTCCTACATGATCGACGGCATGTATATTCGCAACCCGCTGTACGGCGGCATCGGCAAAGGCACGCGTTTGAACAAATACGCCGCGGAAGAAGTAACCCAGGAAACCGGCGTGTTCAATGCGGAATATGGCGATGCGCTTTCCGCCGTGGTGAATACCGTGACGCGCGGCGGCGATTATGAGCGCTATAGCGGGACCGTCCATTTGGGCACCAGTCAGGTTGGTGGGCCATTGCTCAAATCAAACGATTTCTTTTTGCCCAGCCATTTGGAGGGATATAAAGACGTTGCCGGCTCCTTCAGCGGGCCGCTGCCGTTTTTGAAAAACCGTGTATCTTTCTTCGTTTCCGGCGAGCGCTCGCGCAGCCGCTACCGCACGTTGGAATTTGACGATGAGGTTTACAGCCCGGACGATCAGCTTTCTCACGCCGACCCCAAAGACCTCGCCGCAGGATGGAGGGGCTTTGGTTTTGATAATACCGACGATCTTTACGGCAAAGCCACGCTCAAAATCTCCAATACGATGAAGCTGGCGCTCTCGAATTGGTGGGTGGATTCGGAGTTTCAAGTTTATAATGATATCTATCGTTTTTATGACCGCGGCAAAAACATCAACCGCAAAACTTCGGACCGCCAGGCGCTGGAATGGACGCAGCAGATTTCCCCGCGCAGTTTCTACACGTTGCGCCTCTCGCGATTTTGGCAGGAGATGACCATACGCGTGCGCAATCACGACGGCGATGGCGACGGTTTTCCGGACTGGCTGGAATCGAAGCTGGGTTACGATCCTAACGACGCCAACCGCCGCAACTTTCGCGCGGTGCCGCCGGATAGCGACGGCGACGGTTATCCCGATGAAGCGGAAGACAACCCGCGCTTGATCCGCACCGACGTTTCACAGGCGCCGACCGATTCGCGCGATCCCAACAGCCGTCCGGAGGCGAATGGTTTTCCATTATGGAATAAAGATTTATTGCCCTTTCAATATACGTCGCCCTCCGGCTATCCGCCGTATTTCACGTTTGCCACGAGCGGCGCTGATCGTTATTATCATCGTTCCTTTTCGGAAACCTACGAAGGCCGTTTCGACGCGGTGAGCCAGTTAAACAAGCAGCATCAACTGCAAGCCGGCGTCGATTTCAAGCAGCACGAAATCCTTTTCGACGAGGTGCAACTGCCGTGGCTGGAGGAGGCTTATTACGAGAATTATAATTACCGGCCGTGGGAAGGAGCCATTTATCTTCAGGATAAAATGGAATATCCCTGGATGACCATCAACGCCGGCCTGCGCCTGGATATGAACAACAACCGCGCGTTGACTTTTCGGGATCCGCTGCGGCCGGATTTCAACGGCAATCTGATTTACGGCGATAGCGGCGATCCCGGTCTTGGCATTCCGAGCGACGTGGTGGAGGCAAAAACGCGCTATCGTCTCAGCCCGCGTTTGGGGTTTTCCCACGTGATCACTTCGCGCGCGACGTTTACTTTTGGGTACGGCCATTTCTATCAGAATCCGATCTATCGCAACGTTTATCTCAACCTGCCGCGGTATGGCAACAACGGCGATTTGTTGCTGCAATCCGACGTCACCACGCCCAGTCCGATTATTGGCAACGCCTCGATTTTGTCGGAAAAATTAGTGGCATACGAATTTGGCGTCAAAAATCAAATCGGCGATGACTGGGCGGTTGGCGTGGTTGGCTGGTCAAAAGAGTACAGCAATCTCACGGCCACGGAGCGCGTGCCGAGCTTTCCGTACAGCTTTACCGCTTCACGCAATTTTGATTTTGGCAGCGCGCGCGGCGTTGACATCACGCTGGAAAAGCGCGGGCGGGGTGATAATCTCTGGCTCGTTTCCAATTACACGTATTCCGTCGCCAAAGCCAATCGCGCCGATCCGTGGGCAGGTTATCGTAATACCGATACGCCGGAGACGACGCCCAAGCGCGAGATTCTGATGAGCTTCGATCGCACCCATGATTTCAATCTTGCCGGCGGTTACGCCATTCCGAAAGGCAAAGGGCCAGAGGTGTTCGGATTGAAGCCGCTGTCTAATGCGCGAGTGAATGTGGTTTATTTTGCGCAGAGCGGCGCGCCGTATACGCCGGTCGTCAATGAAATCGAGGGCGAACCCAATTCCGAGCGCTTGCCGTGGATTCATCAGGTTAATTTGAGCTTCAGCAAAGCGCTGAGCGTTGCGGGCATGAAGTATTCGTTTGGATTTTTTGTCGACAATTTATTCGACCGCAAGAATGTCATTGACATTTATCCACGCACCGGCCTGCCGGATGACCCCGGCCAGCGCGCGCGCACGTTTATTCGCAACTATCAAAATTCCACTACGGTCTATGACCAGCCCGGCTTCTACGGCCCGCGCCGCAGCGTGCAGTTTATTACGGAGATTGATTTTTGATTAAGTTTGTAGTAGTGCCTTCAGGCACAGAGGCTTAAGATCAAAGATTACTTCAACGCATAACAAGCTTTTGCTTGACGCTGTAAAGCCTGCGCCTAAAGGCGCTACTACGAACTATCGTCCTCATTATTAGAGCATGAGAAGTTACTATGAAATTGGTCATACGTAAGCGTCCATTGTTGCTGATTATACTTCTGCTTTTCACCGCCGTCGCCGTCACCGCGTTTGACGTCAAAGAAGATCGCAAATCCAAAAAATCCCAGCGCGATCAAAAGAACAATCTGGGCAAAACCGCGCAACTACAGGATGCGCCGGAAGAGGCGCTAGCGCAACGCGGCCGCGCTTATCTCAGCAAAGGCCAGTTGAAATTGGCCACGCACAACATCGGTAAATTCAGCGGGTGGGATCCGTTTCTCAATAGCGTCGAAGCTAACCCCGAAGGATTGTACAAAGGCTATCAATATCTCGCCGGCGTTTCGATCATGGTCGGCGTCGGCGCAGGCCCATGGTCGAAACGGCCCTCGTACGACAATCCCAACGTTTTGATTGAATGGGGTCCGACGGTTTCCGAAGCCTGGTTCGATCGTACTTCCAGCATCACCCACATTGATTGGATGCCGAGCGAGAATCACCGCGACCGCGGCCGCGGCGGGCTGCACTCCGGCGAATTGACGGCCGGGGAAGCCTATCGCCAATTCACGCGCGCCGACGACAACACGCCGCTGCTCGCCACCAGCGACAATCCGATTACGTGGCCGACCGGGTACTTTGACGGCAACGGCAACTGGCTGTTAAGCCCGGTGGGAAGATTTGCCGATCTCGACGAGGCTCAGCAAAACCTGGTCGATAGCTTGAAGGCCGCTTTTCATGCCGGTGAGACCGAGCATTGGCATTTTTGGCCCGGGCCCTGGGCGGTCGATCCCAATCCGTTTTCTCCCACTTATAATCAGCCGTTGCCGGGGAATTTTTTCTCCGATCAGGATATTTACATGGCATTCGATGACCGCTTTGCCACGCGCGATGTGGATCCGCGACAGGGTTACCCCATTGGCGTCGAAGTGCGGGCCTCCGGATTTTCGTATGGCCGTTCTTTTGCGGAAGACATTATTTTCTTTCCGGTATTAATGACCAACAAAAGTGATAAGCTGGCCGGTTTTAACAATAATGGTAAAGGGTGGGATTACAAAAATGTGTATGTCGGTTTTTATTTCGACGTCGATTCGTACAACAAGCTGGCCAATGGCCGGGGCGAAGGCCGCACCAATGACGATGACATGATGGCGTTCAACACCGAGCTCAATTACGCCTACATTTGGGACCTCGATGACAACAGCACCGGCCAGCGCGGCCTGGCTTATTCCGCGCTGAAGTTTCTGGATTCGCCGCCGGCGGCACGCGATCTCGATTTGGATGGCGACGGCCGCTTCGATGTGCGTCAGGGCGAAAAGCTCGGCATGACGGATTGGCATTGGTTTGATTGGTACGCGCGTCCCGGCGTGCGCGCCGTCGAGACCAACAACGGGCCGTGGGCCGGAGATTTGGAAACGCCGAGTGCCAGGAACGCCGAGCTGTCGATGTATCGCGTCATGTCGGGCGACACCACCGGTTTGACGATAGACCAAAAAGATTGGTATTTCTGGCACAGCCATCAGAATGAAACCCGCAACCTGCATTTCAATTCTTTGCAGCAACTGCGCGCTGATTACCCCAACGGCTTGGATTGCGTTTTCATTGCCAGCGCCGGGCCGTTTGATCTCGCTGTCGGCGATACGGTGAATGCCTCGTTCGCCCTCATCATGGGCGACGACCCGCTCGATCTTTTTCAAAACGCGCAGATCGCGCAGCTCATGTACGACAATCGCTATCAAGGTCCGGATCCGCCGAAAGCCCCGCAAGTTTCTGCCGTGGTGACGCCTTATACCAATCCGCTGACCGGCGAAGTGAAAAACCAGATCACCTTGTATTGGGATGACCGTTCCGAAACCTATCGCGATATTTTGACGGGTTATCAGGATTTCGAGGGGTATCGGGTTTACCGAAGCACCGACGGCGGCAACACCTGGGGCGAGCCGATCACCGATTCGCGCGGCAATATCATCAATTGGCAGCCGGTGGCGGAATGCGACAAAATCGACGGCATCGGCGGTTTCGACCCCGTCGGCAATCATTTCTATCTCGGCAACGACAGGGTGGATCCCGGTGAGGGCGACGACGGACTTTTTCACACATTTACCGATCGCGACATCAGCGACGGCGTCGAGTACACTTACGCGATCACCGCTTACGACTACGGCTTTTTCCAAAATGATTTGTTGCGCAATCCGCTGCGCTTCAATTTTGATTTGGAATCATTGGAGAATTTTAAAGGCACGAGTGAATCCGAGCCGAATATAATCAAAGTCAAGCCGCAGCCGCGCCCGTCAAACTATGCCTATCCCCAAGTCGACACTTCGCTCGAAGCCGTGCATCGGATCGCCGGACAAGGGCAGGCGCGGATGGAACTGCAGCTTATCGATCCGGAATCAATTACCGGGCACACTTACCGCGTCGTTTTCAAAGACAGTCTCATCAAAACCATTCAGCCGGTTCTCGATTCGGTTGCGGTCGATACCCTGTTTGGCCGCAAAGATACGCTGGTGGTCTACGATTATTTTGTCGATTCCTCCCGGGTTAGCCAAAATCGGAAATTGGTTTTCAACGTGTTTGACGTCAACGACGGTGAATTTAAATTCCCCCAATTTTCGGATCGCATTATTCAAATCGACGGCGGCGCTTCGGGAATTTCAAGCTTTATTTTGGATACGCTGAATACCGGCTTGTTGACCGGGCCGGAATTTGCACCGGTTTTCGACGGCCTGCGCTTG